>Ga0172379_10011623_pt1 | contig 10439 bp, 8 predicted proteins | sample GrowelOW334metaG_FD_119756 | JGI IMG/M metagenome (GOLD analysis project Ga0172379, IMG submission 119756) | Groundwater microbial communities from an aquifer near a municipal landfill in Southern Ontario, Canada - Groundwater well OW334 metaG | ecosystem: Environmental > Aquatic > Deep...
AGGAACTGCGTCAGCCGGTGATTCATTTAGCAGTTCTCTTACCGGACTTACACCAAACACTCAATATTACTTTGTAGCTTGGTCTTTTGTTGGCGGGACCTGGTATCCAGGCGCAGTACTTACTTTTACCACAGCTCCGATAACCGGCACCTTGATCGTTAATAAATACACAATTGGCGGTGACGGTACATTTTCTCTTAGCGGTGGTAGTCTGGGCACTTTTAGTATTACGACCGCTAACGGCGCCGGCCTTTATGAATTCGATAATCTTACTCCAGGTAATTACACTATTACCGAACCAAATGTCCTGGCTGGTTGGCAACAAGTAGATAACGATTGCACAAATGTGACAATCACAGCTGGTGAAACTGCTGCCTGCACCGTTACTAACGTTAAGAGGGGCACGAAGAATCTAGGCGAAATCCGCGGCGCTAAACTCGAAGATAGAGATGGCGATGGAAAATTGAATAAAGGCTTTAACCGTCGGCTTTCCGGTTGGACTATTTATTTGGACATCAACAAAAATGGTGTTCTAGACTCTGGCGAACCATCAACCATAACTAACAGGTTCGGCGAATATCGTTTTAAGAGTTTGCCGGCAGGCACATATCAAGTTCGCGAAGTTTTACAAAGTGGCTGGGTACAAACTTATCCCGCTAGCAGTTACTATACCGTTAAAGTAATTAATGGAAAAATCGCAAAGAGAAATAATTTCGGCAACTTTAAGCTCGGAATTATTTCTGGCATTAAGTATGAGGACAAGAACGGCAATAAGCACAAAGATAAAAATGAATCTGGTTTAGCTGATTGGACTATAACTCTAACTAAACCTGATCATTCTACCATAACCACCATTACCGATGCCGACGGCAATTATTCTTTTGTTGATTTAGGGCCGGGCACTTATCAGGTTAGGGAAATTCAGCAATCCGGTTGGCACCAGACCACTAAGAATCCGAAAAACATAAAAATGCATTCTGGCGAGGTTTCTAAAAATAATAATTTTGGCAACCAAAAAGATGAAGATCTAATTATTAGTTCGTGTAATACTAAACCGCCAAGGCTGGGACATTTTTGGGAAGATAATTAATAAGTTAGTTAAAAATTAAAAAACGCTTCGCTAATATGCGAGGCGTTTTTAGTTTGCCTCAATCTTGAAAAAAAATCTAATTGTATTATAATGACTATATAAATTACTAATTTTAAGATTTGCGCTTTTATTAGCCTAAGTCTTAAAAGCGGAGGCAAAAATATGAAAAAGAATAAATTTAAATTTTTAATTATTGCTTTAAGCTTATTATTGATAATTTTTGTTTTACCTGTTTATGCTTTTGGTAAAAATGAAGATAAAACAGGGGATATTCCTGAAGTTGACGGAGTTTACGACGTTCTCGGACATAAAGATTTAAAAGTTAGGGTGTTCGTGCATAAATTAGACGCGCGTAGACCAGCTCCGACGCCAGTATTAAATTGCGGTTTGTCTGATTTAGACTCTACTGCCGTTGTGGATGCGGCCGGCTGGAAATTACCGAGCACTTTTACTTACAATTTAAATCCGAATAGCGCGCCAAGTTCTATTGGCGCGAGTAATTCAGGTACAATCGCTGCCAATGCTTTTGCGCAATGGACAAACGCTGTAAATAAAGTAAGTATAATTCGTGGCGACGATACTAAGATTAATAGAAAAAGTTTGGACGGAAAAAATATTGTTATCTGGGGCAGCGCTTCCGGTTCGGCTTTAGGAGTAACTTATATTTGGTATAACCCTAGTACGGGAGAACTTAAAGAACTTGATACAATTTTAAATAATAAATTTTCTTGGATGTGGTCAGGCAGTTCGACTTGCGCCTATGCTAATGCTTATGATGCTCAGGATATTTTAACTCATGAATTAGGACATTGGTTTGGATTAGATGATGAATATACTTCTGATTATGTAAATAATACTATGTATGGTTATGGCGCAACCGGAGATGCTAAGGCTAACAGTCTGACTACCGGCGACATTAATGGCGTAAAAGCAATTTATAATTAATTTTTCTAAGATTTTTTAAAAAGCCTCCTTTAAAACGGAGGCTTTTCTATTTTTAAAGCTTTGATTAAAATATAAAAAAATTATTTTGTCAAGAGGGAAAAACTATTGACAAAAGTCTATTTATTTGTTTAAAATTAGACTGTAGATAAACTATAGATAATAGGTGCTTGTGCAAAACTAACACTAATAATTAATTTATATATTTATATATTTTTATTAATTAAAAAATTTATAAAATTTATGTTAACTAAAAAGATCGTAGGAGGCAGAGGAAAAAAAGTAAGGGGGATTTACAAATTTATTAACATTTTCAGCATGTCTTTGCTGATTATCAACATGTCTTTAATCGGCGTGTTTTTTGTTGCACCAACGACTATCAAAGCGACATGTACACCATCTTCGTTTTGGTCAGACGGGTTTGAAGAAGGTTATGATAACTGGACTTCAGGGAAACCAGAAAACGGTAAATGGGAGATCGATAGTAGCGGTCATACTGGGAGTGCTGCTCGAGTTAAAGGTGATAATGACCAATCTAAGTATTTGTACAAAAGTATTAATACTACCAGCCAGACTAACATGACTATCTCTTACTGGTATAAAACAACTGATTTTCCATGGTATACTTCTAATGACGTAAGTATAGATTGGTCTTCGGATAACGGCAGCCATTGGACTAATCTTTTTAAAATAAACGAGGATACGGAAACAGATTCTTGGATTAAAAAAACACATGATTTGCCCGCAGGTGTTAATAGAATTCGTTTTAAGGCGGATATAACCGATGCTAATCGAAAAGTATGGTTAGATGATGTAGTTGTTTCTGGCTGCTCAATCCCAACCTGCACTGATAATGACTCTGACGGTTATGGAAATCCTGCTTCTAGCGTTTGCAGCCATCCTGAGCTTGATTGCATTGACTCAAATGCTGCCGTTAATCCAGGTGCGACTGAAGTTTGCGATGGCGTAGATAATGATTGCGACGGACAAATTGATGAAAGTTTAACTCCACCAGCCGCCGATAATCAAAACGGTATTTGCTCTGGAGCGGTTAAAACTTGCAACGGCGTTAGTGGTTGGGTAAATGATTATTCTAGCGTGCCATCTTACCAAGCCGAAGAATCTAATTGTGATAATAAGGATAATGACTGTGACGGAACGGTTGATGAAGGTTATAATGTCGGCGACAGTTGTACTAACGGCGTAGGCGCTTGTCAGGTTCAAGGCACCCTAGTTTGTGCTCAAAATCAATTAGGTGCTACCTGCAACGCTACGCCAGGTACGCCAACCGCAGAAGTTTGTAACGGCGTAGATGATGATTGTGATGGCATTGTTGATGAAGGTATTTTTGATACACCAACTAGTTGCGGCATCGGAGAATGCGCGGCAAAAGGATTATTAACTTGCGCCTATGGCAGTCCCGTAGATACTTGTAAGGCGGGGACTCCTGCTACAGAAATTTGTGATAATAAAGATAATAACTGTAATGGTTCAATTGATGACGATATAGCTCCTCGGTCAACCGAAAACCAAAATGGTTTATGTTCAGGTAATGTAGAAACTTGTTCTGCCGGAGAGTGGAGATCAGGCACTAAAAACTATTTACCAGTAGATGAAGTCTGCGATAGTTCTAATCTCGATGAAAATTGTTCTGGAGAGTCTAATGAAGGCTGTAAATGCGAAAACGGCGATACCCAAGCTTGCGGTGTAAGTTCAGTCGGGGCCTGTTCTATGGGTACCCAAACTTGCGCTGATGGAGCCTGGGGATCTTGCGTAGGTTCTATAAACCCTACTACTGAAGTCTGCGATGGCGTAGATAATGATTGTGATGGACAAATCGACGAAGGCGTTACCACAACTTTTTATCATGATGCGGATCTCGATGGTTACGGCAATGATAAGGATTCAACAGAAGCTTGTTCAGCGCCAGTAGGTGATGTTGATAACGGTAGAGATTGTGATGATTCCGATCCGGCGATTCATCCCGGCGCTACGGAAATCTGCGACAATCAAGTAGATGAAGATTGCGATGGTATTGCCCAAGAATGTTTAACCGGTTCAATTACAATTTGTAAATATAGTGATTTTGGCACAATAGGTCAATATGAACAGGATACAGATACTCCATTGGCTTGGAATATGACGATTACTCATCCAGATCAAAGTACTTCTACTACAACGACTAGTGGTGAAACCGGCTGTGTAACAATTTCAGATCTTTCCTTTGGTACTTATTCCATTACCGAAGCCGATCAAGCTAATTGGGTCCGCTCTTATCCAGAATCTAGCACGCAAACAGCTAGTATTAATATTGAAAGACAAAATCCAGAAGTATATTTCTTAAATCAATATCAAGAATCTCAAACAGGTGGTTCCTGGTCAGACTGGGGTACATGTTCAGCATCATGTGGCGGTGGAACGCAAACGAGAACTTGCAACGGCGGTACTGATTGTGTTGGCGAATCGACTCAATCCTGCAACACGCAAGAATGTAGCAGCGGCGGTGGAGGTGGTGGCGGTTATAGCGGTGGCGCGGTTATTTTAGAAGAATTAATGATTTCTAATGAAACGATTCTGAGCTCAACCGATACTACTGCTACTTTTACTTGGTTGACTAATCATCCAGCTTCAAGCTATGTGCTTTATGCGGCGGCAGACGAAGCACACGATTACAATATATCAGATAATACTGGCACGCCGGCTTTATATGGTTACCCTCACGCCACAACAGAAGATCTTAATAAAGTTACTTTCCATACCGTTACCGTTACTGGCTTAACTCCAAATACAGTTTATCACTTTAGGCCAGTTTCTCACGCTTCATTCGCCGTTGGTAAAGAGCTGGCTCTTACGACCAGCCCAAGCGTTGGAGAGGTTTTAGGCGTTAAAATAACGGCTCCAGAATCAACGCCAACAACGGTAACCCCAGCGCCAGTAACCCCAACCACTGGAGAAGTTGCCGGCATTAAGATATTGCCAGCTACCGGTTTTGATGTTAATGAATTATTAATGTTAATTTTTGCTCTTACATCATTAATTGTTTTACGAGCTACAACTAAAAGACGTATGGCAGTTAAGATATAATTAAGTTATGTCAAAATTAGCCTTTGTTAAAAAGGATCTAATATTAAAAACCCTAGTTTTTATTCTAGGGTTTTTAAGTCTATGTTTAATTGGTTACTTAATACTTTTGCCATTATATCCGATTTTGAAATATCAATCGCAGTTTTTCTATAAGCAAAATCAAGAAAATGTTGCTAGCTCGACGAAGTTGTTAGTGCAGCAGATGCCAGCAGAAGAAATCTCTAAGTCGTTAAATCGCGTTATTATAAAAAAAATTGGAGTTGATGTGCCGATCGTTGAAGCTCCAGAATCAGAGCAAAAAGCCGCTTTAGGTAAGGGCGCCTGGCGCATACCGCAAACCTCGACGCCGGAGAAGGGAAGTAATACGGTAATTTCCGGGCATCGCTATAAATATTTACCGCCAAGTAATCTAACTTTTTATTTATTAGATAAATTAGTTGCCGGCGATATAGTTACTGTTATCTGGGAAAAGAAAGAATATGATTACAAAATTACAGAATCAAAAATAGTGCCGCCGACGCAGATTAGCATTCTTGATCCGACCGCTAAGCCAATTTTAACTTTATTTACTTGCGATCCGATTTGGTCGGAAAAGAATCGATTAGTGGTTATCGGAGAATTAATTAAGTAATAAGTTAGCAATATAAAAAAACGGCCAATTATTTGGCCGTTTTTTGTTTTAAAATAAATAAAAATTTACCTTGACTTCACTGCTAAAATATGAATAAATACATATATAGCTCTTTGTTGATTAATATTTAGTTTGCCCGTTAAGTTTCACGGTCATTTTATAAATTTTTTAAGAATTGATTAAAAGGAGGAAAAACTGATGAAAAAATTTTTGCCGATAATGCTAGTAAGAATGCAGAAAAATCTTGAATGGCGAATGACATTAAAAGAAAACAAATGGCAGGGATTGATTCCGGGGGATATTGTTGAGTATAAGGGCAAGAAATTAATGTATCGTGGTATTAACAAAAATGGAGGGCCAGGAATGCCAGGATTGCCCGAACCGATATTCGGCTCCGCTAGCCCCAAGGAACCAGGGTGCGTTTACTATCTCAGACCTAAAGGAACAGTATTTACCAAAACTGTCTTCGACGAAAATGCTGAGCCTGTACAAGCCGGTAGCTCGGGAATTTCCATTGGTTTTTTAAACACGAATGGGCTCGACTTTAAAAAAGTTGGGTATATTACCCCTGAACAATGGAAAGCTATGGCGGCAGCTTAATTTTCCCATCTAATGCATTGCCTCGATTCTAATCTCGAGGCATTTTTTTATTAAAAAATTTGTAAAATAATTTATTGGATGTAATTGAGATTTTATTTCGATTTTAAGTATTCTTTAACGGCTTCAGCAATAATATTTAGCATGTCTTTAAAAATGTCAATATCAGGTTCAAGCAAAGTAATTCTAAAGCCTTGTAAATCTGAATTAAACCCGGATGATAAGGGGACCACGCAAATTCCGCGGGAAGCAAGCAAATTATAGACAAAACGTTTGTCAAAATTCGAGCCGTCAATCAGCGGTTTTATAATTTCACCGGCTAGTTTATTGGCGGGTTTTAAGAATTGCCCTTCGCGAAGAACTCCGTCTTTAAAAAGAATTGTCATATAAGAAGCGCCATAAGCTTTATTAACTATTAATTCGGGGATTTTTGAAAGAATCGAATAGGCGAGTTGAGACTTTTCCCAAAAAGCGGCGTTACGTTCGGTTAAATAAGGAAGATATCTAGTGTCACTCATTATAATCGGCAAGACTCTTTGCGGTAGTGTGGTTGAACATACTTCTAACATCTTTGCGTCAACGATAGTTTTCGCGTAACGGGCGAAGGCAGGGTCTTTATCGCAATTATAAAATTCAATCCAACCACAGCGCGATCCTGGCCAGGGGAACTCTTTTGAAATTCCCCTCATAGCCATGCCCGGCACATCGCCGATAACCGAGGCTAAACTTTTATGAGTAACTCCGCCATAACAAAGATTGGCGTAAACTTCATCAGCAATAATAAATAAATCATTTTGCTTGGCTATTTCTACCATTTGTTTTATAACATCTCCAGGATAAACCATGCCGGTAGGATTGTCTGGATTGATTAGCAGTATACCGGAGATATCAGGGTGGCGGGCAATTTGATTTTTTAAATCATCAAGATCAGGATACCAATTATTTTCTGGATTAAGGCGATAGGTTAGGTGCGGAGAATCGGCATGAGCCGCTTCGGCCGATGAATGAGTTGAATAGGTTGGGTTGGGCGCGATAACGCGAGCGTCTTTATTAAGATAATTATAGACGGTTGAAATAGCGTCGCCTAGGCCGTTAAAAAAGAGAATATCGCCAGGAGTTATTTGCGCGCCGCCCTCTTTATTGCGTTCACGAGCAATATATTCTCGCGTTGCTAATAAACCCTTAGTTGGAGAATAGCCATAACTTAAGTTGTCGCTGGTTACTGTCGTCGCCACAATTTCCTTTATCCATTGAGGGATAATATGCCCCTTAGCGACCGGATCACCAATGTTGTCCCAGATTATTTTAACACCGGTTTTTTCTATTTTTTCTCCGACTTCAACAATCTTTCTAATTTCGTATATTAGTTCGTCGGCGCCAGGATGTATAATATTGTTTCTCATTTAATTATATTTTCTAGTTGAATTATTAATTGTTTAATTTACTTTTCTTTATAAACCAAAACACGCCGCCACCAATCAAACCAATCAGAAAGCCTAATGGGCCAGTTATAAAAATGCCAAGCAACGGACCTTGGTTAGCTTCTGGCGCAAAAATTATTGGGCCAAAAAATCCTAAGATAAAACTTATTGATCCTAAAATAACACCGCCAAGAAAAATATATAATCCAAGTTCCAACGTCATGGTACCAAGTTTTTTCCATACAAACCAACCAATTGCTAAGGCGCAAATTAAAGAGATAAAAAGTCGGATAAAACCATTAATGGGCGGCAAAAAGGCAAACGGAACCCACACGATAAAATAAAAACTTGCCGGAATCACTATAAACATTGCTACTATTCTAATAAGTAATCTCATAATTTTTTAATCTATCAATAAATTATATTTTTATATAATTAATTTTTATTTTTTTTAAACCAACCGATAAGAAATAGCGCTCCTATTAGAAAAGCAATTCCGGAGATTTGTATCGCCCAGGATAATAGATACCATTCAAACTGATTTCTCGTTAGTAAGGCGATATAAACTAATCCGGCCAGAATAAAAATCACTCCGCCGACAATTTCATATTTCCAGGAGATAATTAGAACTATAAGCAGGAAAAGCGCCGGTAAACTATGCATAAAAAAAGCTAAAACAGTTTGCCCAAAGCTTAATTTTAAATCAAAAACATCAAACGACATTAAAGTTAGAAAGCAGATAAATATCAACGATAGAATCCTCGGCGTCCAATATAAACTTTTACTAATATTATTTTTCATGTTTATAAAAAATATAATGACTGATTATATGTGAACTTGTTGAATTATTATTTAAAATTAGGTAAAATATAAACATTAGTATCTTTGTTTAATTATAGCAAAAAATCGCTTAGATTTGCAAATAAAGTATGAATAAAAAAGTTGCTATCATAATTAGCCCAAATTATAAAGATTACGCTAAAAAATATTTGGCTGAATGCGTTAATAGTATAAGAAAACAGGATTATAACGGCGAAATTAAAATTTTTATTACTGACAACGAAAGTGCAGAAGAGAGTTTTAATTTTGTAAAAAATTTAGCGCTTGAAGCCGAGATTATTAGAAATAAAAATAATGACGGGTTTGCCAAAGGCAATAACGACGCGATGAAAATTGCTTTAACTAAAGGATTTGATTATGTTGCGCTTTTTAATATGGATACGGTTTTAGAGTCTGATTGCATAAGAAAAATGGTGGAAGTGGCGGAAAATGAAAAAGAAATCGGCGCGGTGCAGGCGAGACTAATGTTATATAAGGAAAACCTCACCCCTGCCTCTCCTTATAAGGGAGAGGGGACAATAAACAGTTTAGGCAATGTAACGCATTTTTTAGGCTTTGGCTATGCGAGTCAATATGGTGAAGAATATGTAAAATCAAACGATGATAAGAATATTTGCTATCCGAGCGGCGCGGCGGTTTTATTTAAGCGAGAGGCTTTAGAAAAAGTCGGTTTGTTTGATGAAGAATTTTGGATGTATAATGAAGATCAGGATCTAGGTTGGCGACTTTGGCTGGCTGGCTATAAATGTGTTTTAGCGCCCGAGGCCGTGGTTTTTCATAAATATGAATTTTCCCGTAGTATTAAAAAATATTATTGGATGGATCGCAATCGGATTATTGCTATATTAAAAAATTATCGTTTAGCGACTTTAATATTAATTTTTCCCGCGTTTTTTATTATGGAAATCGGTTTAATATTTTTCGCCGCTCGCGGCGGCTGGTTTAAAGAAAAAATTGATGTATATAAATATTTTCTAAGTTTAAAAAATTGGCGTTATATATTAGAAGCGCGAGAACGAACGCAGAAATTAAGGCGAGTAAAAGATAAAGATATAATAAAATTATTTTCTGGTCGTATCTGGTATCAGGAAATAGGGGACAGTCGGTTAAGAATCGCCAATGTTGTGTTTGGGGCATATTGGAAAATTGTTAAGTTTTTAATTTGCTGGTAAGGTTTTAATTTTCAATTTTCCCTGCTCAAAGCAGGACAAGCAATTTACAATTTTCAAATAATGTCTTATTTTAGATTTGAAAATTCATTGAAAATTGGTAATTGATAATTGATAATTTATTCTATGGATATTAGCATAATTATTGTTAACTACAAAGCTAAAGATCTTACTTTAAAATGCATAGAGTCAATTAGAGCCGCTGATTGGCCTGGTTTAGATTATGAAATTATTGTAATTGATAATTATTCCGGTGATTTAAAAAGCGATGATTTAAAGCAATTTGGAGAAATAAAATTTATCATGAATGGTAAAAATATCGGTTTAGGCGCGGCTAATAATAAAGGCGCGAAAATCGCTCGAGGTAAATATATTGTAATTATGAATCCGGATACTTTAGTTAGTAAGGATGTTTTTATAAAATTATTTTTTTATATGGAAGAAAACCCCAGAGTTGGGGTGGTCGGACCGAAGCAATTTAACCTTGATGGAACGGTGCAAAATTCCTGTTTTCGTTGGCCAGGATTGATTACGCCGTTTTTTAGGCGCACGCCGTTAGGTAAAATTGGTTCGGGTAAAAAGGATTTAGACAGATTTTTATATAAGGATTATAATAAAGATAGGGTGCGTGAAGTCGATTGGCTTTTAGGGTCTTTTTTATTCTG
>Ga0172379_10011624_pt1 | contig 10439 bp, 11 predicted proteins | sample GrowelOW334metaG_FD_119756 | JGI IMG/M metagenome (GOLD analysis project Ga0172379, IMG submission 119756) | Groundwater microbial communities from an aquifer near a municipal landfill in Southern Ontario, Canada - Groundwater well OW334 metaG | ecosystem: Environmental > Aquatic > Deep...
CGCGGGAGTAATTATTTCTTTTTTGGTTTATTTATTAATGAATTATTTGGGCTACGACTGGGCATTTATAGTTTCGCCAGGGTCGGTTTTGCTTGCTGTTGGAGTGTCAATTTTAACTGGCGTAATTTTTGGCCTGTATCCGGCATTTAAAGCATCAAAATTAAATCCTATTGAGGCTCTACGATATGAATAGCAAGGCATTAACACAATCTATAAAAGCGTTGCGCGCAAATCCCGTGCGTACTTTGCTTACAACCTTGGGAATTGTTATTGGAATTGCGACTGTAATTATGGTTTTGTCTGCAGGAGCGGGATTTCGCAGTTTAATTGACCAGCAACTGGCGGCTTTTGGAACAGACACTCTTTTTGTTGAAACCCGTGTTCCTCCAACCACTAAAAATTTAGCCAACGGTAATAGCGCGGTATCGTCTGATTTTAGCAGAGCTACAGCTACGGTCCAGATTACCTCGTTTAAAACTTCCGACCTGGACGAGATTAAAAAATTGAACAATGTTTCAGGAGCTTATGGCATTGCCACGGGTCAGGCAGTTATAAGTTATAGGGATAATGTTAAAAATATAATTTATTACGGAGTGGGAGCTGAAATGTTTTCCATTGATAAACATACATTAAAATCCGGCAGGTTCTTTACGTCAGCGGAAGGCACCGGTGCTGCCCAGGTTGCAATTTTAGGAAGCAATTTGGCGGATGATTTGTTTGGGCAGGATGAGCCCTTGGGAAAATTGGTTAAAGTGGGAAATTTGAATTTTCTGGTTATCGGAGTTTATAATCCTCAGGGAGCTTTGAGCGGGGGAGCTGATGACATATCATATATGCCGCTTGATACAGCGCAAAAAAAACTTCTGGGAGTTAATTACATACTTATAGGGGTTGTGCAGATAAAAAACGTGGATATAGCCGACGCAACCGCAGAAAATATACGCCAAACCATGAGAAGTTTGCACAAAATATCAAACCCGGTCAAGGATGATTTTACTGTTACAACGCAGGCCGAAGCAATGGATATTTTTAATACTATTTTTGGCGGAATTACAGCCCTGCTTATTGCAATTGCGGCAATTTCTTTGGTTGTAGGCGGGGTGGGAATTATGAATATTATGTATGTTATAGTTACAGAAAGAACTGCTGAAATAGGCCTCAAAAAAGCTTTGGGCGCGCGTCACGCAGACATTCTCAACGAATTTTTGGTGGAATCGGTTTTGGTAACTGTTCTTGGAGGAATTTTAGGAATTTTGGTGGGGACATTATTAAGCTGGCTGGTTGCGACAATTGCAATTGCCAACGGATTAACCTGGGTTTTTACCGTACCCTTGTATGCAATAATTATTGCTGTTGGAGTTTCAGCAGCAATTGGAATATCTTTTGGAGTTCTGCCGGCAAGGTCTGCAGCTAAACTAGACCCCATTGAGGCATTGCGTTACGAATAGGCAGATGGTAAAATTAAATAATTAATATTTAATTTTTAAAATATGAAAATAAATAAAGATTCAAGTCTGCCTGCTCAGGCAGGACAAACCTCAAGATTGCTTTTGGTTTTAGCAGTCATTGTTTTTGTTGCTGTAGTAATTACATTTTTAGTTATGAGAATGGCAGAAAAACCGCCGGCTCCTCCTCCGCAAAACATAGACACTGTTCAACTGCCAATTTATGAACAACAATTAGGCGATATAAGATTTATTTTTGAATCCTCATTGGATAAAGGAAATATTTTAAAAGCATCTGATATAAAAAATACCCAGTTCAGTTCTTATAAAAAAGATTTGTCAGTGTCAAATACTGGAGCCAAATTTGTTCAAGTTACAATTGGCGCGCAGAACATGGGTACAGAAAACACCGTAAATAGGGCATGGGACATAGAAAACATTGTTGATTCAAAGGGAAGGGAATTTGTACCTCTTTCAGGATCGTTGGTAAACCCATGGCTTCCTTATCCTGATTTGTGCGGAGCACTACTGAAGCCAGCTTTTGATCCCACTCCATGCACGAAGATTTATGAAGTTTCAAAAATTTCAACCGGATTGAAAATAAGGGTTAAAACCGGAAAAAATAATACGGGCGCAACTTCAAAGGATGCGCAGTCATTTTTAATAGACCTAATAATCAAATAAAAATATGGATGATAAAATTATTCCAGAAATAAAAAATTCGGAAAAAAAACTTCCGTCTTCAGAACAAGTTGAGCGCTTTGATTGGGATAAGGAAAAAAAAGTTGAGAAAAGGGAAGTTTCTCAGGACGATAAAATTGTTTCAGCTGAATTAAGGAGAGAAATAGAATTGATGGAATTGGATGATAATTTGAAAGCCGAGGCAGAAAAAAAAGCAGGAAAGATTGAATTTCTAGGAGAAAAAGAAAAAATTGAGCACCTTTTACAGATGGCAAGGGAAAAAGGATTGGTTTTTGCAATACAAGTTGCAAAAAAAATGAATGAGCCGTATCTTTTGGACATTTTGCACGACACCCTGGCTCAAGAAGGTTACTACCAAAAATTTGTAAAGTAAATTTTTGGAATTTTAAATTTTAAATTTTTAATAATAAGGTATTTTATGTCTTTTATTATTTCTGCCCTAATTTTGGTTTTTTTGCTGATAATTCTGGCTTTTGCTATTGCCCTAAAAGCTGAAACCAATGAAAAGAAGTCTGTTTTTGGAGGATTAGATATGGTTTTGTTTTTGGTTATGATGCCCAAAAATCCTCCAAAAAAAGAAGGTGAACAACAGAAAGAGCAAAAGATAATGATAGCCCAGATGGAGCAGGTTTTTTCTAATTTTTTGTACTTAAAAAAACAAAGTATTTTTCAAGAACCTCCTTCCATTGCTTTTGAAATTGCATCTCAGATTGGAAATTCAGATATTTCTTTTTATGTGGCGGTTCCCAAATATTTAGAATCTGTTTTTGAAAAATATGTTCAAGGCGTTTACCCAAATGCAGTTGTTGATAAAGTTCCTCAGGATTACACAATTTTTGAACCGCAGGGAGCTACTGCCGGCGTCTATTTAAGGCTTTCAGAAAGCTCGCTTTTTCCAATAAGCACTTATCAAACGCTGGAAATGGATCCTTTGTCTTTAGTAACAAACACTTTAAGCAAAATTTCTGCTAGCGAAGGCGGAGCTGTCCAGGTTTTAATAAGGCCATTGTCCAGAACAAATTTCAGAAAAATGGGAGAGAAAGCATTGAAAAAAATTAGGGAAGGAAAGCCAATGAGATATGCAGTAAAGCAAGTTTCTTACGGAATTTTAGGAGAGGTTTTTGATGAAATGATGAATCCTCCTCTAGATCCCAAAAAGGACCCATCGCTTCAGCATGGAGGCATGAGGAAGGAACAGGGATTTGATCAGAAAGGTTATGATGCAATTCAAAGCAAAATCCAAAAACAGCCCTTTGAAGTTAATATTAGAGTTGTGGCATCTGCCCAATCTGAGGGAAGAGCAGAAGAAATTTTGCATCATTTAACTTCTGCATTCAGTCAGTTTTCTATGTCTGCAATAAACAGCTTAGAAATAAAAGAAGTTTATAGAAGAGAATTACAAAAATTAATTTATGATTTTAGTTTTAGGAATTTTAATAAAGGACAATCAAATATTTTGAATTTGGAAGAATTGGCGAGTATTTATCATTTTCCAACTCATTACATTGAAACTCCGTACATTAAGGCTGCAAAATCGGCAACGTTTGCTCCGCCAACCGACCTGCCAGAATCCGGAGAAATGTGCATTGGAAAAGTTTCTTTCAGAAATGAGGAGAAAAAAGTTTGTTTTGCTGAAAGAGTGGACAGGCGAAGGCATTTTTATATTATTGGACAGACAGGAGTGGGTAAGTCAGCATTTATGGAAGGTATGATTGCCCAAGACATTGCAAACGGAGATGGAGTTGCTGTTGTTGACCCTCATGGAGAATTGGTTGAACATGTTTTGGCAAACATTCCAAAAGAAAGAATTGATGACGTTGTAATTTTTGAGCCCTTTGACATTGAAAGGCCATGCGGTTTGAATATGCTGGAATATGATTCGCCAGAGCAAAAAGATTTTGCCGTGCAGGAGATGATCGCAATTTTTATGAAGCTTTTTCCGCCCGAAATTATCGGTCCTATGTTTGAGCACTATATGAGGAATGCCATGTTGGCCTTGATGGCAGATAAAAATAATCCGGGAACTTTAGTTGAGATTCCAAAAATGTTTACAGATCCAAATTTCCTTATGCAGAGATTGTCAAAGGTTTCAGATCCAATTGTAAAATCTTTCTGGTTAAAAGAGTGGGGAGCCACAACTGGTTCCACAAGGTCTGATATGCTGGGATATGTTGTGTCAAAATTGGGCAGATTCATTGAGAACGAAATGATGCGGAATATAATTGGGCAATCACATTCTGGTTTTGACCTGGCCGATATTATGGACAAGAAGAAAATATTTTTAGCAAATTTGTCCAAAGGTTTAACAGGAGAGGTGAACAGTTCTCTGCTGGGTTTGATTTTGGTTTCAAAAATACAAATGGCTGCTATGAGGAGAGCTTCGGTGGCTGAAGAAAAGAGAACAGATTTTTATTTATACATTGACGAATTCCAAAACTTTACAACAGATTCAATTGCAACAATTTTGTCTGAAGCCAGAAAATATAAATTGAATTTAATAATGGCTCACCAATATATGCCTCAGCTAAAGCAAGAAATCCGGGATGCTGTTTTGGGAAACGTTGGAACGATTGGAGCATTCAGGATTGGAGCAGAAGATGCCGAAAACCTGGAAAAGCAATTTGAACCGGGCTTTTCAAGATTTGATTTGGTTAATCTGGACAACTTTAATTTAATAACCAAAATGATGATAAATAATAAAATCTCTACGCCTTTTAAAATGCAGACAAATCCTCCACCAAAAGGAAAACCGGAAATTGTTGATGCAATTAAAAAAATATCAAAATTAAAATATTCCCGCACAAAAGCAATTGTGGAAGAAGAAATTATCCAGCGCTCTTTTACTGAAGTTGCGCCACCACCTCCGCAGACGCCACCCCAGCCGGTTGCGCCAACAAAATAATAATAAAAAAAGCCCGCGTTATGCGGGCTTTTAAAATATAAATTTATACTCGTTTTACGTATTCGTTTGTTTCTGTGTTTATTTCAATTACATCTCCTTCCTCAATAAATAATGGAACCTGAATAACTGCTCCCGATTCCAAAATGGCTTCTTTTGTTCCGCCAGATGCTCTGTCTCCTTTAACGCCAGGAGCAGATTCTTTAACTTTTAATTGCACCTTGATTGGCAATTTAAAAGTGATAATTTTTTCATCAAAAACAATTCCGGTAACAGTTTCATTTGGTTTTAAATATTTTGCCTGGGTTCCAATTTGTTCTTCTGTAAAAGAAAATCTTTTTGATGGATCTTTCGGTTCACAAAACATATATTGCCCCTTGCTTTGATAAATAAATTTTATATCTTTTTTTTGCAAGTCGGCTTCCTCAAACATATCACCTTGCTGGAAGTTTCTTTCCTGAACTCTGCCATCAATTAAGTTTCTTATCTTGCTTTGAATAACAGGCCTTCTTTGAGCCATTTTTAAAAGCTGGGCTTCCAAAACCTCCCATGGCTGGTCATCTAAAATAAACTGAACTCCTTTTTTTAAATCTGTATGTGTAAGCATAGTAAAATTTTAAAATCTAAATGTTTAATTTTTAAATAATAATTAAATTTTTAAAAATTAGGAAATTAGAAAATTATTTATAAAATTACAAAATTAAAAATTACAAAATTTATTATTTCACTTCCTATTCTACTATTTTCCATTCTATTGTGTTCTCTTTGTCGGCAAATTCAAGCCATTCACCGTATTTTGAAATTACAAACCATTTCTTTTTTGTTGCAGACCAAATCATTGGATTTCCTTTATAAAATGGTTTTTTGACAATTTCTTTTGGTTTTAATCTGTCCAATTCAAGCCATTTTTTGAAAACAGTTTCAATGGTATAATCTAATTTTCTAGAATTGGCCCAATTAGCTACTGTGTCAATTGCTTCTTTTCCTTTTTCAATAGAACCTGCCAATTCCAGCAATTGTTTTGCTGGTTTAGTGTATCGAGAATAGATTATTTTCCTCTTTTTAGCATTTTCTTTCAATTCTTGCAAGCTTAGTCCTTTGGACTGGAAAAAGTGCGTGATGACCTGTCGAATTGCTGTTTCCTCCTTTAATTCCTCAAATTCCTTTATCACGCCTTGCCCCTTGTGCCTTGTGGCAGACACAATATACTCCTCAATTTTCTTAGCATTTTTCTCACCGATTATTTTTGGCACCAAAAATACCTTCCAGGTTTTTCCTTTTTCTGCCGAAGTTCTAGCGTAGATGACTGAAACATCCTCATCTAGCTTTTCTAAATAATCAGCAGCTTTTTTGTAGGCATTAATTCTTTGAACGATTTTCTCGCCGTTTATGTCCAATAATTCCGCCATATCCCTAAATATTTTCGCAATCTCTTTATTCATCATATTTATTCTATCATAAGCCGAAAGAGCGGGCACTATTGACAAGGTGTCTTAAATATGCTATACTAAATATAGTACTTTACATAGGTTATTCTGCAACAGCGATAAGGACACTTTTTAAGCTTCTTTCTCGTTGTTGCGGATTGGCCGCGATACAGGTTACGTTCTGCGAGGTATTCCAACCCTGCAGAACTCAATGGCTTCTAACGAGCCAGAAACGGAGGCGTGCGATGGGTAAGAAGATTGGTGAGATTAGGTTCACGGAGAGCGTGCTGGTGGCTCTTGCAACGCTGGCAGATATCCTTAACGGGAACTGCAGTTATTGCAGGAAGCCGGCGTGGGGTTGGACGGACGTAAGGTTTGTCGAACTCCCGAAAATTATCCGGACGAAGGGACTGGTTGAGGAAGATAATGGCCATGGTCGTTCAGTAATGAACGAGGATGGCAGCTACCGGTTGACCAGGGAGGTGTCGTTCTGGATGACAAATGAATATCACCTTGCGACAATTCACCTCAACAAGGATGTTGATCTTGATGGTTGGTCGGTCGGGTGGTCTGTTGACCACGTCGAGGTGAATGCTGAACCTCAGTATGGCCGGTGCGTACCGGCGTAACCTGTCCAAGTTTCTATGCCCCTGAAGAGCAAAGCGCAAGCTAAGTTTCTTCAGGGGTTTTTGCTTGCCATTCTTTTATTATTTTTTCTGTTCATTACTTTATTCGCATTTTATTAGCATAGGTTCATAAACTACGCTATCGCGTAGATATTGAACCTATTGATTTTTATGTTATTATTAAGATATATATTGAACTATGAATGAAATTAGAGAAAAAATTTTATTGCTTTTATTAGGCGGAATTGCTTTTGGTTACAGTATTACTCCTACAAGACAAAGAATAGTTTTGGGGACTATCTCCAGAGAATGGAATAAGATAAATAAACAAGAATTAAAAGAAGGTATTAAATATCTTTATAGGCTGGACTTTATTGACAAGGAAGTGTCCAAAGAAGGACTTGTGAAATTGGTTTTAACTAAAAAAGGCAGATTGAAATCATTGAATTGCCGTTTGAACAATCTTAAAAATAAAAAAGATAAATGGGATGGAAAGTGGCGGATGGTGGCTTTTGATATCCCAGAAAAATATAAACGAGGTAGGGATTCCTTGCGTCGAAAATTAAAGTCCATCGGATTCTGCGAGCTTCAAAAAAGCGTTTTTGTAACTCCTATTAATTGCATAAAAGAAATAAAGCTTCTTGTTGATTTCTTTGAGCTTGGTAAATATGTCCGTTTTGGCGTTTTGCAATCAATTGATAACGAAGAATATTTTAAGAAATTATTTAAATTGCTTTAATTTTTTGATTGTTTAAATAGATTATTTCGATGGGTTCACAAACTACGCTATCGCTGATATTATGAACCTGTAGGTTTTTAGTCTTTTATTTATCAGTAAAATATTATAAAGTGAAATATAAAGCAAAATAAATAGAAAGGAGGTATAAAAAATGGAAAAGAGACACAGAGTTTTTATTGCTATAAATTTGCCAAATGAGATAAAAAAGGAATTGTTTTTGTATTCAGAAAAATATCCGGATTTACCGGCTAAATGGGTGAATAAAGATAATTTACACATCACTTTGGAATTTTTGGGAGATTTAACAGATGTTGAAATTGCCGACGCCTGTAAAATTGTAAAAGACGTGGCAAAAAATCATAATTCTTTTCCAATAAATTTGAGCAAAGTTTTGTATGGGCCGCCGAGGAAAAATCCGCCAAAATTGGTTTGGGTTGAAGGCGATAAATCTGAGGAATTAATTAATTTAAAAAATGATTTGCAGGAAAGCCTTGTTGAGAAAATACATTTTAGACCAGAGGGAAAAGGTTTTATAACTCACATAACTTTGGCAAGAATTTTGGAAACCGAATTTAGAAAATTTGATTTGGATGAAAGGCCGGAAATTGATGAAAATATTGATTTGTTATTTTCGGCAGAGTCCATTGAGGTTATGGAGTCTGAATTAAAACGAGGCGGACCTCAATACACAATTTTAGAGTCGCACATTTTAGGAGAAGAATAAAAATTATTAAATAAATAAAAAATATGGCAGAAGCTTTAAGACAAGAAGAAAATGAGGATATTTTAGAAAAAGAAACAATAATAGAATCTTTTTGCGCAAAATGTAAAAAATTAATGGGCACAAAACCTGGTAATGGTATTAGTGGCGCGAGTCATGGTTATTGTCCTGAATGCCAGGCAGAAATAATGAAGGAAATTAAAGACATTAAAGAAAAGAAGCTAAGAGAAAAACAAGGTTTAAATTAAAATAATGGCGAAAAAGATACATTTAATTGGAATTGGCGGAATTGGAGTGTCGGCACTTGCACAGTATTATTTGTCAAAAGGGCACAAAGTGTCTGGTTCTGATTTGGTTGCTTCAGAAATTACAGATTTTTTAAAAGGAAAGGGAATTAAAATTTATATTGGAAATAAGGCTGAAAATATAAAACCAGACCTTGATTTGTTTGTGCACAGTCCTGCGGTAAAAATGGATAATCCTGAATATAAAAAAGCAAAAGAACTGGGAATAAAAACCCAGAGTTATCCTGAAGCCTTGGGAGAATTAACAAAAGAATATTACACAATTGCCGTGGCTGGAGCACACGGAAAAAGCACAACAACTTCAATGATTGCTTTAATTTTAACAAAAGCAGGGCTTGATCCAACAGTTATTGTGGGAACTAAATTAAAGGAATTTGGGGGTAGTAATTTTAGGGCAGGGAAGAGCAAATTTTTGGTTATTGAAGCCTGCGAATATGATTCCTCTTTTTTAAGATATTTTCCAAAAATTATTGTAGTTACAAACATTGATAAAGAGCATCTTGATTATTTTAAAACCTTTGCAAATGTTAAAAAAGCGTTTAAGAATTTTATTTTACGGTTGCCAGCGGACGGATTTTTGGTTTTTAATAAAGATGATAAATACCAACCAAAAATTAAAAATCCAAAATTTAAAACAATAAGTTTTTCTGTAAAACAAAAAGAAGGAGGCAAACTAAAAAAGATTTTGAAAGTTCCGGGATTGCATAATGTTTCAAATGCGCTGGGAGCTGTGCAAGTTGCAAAAATATTAGGAATTCCAGAAAAAGTTATTTATAAAACCTTGTCAGATTTTAAAGGAACTTGGAGGCGTTTTGAGGAACGCGATTCAAAAAGAACCCTACGGGGAGTAAACAATAAAAATTTAAAATTTAAAATTATCAGCGATTACGCTCATCACCCAAATGAAATTTTTGCTACCTTAAAAGCGGTTAGGGAAAAATATCCAAGCAAGAAGATTTGGTGCGTTTTTCAACCGCATCAACATCAAAGAACGCATTATTTGTTTAATGATTTTGTAAAAACCTTTCGCAATGTATCAACAGATAAAATAATTATTACAGACATTTATGATGTGGCAGGCAGAGAAACAAAAAAAATAAATCAGGAAGTCAGCTCTGAAAAATTAGTAGAAAAAATTAATAGAAAGAATGCTTTTTATTTACCGATAAATAATTTGGAAAAATATATAAAAGAAAATATTAAGAGCGGGGAAGTGCTTGTTATAATGGGCGCTGGTGAAATTTATAAACTCGCAGACAAGTTCTAAACATTGACAAGGCTGTATAAAGTGATAAGATAAATTATCATTGAAAATTACTAAAACCATTGATTCAAGTCCCCGACAAAAACTAAAGTATTTTGACGGGGGTGGGCTTGATGAGGTGGCTCTTGCTTCACCCGCCAAAAGTTGAAACATTTAGGCGGGCAAGGTGAGAGCTCGGCTTCCTCCGTAATCATAGGATATTCGCTGAAACTTTAAAAAGTGGAGTCGAAAAGTGTCCTCGCTAAGCGGGGAAACAAGGGTGGTACCGCGAGTCCTTCGATCCTACTCAGGATTGAAATACTTCTCGTCCC
>Ga0172379_10011625_pt1 | contig 10437 bp, 8 predicted proteins | sample GrowelOW334metaG_FD_119756 | JGI IMG/M metagenome (GOLD analysis project Ga0172379, IMG submission 119756) | Groundwater microbial communities from an aquifer near a municipal landfill in Southern Ontario, Canada - Groundwater well OW334 metaG | ecosystem: Environmental > Aquatic > Deep...
AAAAATAATTTTCATAGTTTTATACGGACAGTTTTTTGGGTATACCATAAAATGAAGGTGAGGGCATTCACTCCAACCCGTATTTCCGACTTCTGCGAGTATATCACCCGCAACAACTTTATCGCCGACTTTTACTCGGGCTGAATGTTGGCGGAGATGTTCATACTCTGATATTTCGTTATGTTTATGGAGCACTTCAACGTAGTTGCCGTCATCTTCAAATTTTTTGTCCAAGCCACCTCTATCAGAATTATCTTTTACGGAGATTACGACGCCATCTAGTGCTGTATAAACAAGCGTCCCCTCAGGTGCGTCATAATCAATAGAGTGAATTAAGTCGCCAACATGAGCAACTGAATTTTTTTGCGTGGCAGTGACTTTGTTTATTTCAATATGCAAGCGATATACGTTTTTTGTTTGCATAGTATTTTAAGGTCTAGAAAAAGAGAGAAGGGTATTTTTTTATTGTTAAGATAGAATTAGTAATATGTTTTGTCCAGCGTATCCAGATGATGCGAAGTTTTTATTTTTATTTCTTGGTGTAGATTTGGAAGAATTTTATAACCGTACATGCGGGTGTTAGGCAATTTGTTTTTAAAAAATTTTATGAACTAGTTGATTTACAGAAACCAGTAATTAATAATACCAAGTGCTGTTATAGTAGTAAAAATTATTGTCGTTATTAAAATCCCAACTTGCCCAGCTTGTTTCCAAGCTCTCCATGATGAATATATCCAAAATGGTTGAGCAAGTAAATTCAATATAAGTCCGTATTGTGGAAATTTTAAGGAAGTTGCTATTTGAGCGCTAATCGTCAATCCAGGAAGGGCAAATTGAGCCACATTATTAAATAATTTTTCTTTTTTAGTTACTTCGTTCATAAAATTTTTTAAAAATATTTCGTCTAGCTTATTCTCATCCAAAAATTTTTACTTCTCACCCCGTCCCCGAACAGGGCAGTGCCCTGTTTATACGGTTTTATTTTTTTATTTCTTGGTCGGCTTTTTTTAATTCTTCAATGATTTCCAAGATTTCTCCGTCTAGGCGACGGTCTATGGAATGCCAGTTCATTTTGATGCGATGGTCGGTGATGCGGTCTTGGGGGAAATTGTAGGTGCGGATTTTTTCACTGCGGTCGCCGGAGCCGATTTGCTTTTGGCGGGCGGCGCGATCAGAGGCGCTTTTTTCGTCATCCAGCTTTTGCAGGATGCGAGAACGCAAAACCAACATGGCTTTGGCTTTGTTTTGGTGTTGATCTTTTTGGTCTTGGCATTGGACTACGGTGTTAGTGGGGAGGTGAGTGATGCGGACGGCGGAGTTGGTGGTGTTGACGCATTGTCCACCAGGACCAGACGCCGCATAAGTATCAATTCGTAAATCTTGAGCTCTGATTTCCAATTCCACTTCTTCGGCCTCGGGGAGAACCGCGACGGTGACGGCGGAGGTGTGGACGCGTCCGGCTTTTTCCGTTTCTGGCACGCGTTGAACCCGATGGGTGCCGGCTTCGTATTTCATGTAGCCGTAGACATTTTTGCCTTCAATTGAAAAAACTATTTCTTTGAATCCTCCTATGCCGATTTGGTTGGAATTGTAAATATTGACTTTCCAGCCCATTCTTTCGGCAAAGCGGGAATACATCCGAAACAATTCAGCGGCAAAAAGCGCGGATTCATCACCGCCGGTGCCGGCGCGGATTTCCATGATGATGTTTTTTTTGTCATTCGGATCAGCTGGGTGTAATTCTATCTCAATTTGATTTTTTAATTTTTCCGCTTCTTCGTTTAGACCGGCTAATTCTTCACTTGCCATTGTTTTTAGTTCTTCGTCATTGTCGCCGTTGATTACTTCATTGTTTTCGGCAATATTTTTTTCAGTTTTTTCCAATTCCAAAATCCACTCAATGATTTCTTTGAGGTCTGAATGTTCTTTGGCGATACGGCGGAATTTTTCTTGGTCGTTCATTATATTCGGATCAGAGATTTCCGCTTCCAGTTTTTTAAATTTGGCTTTTTCGTCTTCGTACATAGGGCACAGATTTAACGCAAATTATTATAAATTTACACTAGCGCACAGATTTAACGCAAATTATTATAAAATTTACACAAATTTTAAAGAGTCTATTTATTAAAAAAGCAGTTATTCTTTTCAAATACTATATTTATTATAGCATAAAAAAAGAATAACTGCTTTGGAAGGCTTTAATTTATTTTTCGGAAGTTTTCGCGATTTTTTTGGCTTTTTTGGCAGCGTGTTTAACTTTCTTGCCTTTGCGAGCATCAGCGACGCTTTTTTGGACAGCCTTTTTCGCTTGGAATTTCTCTACTCGGCGAGCAGAGTCAACCAATTTTTGCTTGCCAGTATAAAAAGGATGGCAGGCGGAGCAAAGCTCAGTCTTGACCTCTTCCTCGGTTGAACCGGTGGTAAAAACATTACCGCAAGCGCAAATTACCTTGGCGTTTGAATGATATTTCGGGTGAATTTCTTTCTTCATAGTATTATCGTCTAATCCGCTGGTTAAAAAATAAAAATAACGCGAATTGCGAATGATTTAAATAATTTATTAAGATAATAATAAATTAGCATAAAAGATAAAATAAATCAAGGGTTTCGCCATTAAGGCGATTGTGCTATAATTAGAAATAGAAAATTATTTTTTGTCATTCTTGTAGATGTTAGATAATTCGTTGACAAAACAATACTCTTTTTTTGTCATCTCGACGACCCGCAGGGGGAGACCTGCCTGTCGGCAAGGCAGGGATCTGTAATACGCGGTTGAGCATATAAACTAGTTTTGTGTAAAATTAATGTATTAAAGATTGCCACGTCAGCCCGCCAATTCGGCGGGTTTCCTCGCAATGACAAAAAGTTTAATTAAAAGTAAAAAATTTTGCATGATTATAAAAAATAAAAAATATCAACTTGGAGTATTATTCAGTGCCTTGGTTTTAGGCTTTGTTTTTTTTCAGCCGAGCAATTTTGTTTTAGCAGATGAAAGCTTGGCTAGTTCAAGTGTCGCTTCTTCAGTTTTTAATTTGGATAATAATTTTGTTGGGCAAGACAGAGGTTTGGTTGCTTTGGATAATCAAGTTAATTTGTTGTTAAGTGCTAGCACGCTTCAGAAGCCGACTGTGCTGGAAGTTTCTTATGTTGCCAATGAGATCACCACTCCTTGGCGCTTGGAAAGATTGAGTAAAATTATTCAAATTGATTTTAAAGATTCAGCTGTTTTTAATGCCAGCAGTTCTTATGTTTTGGATTTAAGTTATAGTCAAGAATCAACTGGTTTTAAGCAAATTTATTTTTATAATCGTAAAACAAATACTTGGAATCCATTAAAGAGCGTTGATTATCCTGACAAAAAAGTAGTAGAAGCTAGATTGAATTTGCCTTTTGCTCAAGTTGCGGTTTTTTCTAATCCTGATATTTTGCTTTCCGGCAAAGCCAGTTGGTATAAATACAAGACTGGCGATTTTTCCGCTTCACCTGATTTTCCCAAGGGTTCAAAATTGCGGGTTTATAATCTAGACTATAAGCCTGGAAAAAATAATAAATACGTTCAGTTTGTTGATGTTGTCGTGAATGACTGGGGGCCGGACAGAGAAAAACATCCGGATAGAGTGGTTGATTTATCCAAAGAAGCTTTTGCCAAATTGGCTTCCACTGGCGCCGGAGTATTGAATGTTCGGGTAGAGCCATTATCAATTACCGCCGTGAAAGGATCGGTTTTGGGAGTGTCAATCAAGGCGGTGGATGAGCCGGAAGTAAGCGCCAAATCAGCCATTGTAATCAATGAAAAAACCGGAGAAGTGGTTTTTGAAAAAAATGCCAGCGCGGTTTTGCCGATTGCCAGTTTGAGTAAAATGGTAGCGGTAAAAACTTATTTAGATTTGCAAAACGTTTTGGACTTGAATTATTCCGTGGCTTACAAATACGCTGACGAAGAATATAATTACAAATATTGTTCCAAGGGTGAATCGGCACGCGTTAAATTGAGCGATGGCGATGTGGTGACAGTGAAAGATTTGATTTATTCCGCCTTGGTGGGTTCGGCTAATAATGCTGTGGAAACTTTGGCGAGAATGAGTGGAGTTTCACGCGATAAATTTATCGCAACCATGAATCAAAAAGTTGTCGCTTGGGGAGCGGTTAATACCAAATTCCTTGAGCCGACCGGTTTATCTCCAGCCAACGTGAGTTCAGCGAAAGATTATGCTATAATAATGAAAGAGGTGTTGAAAGATCCAATTATAAAAGATGCCAGCTCAGCGCGTCAGTATTATTTCAAGACAGCGAACACTAAAAAAGCACATACAATTTATAATACCAATCCTTTGGTCTTAGCCAAGCCGAATTTTCAAATTACCGGCTCCAAGACCGGTTATCTGCACGAAGCCGGTTATTGCCTAATGACTCGCGCCCAAAAAGGAGGCAATAGTCTCATTGCCGTGGCGCTGGGGTCTTCAACGCGCAGTCAGGTGGCGAGCGAGATACAGGACCTGGTCAATTACGGCCTAAAGCAAACTGATAACAAATCGCTTTTGGCGATGAAATAAAATTTTATGATTAATCTACAAGGAGTTTCAAAAAGCTATTTAACCGGGCAAAAAGCCCTGAATAATATTAATTTGCAAATCCAGCCTGGAGAATTTGTTTCCGTGGTTGGTCAATCCGGTACCGGTAAGACTACTCTGGTCAAGATTTTAATCGGTGAAGAAAAAGCCGATGAAGGGAAGGTGACAATCGGCGATTGGGATATTACCAGACTAAGCAATAGGGAAGTGCCTTATTTGCGCCGGCAATTGGGAGTTATCTTTCAAGATTTTAAGCTTTTACCGCGCAAAACTTTGGCCGAAAACACCGCTTTTGCCTTGCAGGTTTGTGGTCAAACTTCGCAAAAAATCAAAGCAATTGTTCCACACGTGATGAAGATTGTGGGGCTGGAAGACAAGTTAGATCGTTACCCGCATGAAGTTTCCGGTGGTGAGCAACAACGCGTCGCCATTGCTCGGGCTCTCGTGCATCGCCCCAGAATTCTTTTAGCCGATGAACCAACGGGTAATTTGGATTCAATCAATGCTTACGAAATCATTGATTTGCTTTTGCGTATCAACAAATTCGGCACCACGGTTGTTTTGGTGACTCATAATCGTGAGGTGGTTAATCGTCTTCGCAAGCGGGTTATCACCCTCGAAAACGGCATGCTGGTAAGTGATAAGGAGAGAGGGAAATACTTATTATAGCTTGAAGCTTTGAGCTTTTAGACTAGCTATTTTTAGAAATTAATTATTTAAAAATTTATTTTAGTTATCAATTTATCATTTTAATTCCGTTATTAAAAAATAGCGTAATTGAAAATTGAAAATTGAAAATTGAAAATTAAGGTAATGTTCTTACTTTCTTTTGCTCGGATAATTAAATTTAGCTTGCAGGATATTTTTCGCAATATCTGGCTGTCTATCGCCACAGTGACGATTATTGTTTTGGCGCTTTTTTCCGTCAATATGCTTTTGGTAGTGCAAGTGATCAGTCAATCGGCGATTGATGCTGTGCGTGATAAAGTGGATGTGACGATTTATTTAAAAGTAGACACGGATGAAAGTAAAATCTTGGCTCTAAAGTCACAAATTGAAAATCTCAGCGAAGTGAAAGAAACAAGCTATATTTCGCAAGCTCGGGCACTGGAAATCTTTCGGGAGAAAAACCAAAATAATCCGGAGATTATGCAGGCTTTGAGTGAGTTGGGCAATAATCCTCTGTCTCCCAGTCTTACAATCAAACCTTCTAACGTGGGTGATTCCGCGACTTTAATCAATGAATTAAATAAAATTGACGACAGTATTATTGAATCAAAAAATTTCACTGATCATAAATTGATTTTGGGGAAAATAAATAGCATTACCAAAAAAGTTAGTGAAGCTGGGATGATTCTGAGTATTGTTTTTACTTTGATTACTTTACTGGTGGTTTATAATACCGTTAGAGTGGGAATTTACACGCATCGTCGGGAAATCGGCATTATGCGTCTAGTGGGCGCTTCCAACTCTTTTGTCTATATGCCTTTCTTGCTTTCTGGGATTGTTCTGGCGTTAATTGGCGTTTCTTTAATCATTGCCCTGGTCTATCCTTTTTTAAGCCTTCTACAGCCGTATCTGGAAGCATTTTTTGTTGATTATCATGTCAATTTGATTCAGTATTACAACCATAATTTTTTGAAAATCTTTGGTTGGCAGTTGCTAGGAACAGCTTTGATTAATATGGTTGCCAGTTTGATTGCGGTGCGGAAGTATGCGCGCGTTTAGCGTAGCTTTGAGCTTGAAGCTTTTAGCTTTTAGACGGGCGACGTTAAAATGTTTCACGTTAGTCTTAAAGCTTCAAGCTTAAATCTCATCCGTAGCTTTTAGCTTTTAGACAGGCGAATTTTTTTAGATATTTTTCGTTAGTCTTAAAGCTTAAAGCTAAAACCTCGTTCGTTGCTCTTTACATTTTTATTTTTTTTAGTTATTATACTATTAACCGCCGGAAAGGTGGTTTTTGGTTCGTTCCAGCGTAACACATCCCTCCTTCGCTCTGCGGAGCTTCGGAAGGGCACGGTTCGCCTTCGTTCTGTGCGACAGAGCTTCGGCGGAACACAGTCGGGGATCGTCTAATGGTAGGACAGCTGGTTTTGGTCCAGTCAATTGAGGTTCGAATCCTTGTCCCCGAGCAAATCATTTTAATTTACATTACAAAATCTATATGGCAAAAAGAACTACGGGAATCGGTAAGAGAAGAAAAACTCATTCTCACAAGACAGCTAAGCGTTTGGAAGTCAAGCGCGTGATGTTGGAGACAAAAGCTTTGAAGAAAAAAACCAAGAAGAAATAAAAAAAAGCGAGCCCGCCATTCGGCGGGCTTGTTTTTTGTTTTATTAGGTATATTAAGATGAGTGTGTTATACTGCAAATACAGTAGAGTGTTTTAAAACAAAGTCTTTATAATATTTTTATTTACAAACAAACACTCATGAAAAAATTTAAAAAGGTTTCAGTGTTGATATCAGTTGTTTCTTTAGTTTTTTTTGTTCTTGGTTTCGCCGGGTCAAATTTGGCTTTTGCGGCGACCGCTGTAAACCTGGGAACGGCAGATAGTTTTGCTGTTTTGGCCGGTTCAGGAATTACAAATTCTGTCGGACCGACAACAGTAGTCGGAGATGTCGGAACATTTCCAACTCTAACTCAAACCGGATTTGGCACTGTGACTATCACAGGTACTAATCATTTTGGTGACGCCACCACACAAAGCGCCAAGGCAGATCTGGTTACTGCCTACACTAACGCGGGGCAGGTGTCAACCGGTCTAATTTCCGCTGATTTAGGTGGGCAGATTTTAACCCCTGGAGTTTATAAAGATAATGGCGCGCCGAACTCACTTTCAATCACAGGGACTCTTACTTTAGACGGCCAAGGTAATGCTGACGCCGTTTTTATTTTTCAATCAGCATCCACGCTTGTGACAGCCGTGAATAGCCATGTTTCGCTCATTAATGGCGCTCAGGCATGCAATGTTTTTTGGCAAATCGGCAGTTCAGTTACATTAGGAACCGGCTCTGATTTTAAGGGAAATATTTTGGCAATGGATTCAATTACTGATAACGGCGGTTCAACCGTTAGCGGAAGATTTTTGGCAAGGAATGCCGCGGTTACCTTAAATAATACCGCTATCAGCAAAGCAGTTTGCACGGTTGCTCCGGTCGCAATTACTGAATCATCTAATAACAATACTCTTACTGTAGTTAAACACGTTATTAATGATAATGGCGGAAAGGCTAAGTATAGCGATTTTCCTCTTTTTATTAACAATACTCCAGTATCAAGTGGCCAGAGCGTAAGCCTGGAACCGGGATTGTATAAAATTACCGAAACAAATCGCCCAAACTACAAAGCGACTTTTAGCGGTGATTGTAACGCCAGTGGTCAAGTCAATCACGGAGGTGTTGATACTCACAATGATGTTTGTATTATCACTAACGATGATATTGGAGCGCCTGTTGCTGTTCCGCCCGTCCCACCGCTAATTGACGTGGTCAAAGTTCCCAGTCCTCTTTCTTTACCTGCTGGTCCCGGCGCAGTGGCTTACACTTATACTCTCAAAAACATCGGAACAGTTCCAGTGACTGACATAACGATGATTGGTGATACTTGCAGTCCCATTGTTCTTGCTTCCGGCGATACTGATGGTGATTCCAAGTTGGATCTAAAAGAAACTTGGGTCTATCGCTGTTCCACGACTCTCTCTGCTACTCACACCAATACGGTCGTCGCCAATGGTTGGGCAAATGGTCTTTTGGCCGTTGATATCGCCAGTGCCACAGTTGTTGTCGGTAAACCATTGGATCCACCGCTGATTCATGTGACAAAAATCCCCAATCCATTAACTTTACTTGCTGGCGGGGGGATGGTCACTTACACTGAAAAAATCACCAATCCTGGTACAGTCGCTTTGAGCAATGTTAAATTAACCGACGACAAATGTAGTCCAGTGAAGTTTATTTCCGGTGACACCAATAACGATTCAAAATTAGATACTACGGAAACTTGGACTTACACCTGCCGAACCAATCTCACAGAAACCACAACCAACACTGCTGTCGCCGAAGGTCAGGCCAACGGTCTGACCGTAAGAGATTTCGCGCTTGCTACTGTTGTGGTAGCCACGGCTGTTCCTAGTTTGCCGGATACGGGGTTTGCCTCGCTAACCAGTTCTGGGTATTTTCTGATTTTGGTTGGCGCCCTAGTGTTAATTTCGGTTATGTTGGCGCTATTTATGAAGAAACGAACGATTTAGTCTGGCGCGTCTTTTGGATTAATAAAATGCGTCTATAGTCAACAAAGGCTCCGCGTAGACGGAGCCTTTGTGGTGTAAGTCTTCTGAAAAAAATATGCAATTGAAAAAATCAGCAAAATGGTTATCGCTAATCGGAGTTACGGCAGTTTTTTCTACTTTAGTAGTGGTTTTGTCTTTGATTCTTCGTCTGTCTGTTCAAGATTCTCTAGCCAGTATAGATCCTATTTATACTAAAGCTAGCCAATCTATTTTTAGCGAGCCGGTTAATCCTGGGATTCCAATTCGTCTTTTAATTCCCAAAATCAAGGTTGATGCCAAAATTGAATCGGTCGGTCTAACGGCCAAGGGGGCAGTGGGAGTGCCGAAAAAACCGGCTAACACTGCCTGGTTTAACTTGGGAGCACGTCCGGGAAACAAAGGCAGTGCGATTATAGACGGGCACTATGGTCGCTGGAAAAATGGCGATAGTTCTGTTTTTGATAATCTGAACAAACTTAAAAAAGGCGATAAAATATACGTCAAAGATGATAAGGGATCAGTCATTGTTTTTGTGGTGCGTAAAAGTCAAAGTTATGATTTAAAAGCTGATGCTTCAGCTGTTTTTTACGCAAGCGACGATAAAGCGCATCTCAACTTAATTACCTGTGAAGGAGTTTGGAATAGCAAAACCAAAACCTACTATCAGCGCTTGGTGGTTTTTGCTGATAGGGAAGAGACATGAGAAATACAAATTAGTTATTTAGTAAAGTAAGATTTAAAAATTACGGTATTCAAAGAACCCGCTAGCTAGCGGGTTGTTTTGTTTTGATAAAATTGGTATAATAAACATAATAAATAAACTTTAAGAATTTGCTATTTAATATATTTTAAATATAAATCAGCTCCTTTATTTTTAACTTTTAAATTTATGAAAATTAAACAAAAAATTTCGTTTCTCTTGGCTTTGGCAATGATTGGCTCGCTAGCTGTAATCAATACGGCTCGCGCTGCTACGCCAACCCTGGCTTTGAGCGCGGTTAGTGGAGACATGGTTCGCGTCACAGTCAATGGTGATGCGAGTAGTAATGTCCAGCTGACTTTTTTACCGACCGGCGCTTCCACTGTCACTTCCATATTTTTTGGCACCACTGATTCTGCGGGTTATTTTTCTACTTCTATTAGTAGCGGTGGCTATGGCGTTCCTTCTGGTTCTCCGGTTTATGTGACAGTTAATGGTTATCAGTCCAGCACGATGTTGTGGCCGACTTATTCCAGCTCTTTAGTTCTGTCGCCGACTAGTTTGCAGGTAGCAGTAGGGGAGTCAGCAACCGTAAGTGGCACCAGCGCTTTGATTATGCCGGCTAATGGCATGAGCACTTTTGCTAGCGCTAGCGTCAGTGGCAGTCAAGCGACTATTACCGGGTTAAGTTCAGGAAATGGCACAATTAATTTTTGTGGAGCCAATGTCGGTTGTGTTGCATTGCCGGTGACGGTGGGTGGAGTAGGGCAGAGCCAGATCAGTTTTAGCAAAAATAATATCGTAATATACAGCGGAAAATCAGAGATTGTTTCTATTTTTGGCGGAGGAAATAGCGGTTATGTGATTTTAACCAATTCTAATCCTTCAGCCGTTCAA
>Ga0172379_10011626_pt1 | contig 10436 bp, 9 predicted proteins | sample GrowelOW334metaG_FD_119756 | JGI IMG/M metagenome (GOLD analysis project Ga0172379, IMG submission 119756) | Groundwater microbial communities from an aquifer near a municipal landfill in Southern Ontario, Canada - Groundwater well OW334 metaG | ecosystem: Environmental > Aquatic > Deep...
GCGTAAGCGTGAGATATGGAAAAAACATCGGCAATATCAACTGGAACCGATTTTCCTTCTTTTTCCAGTTTGAATGTAATACCGGCTATCTTACCGCACTTTTCTTCACCATTACATTTAGAACGATCGTTGTAATTGTAATGGTCGTTAATAGCATGAGAGACAGAGTCATGAGAAATAATATGAGAGAAATGAGAAATTCTAATATCACAATCTGGAGAAGTGCCAAATGTTTTTATTTGAGAGCGAGTTCTTTTTTTGAGATTGGAAAGCCACGGATCGTCTCCGTTGATAACAGATAGTCCCCCGGTAAATGAATCGGATATGAGATTAGCTTTTTCTCTGACCACCGCTTCAATAGAAGAATAGTTTCCAACGTGAACAGGAATATCGCCGATGGCAGTTATAATTCCGATAGTAGGCTTGGCAATTTTAACAAGCTTTTCAATATCCCCTGCTTTGTCGGCTCCATACTCCAAAATCAGTATCTCTGGATACTGATTCGCTGACTTACGCGGACTGATTATGCGGACTAACGCAGACAGAATTATCTTCAGCCAAAATAAAATGGCGGGTTTTTTTATTTCTTGAGCGTCACTTATTATCGTCAGAGGCACTCCCAGCTCGTTATTAAAATTAGCAGATGATTTTCTGACTCTTTTGAAGTTTTTTAAGACGGCATAAATCGCCTCTTTGGCAGAAGTTTTTCCGGCACTTCCAGTTATGGCAATAACTGTGGGTTTATATTTCCAAATAGTCAGCTTGGCCAATATCCCCAGTTTAAATCGTAGTATGTTGATTAAAAAATGTTTCATAAAAAGTAGTTAGTATTTGGTAGTTAGTAGTTGGTATAAAATTTCAACCTATATACCATATACTAAACACCATCTACCATTTAAAGTATTCCCTTAAGAATAGACACGATAACTAAAATACCTATAGAATTCAAGACGAGAGAAAGAAGCAAAAAGGGAGCGGTTTTCATTTTAGAAAATCCCATCAAAGTCAGGCCTATTTCGTCCGGGATAGGAGAAGCAATAACTAAAATCCCCAGCAAAGGAGTCAGCCACCTAATCCATTTGGAACGGAAAATAAGAGAGATTCTTTCCCTGCCTTTTTGTCCCAAAAGATACTTTATGTCTTCAAAAAAAGAGTCCCTAATAAACTTGAATATAATAAAATCTCCAACCATTCCGCCAAGCCCGGCAAAAATAGCTATTTCCCAAGAGGGAGCGGTTTTGGCAATTTCTGCCAAAACCACAGATGCCGGAGCAACCGTAAAAATAGAAACAAAAAACATTCCCACCAAAAAGCTTCCCAAAAATTTTACGCTTCCAAGGGCGTTGAAAAAAACTTCCAGAACTCCGGTTTGAGCTAAAAGAAAAGCAAGAAAAATACTAAAAGCAATTATGGCAAAATCTTTTTTTATGTGATATTCCTGGGACATAAATAGTAGTCAGTAGTTAGTAGTTAGTAGTTAGTATAAATTTTAATACCATCTACCATATACCAACTACTATTGAGTGGTTTCTCTGTCGGGGGCAATGCCGTAGTAATTCAAAAGAAACTCAGACATCTTTTTGAACGCCGGAACGACAGTTTGTCCTGCTAAAGGAGCGCCTGAAGGATTTTCCAATTTTACTAAGATAGTAAATCTAGGATTAAAAGCAGGAGCAAATCCGATATAAGTATTAATAACATTATCCGTGTATCCGCCTTTATTGAAATCGGGAATAAAAGCAGTTCCTGTTTTTCCGGCAACATTGTACTGATTGATATGAGCCAATATATTAACATCAACGGCTGAGACCATCATTTGAGCTACCTTTTTTGAAGTTTCAGGGCTCATTACTCTTTGTATGGCTTTTGGCTGTTCATCTTGCAAGATTAAAGGTTTCATCAAAACTCCTCCGTTAGCAATGGCCGAGAAAGCCGAAATCATTTGTAAGGGGGTGGCTGAAATTCCCTGACCAAATGAAGCCGTAGCGTAATTTATATCCTTTCCTCCATCCAAAGTTTTAGTGCTTCCTTTTATTTCTCCCGGTAAGCTGATGCCGGTTTTTTCTCCAAGACCGAATTTCTTAACATAATCATAAAAAATCTGATGCCCTGTGGTTCTCTCCGCAAAAATACTTCCTGTGTTTAAAGATCTTTCTAGAACATTAGTCATTGTCTGGAGACCGTATGATTTTAAATCCCAGTTGCGAATAGTCCTCTTATTTAAAGTAACAAAACCGGTATCGGTGTAGGTTGTTTGTGGAGTGATTTTTCCCGAATCAATTCCAGCCGACATAGTTAATGGTTTAAAAACAGAACCGGGCTCGTAAATGAGCTGAACCAAGGGATTGATAAAATCTTTGATGTTATAGAGATTGTATTGGTTTGGGTCAAAATCGGGTAAAGAAGCCATAGCTAAAATTTTCCCGCTGTAGGGATCCTGAACAATAATTCCAGCCGAGTCGGCTTGCCATTCTTCCATTAATTTAGCGATTGTTTTTTCCGATTCGGATTGGATACTTCTGTCTATGGTTGTATATAAACTATCGCCATTTTTTGATGGAGTACCTTTTAATTTTTCGTTAAATTGGAGCTCCAAGCCATATTTTCCTGTCAGCGAACCGTCTTGTGATGACGAAATAAATCCCAAAAAATGAGATGCCATTCTGCCAAACGGATAATACCTAAAACTCTCGTTTCTTATGTAAATGCCTTTTAGGTTTAATGACTTTATTTGATTGACTTGAGAAGAATCGGCTTTTTCCAAAAGAAGTTCATAAAGATCGTTGCTTTTGGAAAGTAATTTTTCTATACCAGTTTCATCCAATTCAAGAATCGGAGCTAAAAGACGAGAGGTTGTTAACGGGTCTTTTATTTCTTTAGGAACGGAGTAGATAACGGCGTAGTCCTTATTTAAAACTGCCGGAGTAGGATTGTTATTTTTATCGGTAAAATAAATAACTCCACGAGAGAGTTTGAAAGAATCATTTATCCCTTCTTGAGCTTGGACCTTCTGGGCGTAATAGTCACCTTTGTTTATTTGTATAGAATAAATTTGGGCAATAAGAACGATAAAAAATGCGGTAAAAAATAATCTTATTGTCCAAAATTTATATTTCATAATAAAAAATTAATCGGCCTTAGAAACCTCCAGGGCGTTTTTGATATAAGACGGATTTTTGTCAGAGACCAGACCTCTGGATTCTAAAAATGATTCTCCGGAAAAACTGTCTAATATTTGATAAAGCTGGTTTTTAAGTTCAACGTTTCTGACTTGGCTCTTTTCAAAAGAGTCCTGAGTTTGAGAAAGATCGTGCCTGATACCGATTAACTTATTGTATAGAAAAACTCCAAAAACAACAGAGACGGCGATAAAAACAACAAAAACAGACATCATGAAATTTATTTTTAAATCTTTTTTTCCAAATTCAATTACAGTCATAGAAATGGTATCTAGTATTTAGTAGTTTGTATTAATTAATAATTTCCAGAACTCGGAGCTTGGAGGAGCGGCTTTTGGGATTAGCTATTACTTCTTCTCTTGTCGGAGGAATGGGTTTTTTAGTTATTATTTTCCCCTCTCCTTTTTTGGCTATTTCCCTAAATGCTCTTTTGACTATTCCATCCTCCAAAGAATGGAAAGATATAATCAGTACGCGACCTTTATTTTTTAATATTTTTGGCAAATTGCTTAAAAATGTTTCCAGATTATCCAGCTCTCCATTAACAAATATCCTTAATGCCTGGAAAACCTTGGTAGCTGGGGATATTCTGGCTCTTCTGTAAAAACCCGGAACCGAACTATTTATTATCCCCGTTAGTTGTCCGGTTGTGGTTATTGCCTTTTTCCTTCTGGCCTCCACTATATTTTTAGCTATTCTTCTTGAAAATCTTTCATCTCCGTATTTGTAGAATATGTCGGCTAAATCTTTTTCGGAACAGGAATTAATTATCTCGTATGCCGGTGTTCCCGAATCGGTGTTATATCTCATATCCAGCAATTCATCCTTTTGAAATGAAAATCCTCTTTTACTTTTGTCTATATGCAAGGAAGAAAATCCCAAATCCAGAAGGACGGCATCGGCTTTTGACAGTTTATTATTTTTCAGAATCTCCGGCAGATTGGCGTAGTTGTCATTTACGAAAATTACTTTGTTCTTTCCCCTTTCCTCTTTCCTCTTTCTATCAAACTCTCTTTTAGTGTTCTCTAAAATCTCCTTGTCCCAATCCACCCCAAGAAATTTTCCTCCCGGCATTATTTCTTTTATTATTTCCCTAGCATGCCCTCCACCGTTCACAGTCCCGTCTATAACAAATTTTCCTTTTTTCAAATCCAGACTTTCCAAAACTTCTTTTAAAAGTACGGGAATGTGATTCATGTGTTTATATCCCGAGACCCTCTAATTTTTCTGCTATTTCATCGGAAGCGCTCTCGGTTTTCTTTTTATATTTGTTCCACTCCGTCTCATCCCAAATTTCTATTCGGTTATAAACTCCGGTAACAATAATTTTTTTAGTAAGGGAGGCATATTTGCGAAGTGGCTCTGGTATTAAAATTCTTCCCTGAGAATCAAATTCAACATCGCTGGCACCAGAAAGCATTAAACGCGCAAAAGCTCTAGAGTCGGATTTGGAAAGAGGCATTGCAATAATTTTTCCCGCCAACACTTCCCATTCTTTTTGAGGAAGAACAAAAAGACAATGATCAAGACCTCGGGTGATAATTGCTCCACCAGAAATTTTTTCACGAAACTTAGCCGGAATTGCGGCTCTGCCTTTTTGATCTAAATTATGTAAATATTCTCCAAGGAAAGGCATAACAAAAACAACTTAATTAATGGTATTTTGAACAACCCACACAGTTATCCACTTTTCCCCACTTCCACTTTATTATGCTCCACATATCCCCTTTTTACAACAGTCCATCTGTGGATAACCGTTCCGACTTTAGTAGGAACGGTTATCCAGCTGTTTTTAAACGGCTGGAAACAAAATAACAAAAATCCGCCACGATTTTCCGGAACGGACTTTCTTCCCAATATTTACGTCGTTCAATGACGCTAATTTATTCTTGTATAGCATATATGCTATACAACTTCAGCGTTATAACAGGACTCACAATATATCTTGAATACTTTCTGTTTATCCGGAGAATAAGAAGTAAAAATATCTTTTTGGCACTTTTGACAATTTGATTTCCAAAGTTTAGATGGATTCCTATTTTTAAGCCGTTCAACCATTCTTTCGTAAGGATGCCTAGTAGGAATCGGGAGGTTATTTTTTCTGTAAAAATCTAATTCGGCTTTGATAATCCTAAATGGTTTTCCGCTAACTTCGCATATTATCGCTTTTTCTAAGATATCATCCTGGACATCTTTTATGTCAACTGGTATATCTTTTGTATAAATGAGTTGAATATTTTGAGTATCAATTTTGTTATCGGTTTCGTGCCACTGCCATCCTCTTTGTTCTACTTCTTCCTTACTTAGCGGAAATTCAATCATGGCATAGGTATCATTATAAGCGTGGAGAGCCTTAGTTAGAGGAAAGAATTGGCCGTATTCTTCTTTTTCAAGCATCTTTGTTTTTATCTCATCAATTTTATCCCAATATTCTATTTCAGTATAAGCTCTGTTTAAAATATAAAAATTTTTACTTCTAAGACCGACACAGCCAAAACAATTTTTGCAATCATGACACTCTAAGCAATATTCAAGATTCAGTCCATTTTTAATAAAATAAGAAAACTTAACATTACTGCAGTTGACAGCTTCTGTAATTTCATAACTCAATTCAATGTTGGGACCGACCAGATACACATCCATTGAATCCTTTGCTAAAGCAACATCTTGACAATAGCGTAGATTTTCTAAATTCCATCCTCTAAAAACCCAATAACAATTTTTACCTAAACGAATACTATCACCCGTACAATTTATATTTTTGGAGTCGTTACTTATAAGAGGTTTTCTTATGGCCTGCTTAGAAAATTCTTTAAATCTGTCTTTGTATTCGTTAAGAATATTTCTATCGCCTAGATTAATTTCGCTAATTTTTTTCAAGTATTCCTCTTTTGACAACTTTTCGTTTAAAAAATAGTACTGTTTATTCCTTAAATTAAAACATCCAAAACAATTAGAGCAATTCTTACAGTCAAGCATAAAACTACTATCAAGACATTCTACGCATAGGCGACAAAATTTACAGTTGTAACATTTGTGACATTGAACTGATTCATAACAATTTTCAGACCCGTCAGTATTTAAAAGATCCAAAGAATCTTTTGATTCTATTGCCCAATAGGAATAATGAACATTTTCAATAGAACCAGTAACAGAACTAAAATAACAATTTTTTGTACTAATAGCAGAGATTGTGTAAGGGCTATTTACTACCCCTTTCCAATAATGAGTGATTGCCGGATGGGGAACTTTCAAGCTTAATTCTTGAAACTGGTCTAGAAAATTATTATTTGGGTTATAATCTACTTTATAGTCCTCCCCTCCCCATTTGTCCGACCACCAGTAGTTTAAATCAAAAATTTTGTAGTGGCTTTCAGGAAAGAATGTTGAAATTACCTTTTCTTCTGGGTGGGCAAAACATTCTTTTTTATAAAACTTTAAAATATTATTATAGAATCCAAACCTTCTTTGCATTCTACAATCTGGACATATTTTCGGAGGAGGAATACGGAGTTTTCTATAAAACTCAATATCTTCTTGAAAAATTTCAAAATTGGTCGTACATTCGTCGCAATTTTTGAAATGAGGACCTAGGCCAGAAATTATTTTATCCAGCGCCTCATCAAATTTTGGAGTTTTGGAATTCATATTGTGGTGCGCTCTGTAGGGATCGGCCCCTAGCAGTAGAAACCTAGTTTTATTTTAATATTTCCCGAACCGAAGCATCAGCAAAAATTCTCATGGTGTCAAATATTTTCATTTTGGCATGACTAGGAATGAGTAATTGTAAATCTGTGCAGGCCAAAATAACATGATCAATGCCTCTCACTTCAAGGTCATTAATAATACTTATCAATTCCTCTCTATCTTTGTTACTATGCCTTTTGGAGACCAGATTGTGAATAATTTTTCCGATTTTGGCCTGCTGAAAATCATCTGGTTTATCTTGTTCGATATTGTTTGCTACAAATGAACTCTCATATAATTTTTTATCAAGTGTTATCGAAGTAGAAATAATTCCGACCTTAGTGATTCCTTTTTCTTTTAAAAATTTGGTTGTTTCTTCGACTATGCTTAAAACCGGAATTTTTACCGATTCTCTAATTTGGTTAATAAATTCATGCAAGGAATTACAAGGCATAACCAAAAAATCAGCACCGGATTTTTCTAGTCGTTTCGCAGCGTCGGTAAGTAGAGGAATAAGACGTTCCTCTCCTTTTCCTCTGGCTATAGCATCTTCTTCGATTGCATATGAGATCGGGACACTATAAATTAAAATTGGTGGTCTGCTTGTCTTGTTATTTTCTTGACAAGCAAAAGATATCTCCGAATAAAATTCGGAAGTCGTTTCTGGTCCCAATCCACCTATAATTCCAATAGTTTTCATAAAATTATTTGCCTGTAAATTTTGGGCTGTGGGCGTTACTGGATTCGAACCAGTGACCTTTGCAATGTGAATGCAACGCTCTAACCAGCTGAGCTAAACGCCCTTTACTAGAAGAATACAAAAAAAGGTGCCTCCATACAAGAAACACCTTTTTCGGATTCAATTTTATTGAAGCTCCACAACGGCGCCAACAGCTTCCAATTTCTTTTTCATCTCTTCAGCTTCTTCTTTCTTAACATTTTCTTTAATTGGTTTTGGAGCTCCATCAACCATATCTTTGGCTTCTTTCAAACCAAGACCGGTTATTTCTTTAACTGCCTTAATAACATTGATTTTCTGATCTCCTCCGGCCTTCAAAATAACATTGAAAGAAGTTTTTTCTTCAGCAGGAGCGGCGGCAACAGCAGCAGCCACCGGCATAGCGGCAGAAACACCGAATTTTTCCTCTAAGGCCTTGACCAAATCGGAAATTTCCAAAGAAGTCATTTCTTCTACCTTTGACATTATGTCTTCAATTTTTTTATCCATTTTAGTTTGTTTAATTAATAATAATTATTTTTTCTTAGCTATTTCGCTTAATGTGTAAGCCAGTGATTTTAACGGAGCTTGGAGCGTTCCAAGAAGTTGCGCCAATAGAATTTCTCTTGATGGCAACTGGCCGATTCTTTTGACATCATCGGAAGCAAAATAAGTGGAAGATAAAAAGTCGTATCCGCCAAGCATTTTAAATTCCGGCAGATCTTTTTCTCTCTCCTTAAAAAACTTCCAAACAGTTCCGGCAGATTCTGATATGTCTCCCCCGCCAAAAACCGTTGCCAACTGAGAATCAAACTGAGAAACATCAACCGGGATATTTTTTTCTTTTAAGACCAATCCCAAAAGACGCTTTTTGATTATTTTGTAAGAACCTTTGGATTCGGATAATTTTTCTTTAAGAACTCCAATTTCTTTTGTAGGAGTTTTAGAAAAATTAATAAAAACCAAGGACTTGGCGTTTCCTAAAAGTTCTTTGCTTTTTTCCATCTCTTTAGCTTTTTGTTGTTTGCTTTTCATAAATTGAAATAAAAATAGCGACCTTTCAAGATCGCAAACTAAAAAGTAGATATCCTCGGCGGGAGATTAAGACCTTTTTTAGGCCACCCGTCCCGACGCACTATTTAATTTAAAATAATGAAGTCGGGACCCCGATTTCTTACATCGGGGCTGTCTGCAGATCTTGGGATAAGATTAACTCATGAAAAGAAGAAAGTCAATAATGTAAAACCTCCCATTTCTGGGAGGTTTTACGGTCTCACCTATACCACTTGCCACAAATTTATTAAGTGTGCAGACAAATGGTACAGAGCACTCACAATGAAATAGGGATTAGTATTTTGTATATAGCATATGGCTCATAAAGATATCCCTATATACTAACTACCAAATACCATCTACTATTTTAGGCCTTCAGAATATCAATCCTTTCTTCCTCTTCTTTTTTGTTGAAGAAAATCCACCAAATCAAGAAAAGAACAACCAAGATAAGAAGCAAATCAAATATCCAGTTTCCAAGAAGCGCGGCAAAAGAATCAAAGACAGAAGCGGTCAATGTTATTCCGGCTCCAACCAAAGCGGTCAAATAAGCGCTGACTGATTGGAATCTTCCTTTAACATCGTTGAAGTTAAGTACAGAACCAAATATCAAGGCGTCTCCGGCTCTAGCCGATTCGTTTACCACTCCCCTGATGCTAATAGCCGACTGGAAGTTTGGAGACAAAACTCCAAGATTGTAGGAAATTCCATTCGCGTCTCTGTTAAAGAATGGATAGTTGGTAGAAAGGAAATTAGTTCCAGGAGGCAAAATAACTTTAAGGAAAGAGTTGGATATATTTGAATCACATCCGTTTCTATAAGTTATGTTGTAAACAAATTCTTGTTTGACTCCTAATTGGGAAACATCAAGAGAAGGAACTAATATCACACATGAAGTTCCGCCCGTTGATACTGGGACAACAACAGTTGTTGGTGTCTGGGGATAAACGGGATAATAGATAGGAGTAACTGGAGGATAGACCGGCGGATAGACGGGAGGATAAACTGGAGGAACATAAATTCCTTGTGTCTGGAAACTTAATACCTGTCCATAAACATTTCCACTTCCGCAAGCGCTTCTGGCAACCGCTCTGACATAGTAAGTGGTATTGGAAGTTAAGTTAGAAACATTTTTAGAAAAGTTACTTTGATAATTGTTAGACGAAATCAATTCTGAATTAGTTGAGTAAGTTAATGAGTTAGTGTTAACTCCGTACTCAAACCATGTGTAAGCTCCGGATGAATTTGAATTTCCAGAAGTATACACTTGTCCGTTTAATGTAGTAGAATTATCAGAATTGCTGTAAGCATTATTTGTTTGAACCGTAGGAGCATTGCATAATCCTCCGCCACCTCCGGTATTGAATGAGAGAATGTTTCCGTAAGAAGTTCCGTACTGGTTGGAAGCTACAACTCTGTAGTAATAAGTTGAGTTGTAACTAAGTCCGGAAATATAAGCGCTGACATCCGAATAACTGTTGTTTGATCCCAAAGATTGAGACGCAGTACTAGATCCCAAGCTTATTGTACTTCCATATTCAAACCAATCAGTCGTATAACTTCCGTTGGAATTGACAGACCCTCTGAGTGTGGTTGAATTTTGACTTATATTATCAGCTGAATTCGTATTGGCTATCGGAGCATTACCTTGACTTCCCCCACCCGTAGTCGTAAATGACAAAATAGATCCTTGAGCTGAACCGTATTGATTTGTAGCAACAGCTCTGAAGTAGTAAGTGGTGTTGGCGGATAAACCTGAAATATATGAATTGACATTTTGAGCTGATGTTCCTGAACCC
>Ga0172379_10011627_pt1 | contig 10435 bp, 6 predicted proteins | sample GrowelOW334metaG_FD_119756 | JGI IMG/M metagenome (GOLD analysis project Ga0172379, IMG submission 119756) | Groundwater microbial communities from an aquifer near a municipal landfill in Southern Ontario, Canada - Groundwater well OW334 metaG | ecosystem: Environmental > Aquatic > Deep...
AGTGGTAAATGCTGATGTGGCGTGAGTTGCTACTTATGCGTGGACTAAAGTTTCTGGAACAGGAACGATTACTTTTGGATCGTCTGGTTCGATTGCGACTACTATTTCTTCAGATACTGATGGAACATTCGTCATTAGATTAACCGTTACCGATAATGCGTGAAATAGTGCGACAGATGATATGACATTGGTACGAGATACTAGCAATCCTACAGTAAATGCAGGAAGCGATCAAACTAAGAATGCAAGTTTCACGCAAACAGGTACAGTTGACGCAGATATAGCATGAGTAGCAAGTTATGCGTGGACTAAAGTTTCATGAACAGGAACAATCACTTTTGGATCAAGCGACGCGATAGCAACAACAATCAGCTCAGATACCGATGGCACATTCGTAATTAGATTAACCGTTACCGATAATGCGTGAAACAGCGCAACAGATGATTTTAGTTTAGTCCGGGATGCAAGTAATCCTACAGTAAATGCATGAGTTGATAAAACAGTGAATGCACAGACTTCTCAGGATGCAACAGTTGATGGAGGAGTTGCATGAGTAGCAACTTATGCGTGGACTAAAGTTTCATGAACAGGAACAATCACTTTCGGTTCAGCTACCGCAGAAGATACAACAATCAGCTCAGATACCGATGGAACATTCGTAATTAGATTAACCGTTACTGATAATGCGTGAAATAGTGCGACAGATGATATGACATTGGTACGAGATACTAGCAATCCTACAGTAAATGCAGGAAGCGATCAAACTAAGAATGCAAGCTTCACGCAAACGGGTACAGTTGATGCGTCAATTGCGTGAGTAGCTACGTATGCGTGGAGTAAAGTTTCTGGGACATGAACCATTACTTTCGGCTCAAGCGACGCGATAGCAACAACAGTTAGCTCAGATACCGATGGAACATTCGTAGTCAGATTGACGGTAACAGATAATGCGTGAAATAGTGCGACAGATGATATGACATTGGTACGAGATACTAGCAATCCTACAGTAAATGCAGGAAGCGATCAAACTAAGAATGCAAGCTTCACGCAAACAGGTACAGTTGACGCAGATATAGCATGAGTAGCTACGTATGCGTGGAGTAAAGTTTCATGAACAGGAACGATTACTTTCGGATCAAGCGATGCTGTGGCAACTACTGTTAGCTCAGATACCGATGGCACATTCGTAATTAGATTAACCGTTACCGATAATGCGTGAAACAGCGCGACAGATGATATGACGTTGATTCGAGATGCAAGTAATCCAACTGTGAATGCAGGAAGTGACCAGAGCAAAAATGCCAGCTTTACGCAAACAGGTACGGTTGATGCTTCTGTTGCGTGAGTAGCGACTTATGTATGGAGCAAGGTTTCGTGAGCTGGAACAATCACTTTTGGATCAAGCGATGCGATAGCAACAACAATCAGCTCAGATACCGATGGAACATTCGTAATTAGATTGACGGTAACAGATAATGCGTGAAATAGCGCAACAGATGATTTCAGTTTGGTTTGGGATACTGTGAATCCTACTGTTTCTAATCTCAATATTCCTGATCAGGCTACAACATCTTTGAATGTAGTATGATTGACTACGGCAGCGACAACTATTACGCAAGTTGAATATTTTATTGATGCTACTTGAGCTAATGATGCAGGTACTGATTTAAATTTGGATTCCGGTACAACGTCAAGAAATTTTAGCGGTAGCATAGATATTTCAGCATTGGCTAATGGAAATCATACACTTTATATTCACGCTAAAAATACTATCGGTGTGCGATGAAATTATATTTCACAGAGTTTTACCAAGGTTGCCACAGGAGATACAACAGCACCGACATTAATATTCAATCCTACAAGTTTGAGTGCTCAATATACACAGACAGCTATCGCTGCTGCAAGTTTGACGGTAACTTCAAATGAAAATGGAACATTGTATGTTAATGGAGTAAGTCAGTGAGCAATCACCTCATGAGCAGCTGCAACAATTACTTTATGAACAGGTCTTGGTTCTTACAGTTATAATGTAAAAGTAATAGATGCTGCATGAAATAATTCATTGGAGCAGTCATTCACTTACGATGTAGTAGCGGATGCAGGAGATGCAACAGCACCGACATTAATATTCAATCCTACAAGTTTGAGTGCTCAATATACACAGGCAGCTATCGCTGCTGCAAGTTTAACGGTAACTTCAAATGAAACCGGAACTTTATATATCAATGGAACCAGTCAATGAAACATCGCTTCGTGAGTAGCTACAACTATTACTTTGTGAACAGGACTTGGAGCTTATAATTATCTTATCAAAGTAATCGATGGAAGCGGTAATAATTCACTTGAACATTCATTTACGTATGTGGTAGTTGCAAATGATGCGGGAGATACAACAGCTCCAACTGTAGCTTCTATTACTCCTATTGGAGGATCTACAAGTGTTTCTATTTCAGTTACCCCAACAATTACTTTCAGCGAGGTTATGAATGAGGCTACTATTACCAGTTCAAATGTCCTTTTGAAGAAGGTGTCTGATGGTGCCGTGATAACAGGTACGGTTTCTTATGACAGTGGAAGTAAAACAGCGACTATAACTCCTGCTTCTTCTTTGTGATATTCAACTCAATATTATATCGTAGCTACCACTTCTGTTCAGGATGCTTCAAATAATGCTCTTGCAAGTACGTATAATGGCGTATCGTTTACTACTCAAGCGGAAGGTGCTCCTGATATTACAAGTTTGTATGCTACAGGACTTATTGATACTTCATTGACGTTACATTGGACAACTGATGTTACAGCTGACACCAATCAATATAGAATCAAATTAAAAAATGGTACTTATGGATCATGGCTTACATTATCAAGCGACCAATCAATCACTGGGCTTACAGCCAATAAGACATATGTAGTGCAGGTTAAATTTGTGAAAGGAGCAAATACTGTCACTGATACTTTAGAATTCCAGACAGCGAAAGCTTCAAGCGGAATTGAAGTACATTCTATAGACAGAATTTCAACATCATGACCTACGGTTGGCGGAACATATGCCAATGGCTATCATTTCAGATTTTATGTGACTGTAAATGATTTAGCTGAAACAGAGCTGCAATTTAAGTTAGCTAATTGGACTAATTGAGCTACGACTATGGCAACTGCCGATAATGCCTTGGTAAGAGTAACGGAGAACGGTACAAGCGACTATAGTACATGAACCACATTAACTGTTGCAGATACGTATACTACCTTGGATTCTGATGTCAGTGATATTGATACTGACGCAAACCGTTGAGGAAGACAGGTTTATATAGATTTATTTTATAAAATACCTTCTGGTGCAGGTTGAGTCTATAGTACTACTTATGGAATATTTACACAATAATATAAAGCCGATAAAAATTGTTAAAAATAGTTTAAAATTGTATTTATCGTTTAATATTTATTAAGATGAAAAAAATACTTGTAATCTGACTCTGTTTTGTGTCCGTTTTCGCTTTCACGGAAGCTTCTGAGTATAATGGCAGTATCGATTCTTCAAACGATATTTCTACTAATAGTCTTGAAGTTTCTTTGCCATGCAGTCCATCAAGTGTGACTAATGGCTCTGTAAGCTCTTCGACTTGTGCCATCACTTGTAATGCCTGATATACTTTGAGTTCTAATCAGTGTACTGCTTCTTGAGGCGGTGGTTGATGAGGCGGAGGTGGAGGATCTTCAACAGTTACGAGTAATTCGTGACAGGTTGCAAGCACAGGGAATACGCTTACAACCGAAACAAAAACTTTGTCTGGTGAAGTGGAATGATCTTCTCATGCTTCAGCGGGTGATATTACCAATTCTCCTTATTCATCTGAACTGAATCAAGCATATCAGTTTGCATTCGAGTATTGAATCACTACCCAATCGACCATTCAAAAGGCAAATATGGGAGGAGTACTTGTCAGGTCTCATATGGCAAAAATTATGACAAATTATGCTATAACTGTCCTTGGTAAGGTTCCTAATACTTGAGTCGTATGTGAATTTAAAGATATATCTCATGAAACGGCCGAAATGAAATTTTATACTAAATTAATATGCCAACTCGGTATCATGTGAGTAAAAACTGATGGCACACCTGCAAATACTTTTAATCCAACATGAGTAGTTACCAGAGCGGAGTTTGGTACTGCGTTATCTAGATTATTGTATGGAAATTTGTATAATAATTGAGTACCTTTTTATAGAAATCATCTTCGCGCGCTTAAAAATGCAGGTATTATAAAAACTACTACCGCTACCAATAAAGAGTTGAGAGGTAATGTGATGTTGATGCTGATGAGAGCGGCGAATAATTAAATTCTCTATAGTTTATATATAGAGTGGCTCATTACACAAAAAAATAGCTTTACTGAAAAGTGGAGCTATTTTTTCTGAAAAATCATGGAAAAATAGTTTATTTTTTCTGTGAGATTGGTATTTGATTTTGGTATATATCATAGATATCGATGAACAAATGATTCTGCATAATCTTCTTCCGGTCATGATTGTGCGTAGCTGGAAATAAAATCTTTTTTTGAGCAGATCATTTTATTCTTTTTCCGGCATTTTTGCACAAACAATTGCGGATTGGTATCTTTAAAATAATACATATAATGTCCTAATTCATGCACTGTGATTTGTTGGACATAATTGGGTAGACTTTTTATGTAAAAATAGTCGAAACATATATTTACGTTGAGTATAATGTTCTCTAATGTAGTATTTACTATATCATTGTTCGTATTTATAGATTGTTGGATGGTGTAAGAGCCTTTTATTTTGTCGCATCCAAGTATGTACGTTATGCTGATTTTATTGTTTAATGTTTTTATATCAGCCGTAGTTAAAACGTTTTTTGCGATCAAGTGTTGTATTGTTGTATTTACCTGCATTTCACTCAGGGTAATTATTTTTTGTATGATTTCTTTTACATACTCATTCCCTTTGTATATGGGTAAAATGTTCTTGATTTGTATAAGATTGTGTTTTTCTGTCTTGCTGATTATGTCAGTAAGTGTCGGAAGAAGAATTCCGTCATCTTGTTTAGTCGCTAGATCAAAAGCTGTATAGGTGGTACGAAGTATCGGCAAGATATCAGCCGAGCTAAAATGTTCTACAAGAATGCCAAATATCACAAACATTATTATTATGGTTTTTATGAGAACCACTTTAACAAGAAACACTTTTGCTACAAAAAAGTGAGCCGTCGCATATCACACTCATCAGGCAAGATATTTTTTATGGTGTTTGATGATATGTTTTTTGATCGTATGTACATGATGAAAAATTTTCATGTCTTATGTATCTTGGTAGATAAAGGCATATTTATGCTATCTTCTTTATAAGAAGAATAGGAATCTTTCCCCTATCAAGTATAAGATCAAAATTTACTATATTTCATGAGCATTTTAATTCTAATTTTTCATTGAATTTTTTCTCCATCAATTGCTGGAGCGGTAATATTATTTTGCCAGTCATATCATTTTTGTTTTTGCTGTAACTTGATGGAGGCAATTCATTATTTTTTATATAATGTCATGCATTATCAAATAATACATCTATGATTTCTACAGTTGCTGACTGGGTAAATAGATCTTTGTGTGTTATGCCTTCTCCATTGATGTAAATTTTTTTACTGATGGTATCAAATACAACTCCATCACTTTGCTTGTTCAATAAATCATTGTAACTTCAAATGAATGTCTGTCCTCATAGATTTCTGAGCATGGCACAATCACTTTTTACATATGAAGAAAAAAGATTTTGTGATATATATTGTTCGACTTTGAGTCATTCCTGCGAAAATCAATCTGCTCGTGAAAGATATTGATAGTTCGCCGCAGAATGTCATATTTCTTGTAATTTATCTAATAACTTATTCAATGTTTCCCTGCTTTTTTTGTATTTAGTAACGAAAAGAAAGCTTCCTCCATGTTTTCCACTAGTAAGTGGCATTAGTCAGATTTTTTCATCTTGAAATTGCTTGATTTGAGAAAATGAGAAAATAGTGTCGGTAAAAAGTTTGTGATCATTTTCTATAAAGGCTCAAAATAATCCTTGCTCTATAATGATCCCAATGAAATCTTCTACTGATCTTTCCTCGTAAGGAAATTTTAAAATTTCTCATCGTGCTTTGATAAGTTTTTCGTTGAGTCGAAGGCCGATTTCGTCTTGTGGTTTTTCTGTTAATTTATTATTGAGATAATATTCATCGTATGAATTTCCAAAGCTTAAAATACCAAAATCTATCATTGGTTGATTAACACTTTCTTTTATATGAAAAAAGTCTTGCATATTGGTATGTACTACACCATCAGTTTTTCCTGCTATTTTTTTGCTTATTATAGGCAACCAATGATTATTCATAAGCGCATATGCCGTGTTTCAGTGCGTATCTATCTTTGTTTTTGGGAAAAGTTGTAATGCTGTTTCATATATATTTTTGGAAAAGGTAGAATCTTGAAATATTGTTTCGACATTAATTTGTTCGAATGTAATCCTTCCTGTAAGAATATCAATAATTGATGCTAAGAGAACTGGTATAATGCCACAAAATTCTACTCCTGATCATCTTTCGCATTCTGTAAAAATATTTATTTCGATTCCCTTGTTATATCCCAATTCCAATAATTTCGATTTAATGTTTTGTTCAAAATATCTTGGATCTATATCGGCAAATGTTGTTTCTAGCGGCGCAGTAATAAATTTTTTTTGAGGTCATGAAAAATAAGTAATATCCTTAAAGATAATCTCGCTCTCGTGAGTATTGATCCCTAGAAACATCTTGCTTGGCAGTTTTTGATGTATTTGAGAAGTGATATTCTTTTTGTCGAAGATGTATCATCGACTAACGATATGTGGTGCGCTGATAATAAGATTATTGTCCAAGAAAAACTTTTCATACTCTTTATCAAAAAGTTTTTGAAGATTTGACGATTTCATACATATTCTTTCCATGGTTGTGGATGAATAGATAAAAAAACAGATCTTTATTGATTTTTTTCTATATCTGTTTTTGTTTCTAGTTCTGTTTCGTTTTTCCCGTCTGTCATGGATATCGCATCTTTGAGATTTTTATGTGCATCAAACCTTGTGAGTACATTTCCTACTATAGTTTGAGGTAAGATATTTTCAGTATCTTTATTTTCTTTAAAATTCTTTTTTTCTTCATCAAAAAGATATTGATCTTGAATCAAACCCTCTACCCATCCATCTAGAAATGCATCTTTATCTTTAACTAGATCTATAGTAATAGTGTACATATTTCATTTTTTGATAGGCTCACGTAGTCTAAATATAAGATGACATCTTTCGTGGAATTTAAGCTTTTTTCTCATGGTTCTTTGATCGCGGCGATAGAGTATTTCACCTCTGTTCAGAAGAAACGTCTCGTAGCTCATAGGTGAGCTAATTTTATTTTGTTTAATACTGAGTCATACAGACATAAATATTCATTGGAGAATCGCTAAATCCATTTGTACCATAGATACGTGTTCGTTTGGAAGTTCGCCTGTGACGACATTATATACAGGGAATACAAACTCTACCTTGAATAGGTTATGTCCCAATATTTCAACATTTCTAACTAAAAAAAATTCTTCTTTATAATTTCATATGATTTCTTTGATTTGCGGTGTCATTTCTATAATCGCTCATACATCTACATTTAATCCATCCAAATACATTGTCATTTTTTCAAGTTTTTCGCGGCTTATGGGTAACTCTTTTTTGTTTAGATTTTCTGTTGGCATTTTTTTGTTTATATTAAGTGATAAAAGGCGGAAGATTTTTATTTTTTTCTTTAAATATTTTATCATAGAATATGATTATGAGAATAGATAGAATCGTAGATATAAGGAAAGTATTCTTTCCTACAACAAAATAGAGACTGAATAAAACGATAGTTGGAATTAATATCGAATAAAAGCTTGCATTTGCTGATACTTTGGGGGCATAGAATCCTGCTATTACCGCAGATACAAAGACCAGAGCAAGATATGAACAGAGTAGTGATAAGGTGATGATGTCTGGTATACATACTGCTATAAGCATACAGACTGCTCCAAATCCTATGGTCAAGAGTCTTGCATACAATATTCATTTTTTTTCTGTAAGATTTTTGTTTGGTACTATGTTTTTGTATATGATCGTAGATCAGGCTACCAGCAAACTATCTACTGATGACATAATGACCGCAAGGATGCTTGCAAATCAGATTCCCACTAATCGTTTGTTTGGCATGATTTCTTGTATCAGTGAAAATATCGCTGTATTGGGATTTATTCATTTTAGGAGTGTAGATGCAACTAATCATAAGAACGTCACTATCCCAAGTAAAAATAATATAAATGGCAGTGACCGATAAAAAGAAGTACTTGCTGCGATTTTGTTTTTTGCTGATAGAATTCTTTGCCAGTGTGAGGTATTTGGAATATACATAAGAGCCCCAAATACTATTGCTCACACAAAAAATCCAATTCCTCAAAAATTAAATATATTGAGATGTCCTGATGGTAAATTATGTATCAGATTATTTATTGATCCAATGTGTTGATAGCCAAAAAATGCCATAATAATGAATACAAGAAAAATGATTCGAAATTGCAAAAAATCTGTGATGATGTCTATTTTTAGGCCTCCTATCGCAGTATACAGTATTGTTATTCCTGTCGATATTCCCAATGCTAGATAATAATCTATGTCGACCAATATGCTGATAAGATACGTTATTCCTATAATTTGAGTCGCTGCCCATGTAACGAGCAATAATAATTGTACGATGAGAACGAGTACCTCATTTTTTCTATCAAATCTTTTTTTGAAAAAATCTACAATGCTGTAAATTTGATATTTTTCTCCTGTCTCAAAAATTTTCTTAGCTATTATTCCAAGAAGAATTGCTCCAAATACATACCAAATTATATTATTAATTCCAAATGAAATTCCGGATTCGTATATAGCAGAACTTGTTGTCAAAATTGCTCCAGCTCAGATCATGGTTGCTGTATGCGAGAAAATTAGCAGTCGTAAACTTGATGATCTATTGTTGAGAAAATATTCTTGCAAGGACTCTTTCCTGGAAAAATATCGCGCTATTAAAAAAATAATAAGAAAGTATATTAGTATAACTACATAAATTTGATTCATGCGTTATGGGGGTGTTATAAATAACTTTTGAAAATCTTTCCTTGAAAACAAGGTTCATGTTAATGATAATTTCAAAGAAATCAATTCATTGAAATTACTTTGATGCGCTTTTATCTGCATATAATGTAAAGCAAGTATTTTTTTGTATTTTAAGTGAGAACTCTCTTGACAATAATCGTCTCTTTTCTCCCAATAAAATTGGATTGTAAATATATAATAATAATCTACAACAATCAATAATTTACAACAATCAATAATTTACAACAATCTACAACAACGATTGTAATATTAACAAAAAATAAAAAAATGGAAGAGTTTTTAATTTATGCCTATAACTTTGTAGGATCTTGTGGAGCAATAGTCTCCATAAGTACTGCTGTTTTGGGTCTAGGGACTCAGATGATTCGTTTTAGGCATGAGGAAAGAGTGCCCTTTAGTGCTATGATGGTACTTACAACCATTTTGGCATATAATGTGTGGTTTCTCTATGCTTTATTAACTCCGACCGGAATACAGATATATCTTCTCGTTGCCGATCTTCCGGGCGTTATTCTTTCTTGGGGGGGGGGTCGTTATGTACAAACGATATGAAAAAAAAACGAATCCTGAGGGAATTCTGGAGAGATTTAATAGGATTAGTTATTTTTCTTCTGAAACTAATTCCTGGAAAAACAAAAAAAAAGAAAAAAATGAAATCTAATTAGTATGAATGCCGCAAGAGAACTGTTATTATATAATCATTCTCTTTTTTTGTAGATGATTTTTTGAAACTAATTTACGATTAAATTGATTTTTCCAATTTTTCCCGACTGCGCTGGGCCGCGGTCTCCATCAAAATTTATCAATAGTGTCGAATCTCATTTATTTTTTGCTGTGAGTGTGATTTCTATTTTTCCATTTTTTATGAGTTGAATAGAGGAGTAGCTTGTCACGATATTATCGTTGGAGGTGATGAATTCAAATGGGAGATTGAGTAGTCATTCAAAACCTGCTTGTGTATCTAGATTTCTGATAGTCAAAGTAAGCGTCATTGTGTCTCAGACTTTTATTGTTTCTTTTGATGATAGCTGTGCTTCGATTTTTCGTTGTGTAAGGAAGTGTTTTGCAGATTCCGAGAGTGTGTCGAAATTTAAGTCAACTGGGTGAATCGAGTAAACTGAGTTAACTGAGATTTCTGGTTTGATGATTATTTCTGGTATTGTATTTGGCGTTGTTGGAGTAGTTGTTGTAGTATTCGTAGTAGTGTTTGTTGTCGGTGTTGTAACTA
>Ga0172379_10011628_pt1 | contig 10435 bp, 12 predicted proteins | sample GrowelOW334metaG_FD_119756 | JGI IMG/M metagenome (GOLD analysis project Ga0172379, IMG submission 119756) | Groundwater microbial communities from an aquifer near a municipal landfill in Southern Ontario, Canada - Groundwater well OW334 metaG | ecosystem: Environmental > Aquatic > Deep...
GCCGGTTGCCCTTGCGGGCCCCCTTGACTTGCATGACTTATCCACGCCGCCAGCATTCACCCTGAGCTAGGATCAAACTCTCATTAAGAATAGGCGGAACAAAAGAATTCACACATCTTTTCTGCCCGGCACTCGCGTGCCGGGCGTTCACGTATTTGAGTTGTCAAAGGTCAAAATAAAACCCCATCCCGCCACAGCGGGACAGTACTAGGATACTACAGGAGGGGATAAAGGGAGTCAATGCCCTGTACTCCCTCTCTGCAGATAAAGAAAAACCGCGCCACGCGGTCTTTCTATAGTGACCTTGTGGCGCGATTTATACCCGGTGGAGCAGGTATTGGCGCGGAGCTACCTCGAGAGCTTTCTCTTTCAGTTCCCGGTAATCCTGGTCGGAAATCGGCGTGTCATCACCAAGCCGACTTCTTCTGTTTAGCTCGTCATACAGGTCTACTCGTTTACCCGAAGTGAGCTTCCCGCCCATGATCGCCAACAATTCCTCTTTTACTTTCCCCATCGTTAGCATAGATTCTCCCTCCTTTCTTCCTAAGAACAGTCCTCCCTCCATGGTACCACCGCCTGCAACTCATTAATTTTGCGAAGTGGATATTGTCAATATTGTGTCCCCCAAACAGGGGCGTATGATAGAGCGAGCCGTCACCCTTGCCGACACCCGCCTTGTCGCGGCAGTGTTTGGTTGTGCGCTAGATCTCCATCCTCAAAACAAAAATGTCCAACACCCGGTGTTGGACATTTTTGTTTGATTACCTTTATTTCGAAAACTTTCGCGCGAGCGGGATGAGGAGAGGTGCGGCAAGCAGGATGGAAGAGTAGGTGCCCGCAATAACGCCGATAAGCATCACAAGTGAGAACATGCGCGTTGCGGATGCGCCAAAGAGAACAAGAGCGAGCAGGGCAAGAACGACCGTGAGAGAAGTGTTGATAGAGCGCGTCATAGTCTCGCTGATACTCTTCCCTACCGTCTGTTCAAATGATTCTGTGTTTCTGCTTTTTTCATTTGTCGCGAGGTGTTCGCGTATGCGATCAAAGATAACAATAGTGTCATTGACCGAATAGCCGAGCAGCGCCAAGAGCGCGGTAATAAAGAGCGCGTCAACCTGGACACCGTTAAAGCGTGCAAAAACAGCAAAGAAGCCCGCCGGGATGATGAGATCATGCACGAGAATCGCGATGACCGTGAGTCCATAGCCCCATGAGGGGAGCGGCCGCGATACCTTGCGGAATGCGAACGCGATGTAGAGCGCGATAGCGAGCCCGACCGCGAAGAGTGCCCAGAGAGCCTTGTTCGCAAATTGTTCCCCAAGCGTTGGGCCGACTGAGGTGTATGCAAGCTCCGTTATAGGATCGTTTTGTGAAAGGACCTCGAGAACCGCGACATGTTCCTCGGGAGTCATGGTGCGCGTACGGATAGAAACGGCATCCGAGCCAACCGCACGCACAGAGGCAGTGCCGAGCGGCACAACCGCTATCTGTTGTTCTATCTCTGTAATAGCTGGACGCTCGTCTTGGTATCGCACCTGCATCAGGGAGCCGCCGGTAAAGTCAATATCGAGCGGCAGGCCGAAGGAGAAGATCGCGCCGAGCGCGCCCGCCAGGATGAGGCCGGTAATCCAGAAATATATCGTGCGATGCGTGACGATGTTCATATTTTTCGTATGCCACTACTAAGCAAGAACTTCCACATGCCACTGCGAGCCTCGGGCACGATTGCGAGCAAGAAGATGCGTGAGAGCGACACTGCCGAGATAAAGGAGGCGAGCACGCCCAAGACAAAGACGAGCGCGAACCCTTGCACGATACTCGTCCCCAGCCAGAAGAGGATGCCGCCTGAGATAAGCATCGTGAGGTGGCCGTCGCGTATCGCGGTCCATGCGCGCCCGAAGCCGATGTGCACCGCCTCTCGCGGTTCTTTCCCTTCGCGCAACTCTTCTTTGGTGCGTTCAAATATGAGTACGTTCGCGTCTACCGCCATGCCGACCGAGATGATGAGCCCCGCGATGCCCGATGCAGTGAGCGTCACCGGGATGACCTTGATAACCGCCAGCATAAAAACCAGATATTCGACAAGGGCGATTGCGGCAACAAGGCCAGGGAGGCGGTACCACGCGATCATAAAGAGCGCGACAATAGCGAAGCCGATAATCCCTGCCATAACACCGGCATTAATGGCCGCAGCGCCCAAGGTCGGGCCGACCGCAGAGCTGCTCTCAAGAGAGATCGGGACAGGGAGCGCACCGAAGTTCAAGTTGCGTACCAGATCGCGCGCTTCGGTAGCGGTGAAGCGTCCTGAGATGGTCGCCTGCCCGCCGGGGATCGCCTCTTGGATAACCGGCGTGGATATCGGCTGGCCATCGAGGAAGATCGCGAGCGTCTGTCCGATATTTTCACTGGTAATTTTTTCAAAAAGTTTTGCGCCCTCATCATTGAAATTAATCAGCACCTGTGGCGCCGCGAGACCTGCGGTGGCGCCTGATCCGAACTGGAGCGCGGCACTCGCGAGATAGCGGCCGGTGAGGCCGGTCGACACGTATCCGACCTGCGTCGTCGTACCAACCGTTGTGGTTGACGCGAGCCTAAATTCGAGTGTCGGCGTCTCGCCGAGCGCCGCAACGGCTGCATTGATGTCGGTCACACCAGGCAAGGCAACAATGAGCCGGTTGTCGGTCGTGCCCGAGAGCGCGCTCGCCTGCTCGGTCTGCACGAGTGGCTCTGCGACGCCAAAGAGATTCACTCGTCGCTCGATAACGCCCTGAAGCGCCGAGAGCGCCTCGGCCTGGTCGCCGGGCGCTGTTTGGCTCATATCGGCCTTGTAGACCAGCTCAGTGCCCCCAGCGAGATCGAGCCCCAGCTTGAAGCGATACGAGCTTGTAGGGTCCGTTTCGGTCGACCAGACGAAATAGGCAAGCAAGCCCCCGACAACGAGGGCAACAACCGCGAGCACTCGGAATCGAGTCATAGGAGGAGTATAAACGAAACGCCGAAAAAGTGAAGACCTATAGCCCAAACTCTTTCTTCAATTCGTCAATACCGGCCGCAAGCGAGACTGTTGCAGTGAAGTTAAGGAGATTTTTTGCCTGTGTCACATCAGCGCATGAAGACCTGATTTCCTTGTGCGGCGGCAGATACTCCCTCTCTCCGCCAAAAACATCAGCGAGCTCGTCGATAGATGTCCCCCGACCGGTGCCAATGTTAATGACCTCCCCCTTGCCTACCAGCGAACTCTCGCCCGCCTTGATGAGCGCCGCCACAATGTCGTACACATGAATAAAATCTCTTGTCTGTTCGCCATCACCAACAATCGTGAGCGGCTTCCCTTCCTTCTTCAACTTCAAGAACCGTCCGATAACAGCGGCATACGGGCCATCGAGATCGAAACGTGGCCCATAGACATTGAAAAAGCGCAGCGACACGGTTGACGCGCAGTAGAGTGAGCTCGCGAGCGCAAGATATCGTTCGCTCACATATTTGTGCAGCCCGTATGGATTTACAGGAACGGCCGGAAGATTTTCAGAAACGGTCGGCATATCAGTGTCGCCATAGACTGCCGCCGAAGAAGCAAATACAACGCGGGTTTTATTTTCAACACTCGCTAGAATATTTACGGTTCCCGTAACGTTTACGTTATGTGTCTCCATCGAATTCTGAATCGAGTACTCAACACTTGGAAGTGCCGCGAGATGAAAAACTATGTCGGCGTCTTTTATGAGGGATGGGAGTGCTTCGGCATCTCGAATATCCACGACATGCAACACTACTCCAGAGGGGACACGCTCCCTTTTCCCAGCGACAAGTGAATCAATAACCGAAACGGCATAGCCGCGTTTCAAAAGTGCATCAACGAGGTGCGAACCGATGAATCCCGCCCCACCTGTAACGACCGCATGTTTCTTTCGTTCGCTCATGTTCCAGTGATAACAGCGGATGCCATCTTATAGTTTCCGCACCGTTGTCACGAGGCGACGCCTACAAAACTACAAAAACTACATAGGGCAGCCCTATGTATCTGTGTCCGAGAAGTTAAGCCAATCGGAATGGAAATCGTCGAAAATCCCCCTCCCTGGAAAATATTCAGGAAATTCCTTTTTGGTGAGAAGAATGTTTTCTTCCAGATTCGTATCTACATAAGACGGGTAGCTGGAGTACGTATAAGTCGAAAGAAATTCTTTTGCTCCTGCAATATCAACAATTCCCTGTTCTTTCCATTTCGGATTCAGTAACTTAATCGGGTTGAGGTGCATGTATGCAAACAAATATTTTAAATGAGTATCCTCTTCTATGTGCTGCGATTTATATCGCCCTTGAAATAACGGCCCGACCCGGCCATGACGTTTATTGAAATAAGAGGAGTATCCTGTGCAAAGTTTTTCCATAAACGCAGCTGTTCCTCCCTCGACAATTTCTTTAACCAGAATATGGAAGTGGTTCGGCATAAGCACCCACGCGGCAATTGCCACAAGCGGTTCTCCGCGATCAATGTCTTTTAACTCTTTGTTTTGAATGTCACGAAAGACGAAACGTTCAGTGCCATTCGCCAAATACAGCAGACGTTTAAATCGATTGTAATCTTCTTTGGTAAGAAAAGTTTTTCGCTTTTCAACTCCGCGATTATAAATGTGATAATACTCGCCTTCAGAAATTATATGTTTTCGCTCCATGTCATAATCATACCACCCGATTACATAGGGCAGCCCTATGTATCTTAGACGTAGTCATGTACCGGAAAAAGCCAAGAGAGTGCGGAGGGTTTTGATAGCGATGGAGAGGTCCAACCCAAAAGAACGGTGCTTGAGGTAATAGAGGTCGAAGGAGAGTTTGCGGCGCGTGCGCGGCACGTCTGCCCCACCGCGCGGCGCATCGGCATCATTGATCTGCGCCCAGCCGGAGAGTCCCGGAGCGATCAGATGACGCATGCGATACTGCGGGATTTCGCGTTCGTATACTTCTGCTATTTTTGGCAACTCGGGTCGAGGACCAATGAAGGAGAGATCTCCAACTAAAATGTTCCAGAGTTGCGGCAACTCATCAATGCGCGTCTTCCGCAAGAAAAGCCCAAGCGCCGTCACTCGATTTGTCTTCTGCTGCTCTGGATCGCCATGGTCGTTGAAGAGCATAGAGCGCAACTTCACGATGCGGAATATGCGACCACCCCTGCCGATACGCTCGTGGCGAATAAACGGCATGCCGCCCTCAAAAAAGAGGAGCGCCGACACGACGATAATGAAGGGTAGAGCAACAACAGCTCCAAAAGTAGCAAGCACGATATCAAAGAGACGCTTCGCGTTGTCATAGATACATCGATGTTCTGACAACGTTTCAACCAATTGTTCTGCATCCAAATGATCAATGGGGACGCGATCAAAAATCTCTTCATAGAGCGGCTCGAATTCCATCTCCGGAACTGCACTGTCAGATGTACTTCTCTTTTCTACTCGACCAACAAACCGAATCATGTACTTATTATTGTTATTTACCTCGTCATAGAGCTCAAGCGCCGCGGGCCCGGAGCCGACCAACACAACAGGGGTACGCTTGCCTTCTGCAACTTCACGTCGCATACGATAAAAACGCCAGAGGCTCTCGGCCAACACCGACACAATGAGATAGATAACGAGGATCGTCTTCGGCGCTATATTCAGCGGGAGGATGAAAAAAAGCACGGCAGATATCGCCACAGTCGCCGCCTGCGCACCGAGAATGCGCGGACCCATTACGCGACGTATTGGTCGCGTCTGTTTCTCGTAGAGGCCGGCAATATAGAACACGACTAAGGATAAGAGGAACATTGGCAGAAACGGCACGAGATTTTCCTCGAAGTAACCCCACGAGGGCAACGCGAGGTTACGGAGAAGTAGCGCCACCCACAGGGAGGCGGCCAGTATGAGAAAATCTCCTATGAGGAGGAGGGCAGTCTCGCGACGGTCGAAAGCCATAGCTATGGATACTATAACCTAAAGAATGTAGTGTACAGTTACCCTGTACGGATCAACTCGGTATGAAAAAAATCCTCTTCGTTATAACGAAATCAAACTGGGGCGGCGCCCAGCGGTACGTCTTTGACCTCGCAACGGCGCTCCCCCGTGCCGAATTTGAGGTTAATGTCGCGTTCGGACAACCAGGCCTCCTCGCTCTTAAACTCCAGGAAGCCGGCATCGCGACACACCCGATACGTTCGCTCCAACGCGATGTTTCTTTTGTCGCGGATATAAAAAGTTTTTTTGAACTCCTCCGGATCTTCCGGAGCGAGAATCCGGACATCGTACATCTCAATTCTTCGAAGGCTGCCGGCATCGGGGCGCTCGCCGCCCGATTCGCTGGCGTGCACAAAATAATCTTTACCGCGCATGGGTGGCCTTTTGCCGAAAAAAGAAATGCGCTTTGGCGGATCTTCGCGTTCCTCGGATCATGGGCGACCGCCCTTCTTTCTCATGCGGTTATTGTGGTGTCAAAACACGATTTACATACAGGGAGACGTCTCCCTTTCTGTGGCACAAAGATGCATCATATCTACAACGGCATCGACTTCAACCAATCGCTCGACTCTGGAGACGTCATTCGTCATGCGTTCCCCGAAGGGGTTGCCATAACCGGTACCGTGGGCGAGCTGACTCATAATAAAAATCAAGCGGTACTTATCGAACAAGCAAAAGATGACCCCGCCATGTTCGTAGCGATAGTTGGTGAAGGCGAAGAACGCCCCCAACTCGCCGAAAAAATTAAGAAATATGAACTCTTCGATCGGGTGAAGCTTTTTGGTTTTATGCCGGCGAGTGAGGCACTGCGCGGTTTCGACGTCTTTACTCTCCCCTCATTGAAGGAAGGTCTCCCTTATGTGCTGCTCGAAGCGAAAGCGGCCGGCCTCCCGATTGTTGCCAATCGAGTTGGCGGTGTTGGTGAGATTTTAGATGCTAAAGATATGAGTGAATTCTCACTTGAGCGGATGGTACAGAAAACTACCGCTCTCTATCGTTTTTAGCCTCCCAAATATTCATTTGCGGTTACATCACGCACCGCGCCGCGGCCATGGCGGGCAAGCGAGGTGATGACGCCGAGCGCGCCGAACTCAAGCACGAGATGCGAGCCGCCCGAGCTCATGAAGGGAATCGTCGTCCCCGTCACCGGCAGAAGTCCAAGACTGATGCCGACATGTATCGCCAGGTGCGCGGCAAAGAGAATAAGAATGCCGAGCGTGAAGAAAGCGTCAAAGTTGGTTGCGGACGCGCGGGCTATCTGCGTAAGCCGCGCGAAGAGAAGCCCGTAGAGAGAGAGGAGGAGCACGACACCCACAAAACCCCATTCTTCGGCAAACGCGGCGAATATGAAGTCCGTCTGGTATTCGGGCAAGAAGCGCAATTTAGACTGCGTACCGTAGCCGATACCCTTGCCGAAGATCTCCCCAGAACCGACCGCGATTTTCGCTTGATAGGCGTTGTAGCCAGCACCGCGTATGTCGCTCGCCGGATTCACGAAAGAAATGATGCGTGTGCGCTGATAAGGCTTCAGTCCACCAAACCACAACGCCGAAGCAGCTAAAAGACCGATAAGCCCGAGAATCGCGAGGTGTTTCTTTGATATGCCGGAGACCAACATCAGGCCAAGCCAGAGCGCACCGAATATGATGGCATTCCCCATATCCGGCTCAGCGAGGATAAGCAACATTGGCGCGAGCGCATACGCGCCCGAGACGATGATGTGCCGATAATCGCCGATCTCGACGTGCCGCCGCGAGAGATACTTCGCAAGAAGCGCGATAAGCGCAAGCTTCGCGAGGTCGGCAGGCTGGAAAGATACCGGACCAAGCGAGAACCACGCACGCGCGCCCATCACCGGCTCCGCGACCAGGAGCAGGAGCAGGAGCAGGAGAGCAGAAAGAGCATATAACGCCATAACCACGGATGTCCGGCGGATAAAGCGCACGTCAAGCGCCGAGAGGAGGAGATATGCACCGGTCGCCACCGCTAGCCAGATGAGCTGCCGCGAGGCAAGCGACGCACCCTGCCCGAAGGTGCTCATGGTGAGCATGCCCATGAGCGAGATCGTGATCGCCGGGAAGAGTAATGTCCAATCTCCGCAAAAAGAAAAAACAGAGTCCCGAAGCGATTTCAATACATTCACAGCAAAGGAATAACCGGGAAAACTTCTATCAATGTCGGCAAACTTGCAAAAGCGCGGTTCCAGGTAAACAGCGCCGTTGCTCGGCCATCGGCGGGGATAGAAGGCACGATAGTCTCTGATGCAGCGATAACCTCCTTGCGAGCATTACGCACCAAGACGATGACGTGCACATTAGAGAGCGCTCTGGCGCTTGGGTTCATGAGTACCGCGTCGATACGCGGCGCGCCAAGTGAGCCGCTGCGGGTCGTGTCTGACACCACAGGTAGTACCCGAGAGTCACCAGCCACCGCAAACCACCGCGGGGCATCTGCAGCGATATCAAGGAAAGCTCCCGTGACTTCTTGCCTTCCCGACACGACGCCGGGAACAAATAGCGGCACACGCACGCCCGGCGGCAGGTCGAGCGTGCCGGTCACTTCTTGGAGGAAAACTTGCCCCTCGCCATAGAGCGTGATGCTATACGGGACCTTTCGTGCCGCAGCATTCTTGTTTTTATTCTCAACCATCGCGACAACGTCCGTGCGCCCGGTGCCGGTATCAAGCGCTTTCGTGAAGAGGACGACCGGCGGCTCTACCTGTGCGGTGCAGAGGTAGGCGCAGGAACCGCCGCAGTCAACGCCCGCTTCGCCTTGATTCTGCACGCCGTCGGTGCAAGAGGGCGTCTTATAGAATGTCGCAATAAGCACAATCGCCAAAAACGCGACCGCCACCGCGCCGATAATCAGCAGAATAATAAATCGTCTCCGTGCCGCCCATGACATGGGGATAGTATACCAAACCTACAAAATTACCCGTATATATCATGGTCGCCGACCGTGTGAAAAATGATAGTATCATCGTCGGCAAATTCAAAAATGATCCGGTATCTGTCAGTAATTGAGAAAGCCCAGAGGCCGGACAATTTGCCCTTCAACTTATGTATAGATAATATCGGGTTCTTCAAATCTTTGCGGAACAGAGATTCTCTGCGTTCAGCGGATAATCTCACCGATGCCGGCAATTTCTTGTATCTCCTTACAAAACGCGACGAGTACAAAATCCGCATGCGCGACTAACGGAGATTTTTCAGGGAGCGTAGAACTTTCGCCTTTCCGGCCCTAAATTCACGGCGGCTTTCTTCTACGTCTTGCAAAATCTGGTTTTCTTTCCTCTCGCGCATGACAGCACGAAAAAACTCGCTCACGGACATGTATCCACCCGCTTTTGTTTCGCGTTCTATCTCACTCTTCAACGCCTCCGGGACTGAAATGTTTATGATATTCCTCATAGATATAAGTGTAACAAAGTGTATTACAGCAGTCAACTCATGAATCTACGGTTAACAGATTGCCTCCGCGCCGCCCATGACATGGGAGTAGTATAGCAAATTCGTCCCGTCTCCTATCTTCTAGTGTAATTTATATTATCCCCTATTTGTGCGGTCGTCGTATTTAGGGGTTAATCGTTGTGCATACCAGTATGCACAACTATCGTCCAATCAGGGGACGAAAGATGCCATCAACAGCCTGGAAGAAAGTTTCTCCAGTCATGAGATTAATCTTGATGTCTGGAATCGTGGGAGTCGAGGTCGGATCCCCCGGGCAGGTATCGCTGAATATTTTTGTAACCGTGTACGTTATGAACCCGCTATCCTTAATGCTCGCAAACGACATGCACGCAAGATCTCTCTTGTCATTCAAATCTTCAGCAATTACTTTTTTGGCAATCTGCAGAGCTTGTTCATCAGAAAGTACGTCTGCCTGTCTCATCTGTCTGTACGCATATGCTCCGCCAGCGGCGAGGAAGGAACCGGCAATCACGATAACGAGCGAAACCAAAAAACCGTTGAATGGCTTATCCATAAGCCGCATTACAACAGCCAATCGGTGAAGATTGAATTAAAAAGACGTAAAACCTATGTTTTTCGAGTGCTTGGTTCTGGCGGCTAGCTACTCTCCCCATCTAGTACGATGAGTACCATCGCCGCTAGGAGGCTTGACTGCCGAGTTCGGAATGAGATCGGGTATGACCCTCCCGCCAAACCACCAGAACCGAACACTCGAAGTGTTCAGTATACGAATTACGCAATCCCGACGTTTCAGTCGGGACCCCGACTTTACGTCGGGGAAGGTTTTTAAATGCAAACAAATGATTGTGCTATACACAGTTCCGCACGAGAGGCTGGACATATTAGTACTTCTCGACTCCACGCCTCGCGGCGCTTCCATCTAAAGCCTATCAACCTAGTAATCTTCTAGGTGTCTCATAACGATTCCTAATCTTGGAGCACGCTTCCCGCTTATATGCTTTCAGCGGTTATCGCAAC
>Ga0172379_10011629_pt1 | contig 10433 bp, 8 predicted proteins | sample GrowelOW334metaG_FD_119756 | JGI IMG/M metagenome (GOLD analysis project Ga0172379, IMG submission 119756) | Groundwater microbial communities from an aquifer near a municipal landfill in Southern Ontario, Canada - Groundwater well OW334 metaG | ecosystem: Environmental > Aquatic > Deep...
GCCCCCGGCGTCGGCATCCCCCTGGCTGGCGGCTTCTCCTATCGTGAGGTCCTCCTGTTGGCGGAAGACCTCGCCGCCTCCGGCCTGCTCCGCTCGGCCGAGATAGTGGAAGTAAACCCCGTCCTGGACGTCCGCAACCAGACCGCCCACATGGCCGTCGAAATCGCCGCAAGGCCTCTGGGGGCAAGGCTGTACTGAGTCTTTTTTCCCGCCCCCGTTGCCCCGCCGACCCCCTTCACGCTATATTGCTTTCACCGCGCCCCTGAAGCGCGGTAGGAGCACATCAATATGAATCCCGAATCCAACCCGAACAGCGTATCGGTCTCAGCAAGCACCCCTGCAACCACCACCGGCGAAGCAGCCGCACCCTCGGACTTCATCAGGGATTTCGTGAAAGAGGACCTGGCGAACGGCCGCTTTTCCTACGTCCACACCCGCTTCCCGCCGGAGCCGAACGGCTGGCTGCATATCGGGCACGCCAAGGCGATCAGTGTGGTTTTTGGCGTGGCCGATCAATTTAATGGCAAGTGCAACCTGCGCTTCGACGATACGAATCCGGAAAAGGAAGACCTTTCCTACGTCGAGGCAATCAAGCGCGATGTAAAATGGCTGGGCTACGATTGGGAAGACCGCGAATACTACGCGTCCGACTATTACGAATATCTCTATGAACTGGCGATCAAGCTGATAAAAAAAGGCAGCGCCTACGTCGACGACCTGACAGATGAGGAAATGCGCGTGTACCGAGGAACGGCCGTTCCCGACAAGAACAACATCACCCATACTCCCCCCGGAAAGAACAGTCCCTGGCGGGATCGTCCTGTGGAGGAAAACCTGGATTTGTTCGCCCGCATGCGCTCAGGCGAGTTCCCCGATGGGGCCAAGACCCTGCGGGCCAAGATCGACATGGCCCATCCCAATCTGGTGATGCGCGACCCGGTCATGTACCGCCTGCGCCGGATGCCCCACTACCGCACCGGCGACGCGTGGTGTATCTACCCCATGTACGATTTCCAGCACCCCCTGTCCGACGCCAAGGAAGGCATCACCCACTCGCTCTGTTCGCTGGAGTACGAGATTCACCGGCCGCTATACGACTGGTTCATCAAGGAAGCCGAGGTTTTCCCCAGCCGTCAGATCGAGTTCGCGCGGCTGAACATTTCCCGCACTGTACTGTCCAAGCGTTGGTTGCTCCAGCTGGTCCAGGAGAAGCGAGTCTCAGGTTGGGACGACCCCCGGATGCCCACCATCTCCGGGCTCCGCCGTCGCGGCTATACCCCCGAATCCATCCGGGACTTCATGTCCCGCATCGGTGTCGCCAAGACCGACAGCATGGTCGATGTAGCCTTGCTGGAACACTGCGTGCGCGAGGACCTGAACAAGAAAGCCTCCCGCGTCATGGCTGTCCTCCGGCCGCTCAAGCTCATCGTGGAGAATTGGCCCGAGGGCAAGACCGAGGAGCTGGATGCCCTCAACAATCCCGAGAACCCCGAGGCCGGCAGCCGCAAGCTCCACTTTGGCCGGGAACTCTGGATAGAGCGGGACGACTTCCAGGAAGTGCCGCCACCCAAGTATTTCCGCCTCTTCCCCGGCAACGCGGTGCGCCTGCGCTACGGCTACATCGTCACCTGCACCGGCTTCGATAAGGACCCCTCCACCGGCGAAATCACTGCCGTGCGCTGTACCTGCGACCTGGCCACCAAGGGCGGCAACGCCACGGACAACAAGAAAGTCAAAGGTACCATCCATTGGGTTTCAGCTGCCACCGCGCTGCCCATCGAGGCCCGCCTGTACGACTACCTCTTCTCCGTTGAGCGGCCCATGGACGTCGCCCCCGGCGGCTCCTTCCTGGACAACCTGAACCCCGCATCCCTGGAAACCGTTTCCACCGCCTTCGCCGAACCCTGCCTGGCTGCCGCCAAACCCGGCGACCGTTTCCAGTTCGAGCGGGTGGGCTACTTCGTCCGCGACCCGGATGACTCTGCCGGCAAACCGGTATTCAACCGCACCGTCGGCCTGCGCGATTCCTGGGCCAAGATCGAGAAGAAGGCGGGAGTGTAATAGGCAATTGCTGCCCCAAGGAGATTCCCTTTGCGTAAACAGCTGTGGGTTCTGGTGGTGCTTTGTGGTCTGGCTGTCGGGGTATCCGCCGATGGGCGTTTGCGGACCTCGGTTTCGTCCTATAAATTCAGCGAAGGCTATTCGGCTTTTCTGGATCCCATCTCCGAGTTGTGGGGCTATATCGACAAAAATGGCATAGTGCAAATTCCCGCTCAGTATGACGGAGCCGAACCTTTTTCCAGCGGACTCGCGGTGGTTTCCGTCGTCGATGATTTCAATGCCACCCATAGTTACGTCATCGACAAGCAGGGCACGGTTCTGTTTGAACCGGAAGAATATGGCTATTCACTGGAATATGATTTCGATGAAGGTAGTCTCTTCAAAAACGGACTGGCAGTGGCAAGAACAGATGACCGGCAGTTCGCCTTCATCGATGCCAGCGGTAAAATTGTCCGTGAATTCAAGTATACCAGCCTGTCGCCCCTATCCGAGGGGCTGGCCTCCTTTTCGACTACCGACACGCTCGGCAAGGAAATATACGGCTTCATCGATGCAAAGGGCACCGAGGTGATTCCTGCACGTTTCAGTTATGCAGGTTCGTTCCACGACGGTCTGGCCTATGCCACGTTGGGTTCCGGTGAAGCAATAAAGCAGGTCTATATCGACAAGACCGGCACGGTGGTGAACGAACTGAAATTCGATACAGGTGATTTCAGCGAAGGCTTGGCCGGGGGCAGCAAGGAAGGCGGATCCGAAGGACAGGACGACGTTTTTGTTTTTATCGACAAAAGCGGAAAGGAAGTATTGACGCTTGAAGGCTATGACCAGGTGGGGCTTTTCAGCAGCGGCCGGGCCATGGTACGCAAGGACTACTACTATACCGGTTTCATCGACAAAACGGGCAAGGAGATCGTCGAACCCACCGATGAATATGGGGATGCCAGCAATTTTTCCGAGGGTCTGGCGGCGGTGGTGATCGGAAACCGGATAGGCTTCATCGATATGAATGGGAAACTGGTCATACCGGCCGTTTTTTCAGCGTCGGTACCCGGTAAGGATTATGAAGGCAGGTTGGATCTCGGCAAATACTCCTTCAGCGAAGGCCTGTCCCCCTATTATGATGCCGAAAGTTCTACCTGGGGCTTTATCGATATCAATGGTGAAATAGCCATTGAGGCTGGCTTCGATGGCGTGCATGGATTTTCGGATGGCTTGGCCCAGGTGGCTATTTTGAACGATGATTATGAATTCATTCCGGTATTCATAGATAGATACGGTGAAACGGTAATCGATCCTTCCTGGTCGGGATACACGGTGCTCTCCGATTTTTCCAGCAACCTGGCTCTGGTAAGGCAGGTTGATGGACAGCTGGGATATATCGACACGAACGGCAACATGGTCCTGACTCCGGAATATCCGGAGTTGGGGCAATTCTCCGATGACATGGCCGTTTTCGGCGTGGAGATAGTAGAGAAAACGGCTTTCGGTCCTATGAAAACCATGCGGTATGGCTATATCGACGTGAATGGAAAGGCCGTGATTCCGGCCACTTTCGTTTCGGCCCAACCGTTCTCCGAAGGCTTGGCGTATGTACAAATTCCAAGTGCCGCTGGCAAGGAAGACAAAACGGGGTACATCGATAAAACCGGAACCTTGGTCCTGGAATTTACCAGCGAGGATCAATCTTTTTCAGAAGGACTGGTTGAAACCGCGGATTTATTCGATACCCCGGAAGGAACCACTTTGATGGTGTTTGATTTTTACGATAGGAACGGCAAAAATATCCTGAGCGTCGATACGTACCGCTGGGTTTCCTTTTTCGCTCAGGGACGGGCAAGAATGCTCGGCAAGCGCGATCGGATGGGATTCATCGATAAAACCGGGAAAGAAATCATTCCACCGCTTTACAAGGCTGCCAACAATTTTTCCGAAGGGTTAGCGGCTGTCGCCATAGGCGGCTTGGTCGGATTCATCGATCTGAACGGCAAGCTGGTGATTCCTGCCCGGTTCGACGCGCCGGAGCTTCAATCGGGCAAGGGTGGTGATCCCATCTTCTGATTGAATGATTGCCGTTTCAGGCATTATCTGTTTCTCGGCCCTAATCAGAGGGAACTCAGGTACGATCCAGCCCCTTTCAGGATGTATAAGCCACGGGCTGTGAAATTGCGCGGTTTGATCATGAGTTTGCGCAGAAGTCCGGCGAATTTGGAGTCTTGCGGTATGGGCGGACTCCGTCTATTTTGATTGAAACGCAATATATGAATACTTCCGGAAGGATCTAGCCGCGGCGGGATTTTTTTCGTCGCGGTGGGGTTCCCAATCGATCAAATGCCCAAAACCCCAGGCGCTGTTGACAGTTACCCTGCATAAACCTATCCGGTAGATTATAGTGCTGGATGGAGGTGTCCATGCACGTTACCAGTTCGAGGTCTGAAAATATCGCAGGCACAATTATCCTCTCCTCGTTCGTGGTGCTCTTCGCGATTGCCTTGTTCGCCTTGGCGCGTATCGATGAAGAGTATGAAAAGTTGCACAGCATCATCGAGCATTCCATCCGGTCGGCCTTGCGGGGGCCTGCGTTCCGGGTGACTTTCGAGGAGAATATGGACAGCCTGTTTGCTTCCCTCGAACGCATGGATAGGGTTTCTGTTCGCTTCGGACTCGACAGCCCCAAGGCGGAACTGGAACGCCTTCGCACCAGATATGTATTCGATGATTTTTCCATCGACGGGTTTATCGTAGCCTTCGACAAGCTTGAGGCTGCGGTTGCAGTGAAGCGGCTGTCCATCGCCAACTCCTTCTATGCCCTCATCCTGGCGCTTGTTGCCTGCCTGATTGCTTCCATCGGTATCGGCAGCGGTCTTGGTTTCAGGTTGCGCCTGAGCGGTCTGGAGGCCGAATGGACCAAAAAGAGCCTGGCCGGAGCGCTCGCATCGGAGGAAAAACTCCGGCGGCGCATTTCCCGTGAAGTCCATGACGATGCGGCCCAGGATGTGGCGGCCGCAAAGATGCTTTGCGAGCGTGCCGCGCTTTCAGGGTCTGCCGCCTCCGCCATCATGGCAGGAGAGGCAGCTGCACTGCTCGCCGCTGTGGGCCGGAAACTCCGGGGGTTGGCTTTGGACCTCCGACCGCCGGAGCTGGAAAACGCGGACTTGCGTTCTGCATTGGAAGCCCTCTGCGCAAGGCATGCCAACCTTTTGGCTGGTGGCGTTTCATTCACATGCAGGGATATGTTGCCACGACTTTCCGACGACATTACCATACATGCATACCGTATATTCCAGGAAGCCCTGTCGAACGCCGTAAAGCACTCACCCTCCCACGGGGTGGAGGCCTCCATCGGCAAGGCGATGGAGTATGGCGGGGAAGGTATCGTACTGGAATTGAGGGACAAGCCGGCCGACACCGTCAGTCCGGGAGTATTGGTCAAAGAGCCACCCTTTGCTTCGATCGACCCGTCAATCTCGAGCGGTATGGGAATTGCCATCATGCGCGAACGCAGTGCCCTTATCGGTGGCAAGCTTGCCATCAATCGGTCTCCCTCCGGATACAATGTCCGGCTTTTCATACCGGTGGCCCAAACCCGGCAAGGAGTAAAAGCGTGAAGCGCCTTTTGATGGTTGACGATCATCCCATATTCAGGCATGGCTTGCGGCAAGCCTTGGAGGAAGCAGGCGGTTTCGACGAGATAGTCGAGGCCGGGAGCGGTGCGGAAGCCCTTTCCGCGCTCGGTTCCGGTAATTTCTCCGTGGCGGTAATCGACATCGGGCTTCCGGACATGCACGGGTTGGATCTGCTCGGTTCCAAGTCCGACCGTTCCGGGGAACCATATTTTTTTGTGTTGACCATGAATGCCGATCCGACCCTCGCGCTCCGGGCTTTAAGGCTTGGCGCTTCCGGGTTCGCCTCCAAGAATATTGCCCTCGGCACCTTGGTTCTTGGACTCCGGCTGGTGGCGCTCGGGGAATTGTACGCCGAAGGCGAGCTTCTTCGGTCCATCCTGGCTACGGAGCTTAATGCTCCCAAAAATGACTCCGATTTCAGGAAACGCCTGGACTCGCTCACCGACCGCGAACACTCCGCTCTGGACGCCTTGTTGGAAGGCTTGAACGCCAAGGAAACCGCAGGGCGCATGGGAGTCAGCAGGCGGACGGCGGAGAATTACCAAAGTCTGGTCTACAAGAAACTCGGAGCCAGGACACCGGTGGAACTGGTCCGTTTCGCGGTACAGGCGGGCCTGATTCCAGGAAACCGGTAGACCCGTAAACCTGCAGGCCCGTAAACCCGTTTGTCTTCTCCCACCCTACCTCAAGCCCGGCTTTTCGCTTCGGGCTTCCCGGTATTTTCCGGCAATGCGGCCAGGGCCAGGGCCGGCACGACGGCCAAGGCCTTATCCACCAGGTTTATGGGCAAGCGCGCCAAGAACGCGGCGGCCAGCACCGAATCGGTGAATAGCGCAAAACCGGCAACTATGTTGTCCAGGTTCATCCTGGTCGCGCCATTGAACACAAAAGCCGCGATGAGTGCCCCCAGCACGGAATTCGCCAGGGTTACTGCCCCCACGCATAGACTCCAGGCCAGCATTCCCCTATACCTGCCCGAACGGACGAAGGCGTCTACGATCAGGGCCGTGGCGAACCCACATAATGCGAAAGGAAGATGAAAACCGGAGAAACCATCAAACACCTCGTGCCATCCGTTGGTGAGCAACGCTGTGGCTAGTCCGTAGGGAAGACCGAAAACCGCGGCTGCCACGGCAGTGAAGATCGAATCGAGGAAGAAGGGAACCCTATCCCTCGCCGCCAGGCTGAGCAGGGCATTCAATAGCGGGAACGGGATGATGCAGATCATCCATGCGAAAGGCGGCCGCGACTTGAAATACGCGCAGGCGTTTTCTATGAAACCTCGTTCTGTACCTATCATGACCCCAGTATCCGCAAACGTGCGGAAAATTTAAAGGGGCCGTGAGTTGGCGCATCTGGTCCCTGAAAAAACGCAGCCAATCTTCGCTTTTCGAGCCTTGAGGCGATACCGGATCCACCCTACATTTTCAGGACATCATTGAACAAGCAGAAGGAGATCGGGATGAATGTCAAGAATCGGATAAAATGTGCCTTCCTGTGCATGGTCCTATTCACCGCTTTGATTTCAATAAGCTGTAACTGGATACTGGAAGAGCCGGATACCGAGCCGGAGGTTGAAGAAGTCGATCTTGTCGCTTCCTTGCCCGCATTGGATTTCTCCATGATACCGGAGGCCGGGGCGAGGGGTGGCAGGGAACTTGTCCTGGCCGACGCCCTCGCAGGTCAGGATTTTCTGAATGCCGTCATGGACACAAAGATGTACGCCGATGCGATGAACGAAGTTGCATCCTGGGTGAAAGCCAATGCCCGTGCGTATGATCCGGACTTGCGGCACGACATAAACCAGGAAATAACCATTTCGATTCCCGGCATGGGAGATCTTCCGCTTTATATCTGTTCCTTCGCGTATACGATCACCCAAAATGACCTGAAGGTATACGTGTTCTTTCCGGAACCCCCCGCAACCACTCCCGCCGGATCGAATCCATTCCGGATGTATATCTGGAACCGTAAGGATCCTGAAGGTGGTTTCGTCACCGATTTCGCCTGGGCTTCCTACGACGAGACCGGTACACCAGGTGCGGCCGCCAACGATTACCAAAGCGCCTACTTTTTCCGGGTCAACACGCGGACAAAGGAATCCTTCTACTACATAGGTGGTTCCGATGCAGCATACCCCGAATATGGCGAACTCAGCTTCAGTGATGCCATATTGAAGCACGGATACCTGACGATAGCGAAGGGTGATGGCGCCGGAGGTATCGTGGAGAGCATCCTGTATTCGGATTCCGCCGGCTATTATGTACATCTGGACGAGGAGCTAGGGGATTTTGAAAGCGGGGATCCAGGCGTTCCCAATATCGGCGACTTCCATCTGGGACGGGATTTTATGTACGATTCGGCTTTCACGGAATGGCCGGTAGCGTTCACCGAAAAAATGGAATCCTGGGGTGGCTCCGCCGAGATGGATAAAATGACCGGTTACGATCCGGCATCCTATATCCCTGCTTTCGACGATCCCCTTTTCAAATTAATCTGGCCTGATGAATGGTTGGATGTTCTGGGAGGTTGAGCTGGGCCGGGACTGTTGCCCTCCTTGCATGGCAATTCGGCAGCAGTGTCCGGAACATTTTTCTGGAACCCGAAACGTGACCGCAGTCGCGATTCGGGCTTTCCTCACGTCCCTATAAAATACGTCTTTATGGGCGGAAATCCGTTGAACTCGACCGAGGCGTAGCTGGATGTGTAGGCTCCGGCGGATAGCCAGTAGAGGTGGTCGCCGGACACCAGGTTCAGGGGGAGCTGGTAACGGGCTTTCTCGTACATGATGTCCATGCTGTCGCAGGTGGGGCCGGCGATGATCACCTCGCCCTGCTTGGTGGAGGCGTCGTGGTCGGTCACCACGGGGTATTTGATGGATTCGTCGAGGGTTTCCACCAGGCCGTTGAACTTGCCCACGTCGGTGTAGACCCAGCGCTGCAGGGCGGTATTGTTCTTCCGCGATACCAAAACGACTTCGCTCACGATGATTCCGGCGTCGCCCGCCATGGATCGGCCCGGTTCCAGTATGATCTTGGGGAGCACCTCGCCGAAGTCCTCGTGCAGGTATCGGGTGATTTCCTTGGCGTAGACGTCCAGCTCGTGGGCGGGTGTTGTGTAATGGGCCGGGAATCCGCCGCCCATGTTGATCATGTCCAGCGAGATGCCTTCCTCTTCCTCCAGCGCGCGGAACAGGTAGTTCGTCTTGGCGATGGCTTCGTCCCATTGACCAATGTCCCGTTGCTGGCTACCCACGTGGAAGGAGATGCCATAGGGTTCCAGCCCCAGCCTTCTGGCTTCCACCAGCAGATTGTACGCCATGTCGGGGTGGCAGCCGAACTTGCGCGAGAGCGGCCAGTCCGCCGACTGTGAACCTTCCACCAGGATACGCAGGTATACGCGGGACCCGGGGGCTTTGGAGGCTATATTGTACAGGTCGGTCTTGCTGTCGGTGGCAAACAGGCGCACACCTTTTTCGTAGAAGTATTCGACGTCCTTGGCCTTTTTTATCGTATTTCCAAATGACAATCTGTCCGGCGATACGCCCAAGGCCATCACCTTATCCAATTCCCAGCGGGAAGCGATGTCGAAGTTGGATCCCAGATCGCGTAAAAGCACGAGCATTTCGTTCGCCGGGTTCGCCTTTACCGCGTAGTACTGGGTAGCATACGGAAAAAGTTCCGCCAGACGCTCGTAATTTCGTTTGACCAGGGCCAGATCCACCAGTATGAAAGGTGTTTCCTTGCCCTCGGCGGCAGCCATGAAGCGGGCCCATTGCTCGTCTGGATAGAACTCGGCACGTTCAACCATGAACGCCTCCCGCACGTGAAATCATGAGGCCGATAATAGGAATCAGGGGCGGCTCATGTCAATGGAAATTGGAGATTTTTCGTGACATTTCTGAAGAATTTGTAAGGAGAAAATCGAGTTGAAGTATTCAACAATTATTTACCTGCTTCGAATCTTCTATATCAGAAATGTGAGAGTCCTTGCTCATCATTTAATCAACAAGCATTTCCCTGAGTACTGCCTTGGTTTCTTGTATAGTCTTTCCTCCAACCGCACCTAACCTCTTCAATAATCTTGTTTTATCAACTGTCCGGATTTGGTCAAGCACAATCCACCCCCGCTTTTCCTGGAATACCAATTCCACACGCGTTGGATAGGCATGTGATTTTGTTGTCATCGGTGCTATTATCACTGTACCAATGCTCTTGTTCATTTCATCCGGCGACTGCGTTCGCGACGGCGTGGATGTGGTTGGAAAGGTTGGCGAGGGATCCGGCACACGGACTACCACTCCATCCACGATGGTTTTCCCGTCGGCTGAATTGTTCTCTGCCCATCCGCCCGGTCCCTGTCATTCGGCGATGCTTGCGGCGTTGGCTTGCGCGAATACGCTCGCGGCAATCACGAGCATGCTAACAATGAGGGCAATCTTCTTTATAAAAAGATCCTTCTGAGGAGATTTCAGACTTACTTGCCTGAATATGCGCTTTTTACTTTATGCTTATCGATTTGGAAAGATGCTGTTTCGATGTTTTTATACCGATAAACTCGACAAAATCACGAAGGATCATCTTCCATAGGATAAAAAAGAATTGTATACTAATTCAAAGTTCCCATACCTTTCCAGGAGGAAGACATGAAGAAGATTGCTATCGTTGTTTCTTTGCTCGCCCTTGCAGGTTTCGCCTTCGCGCAGGCAACTCCGACGCTTAAGATCGACTACCAGGTCAACGCGGTCGC
>Ga0172379_10011630_pt1 | contig 10433 bp, 9 predicted proteins | sample GrowelOW334metaG_FD_119756 | JGI IMG/M metagenome (GOLD analysis project Ga0172379, IMG submission 119756) | Groundwater microbial communities from an aquifer near a municipal landfill in Southern Ontario, Canada - Groundwater well OW334 metaG | ecosystem: Environmental > Aquatic > Deep...
GCAACCGGTGTCAGTACCTTTCCGGCACGTGTTTCGATCGTGAAATTGATGAGATCGTAATCTCGCGCGTTCTCCTGATTCGTGAATGTGATCTTCTTGAGCAAATGTGCCGCTTGCGCGTCGGCGGACAACTGGAGACGTGCAACGGTCTCGATTCGCCCGTACCGCAGACGTCCGGAGAGCGGCAAGAAATTCGCAGTGATCGTCCCGGAATTTTTCGGAGAAGTAATGATTCGCTCCGTCTCATCCCCTGCCGAAAGAACGGTACGCTTCGCGGAGGAACGTACATCTGTGGGAAGCTTGAGAGTGATGCCGTGTTCGGAGGCGACATCTGCGGACGTACTAAAATCGCCATAGACGGTAAGTCGTACCGCATCGCACTTCGGTATGACGAGAGAAGTGAAATGGAGCGTCGCCTCCGCTGAATGCGAATCAAAACGATGTGCACGCGTAAGTCTTCGGCTGCCATCGGAAACATACACACCGGTGATATCCGTCGTCCGCCCTGCGCCAACGTGCGTCAGTGTCACATCTTCGACTGTGACATCCGCATCACAGGAAGCCGAAAGATTGAGTGTCAGAAAAGATACGCGCGTTGCTCCGCGCGGTATGGAGCCCACTCGCTCTTCCGGGCTTCGCACCACCGTGAGCTCTCCACGCCCCTGCTCGGAAAATGTCGTCACAGGTTCCGGTGCCTTCACCGGTGCGACGGGAACAAAATCAAACAAGGTATAAGCCACGAGAAGAACAGAGACGAGTTGCATGGGAACAGGAGTGTACTACGGATTGAAGAATCAGGAATCAAGAATTAGGAATCAGGGACAGCAGCAATTCTTGACTCTTGATTCATCATTCCTGATTCTTTTCCGTTTCACCACCTCCCGCTCGCTCCGCCGCCGCCAAAGCTTCCGCCGCCGAATCCGCCGAATCCGCCGCCACCGGTTCCTCCGCCAAAACCGCTTCCACCGATCCACCATCCACCGCCTTTCCCTCCACGACGCGGAGGATGCTTCGAGACAATGAAATCAAGGAAAAGACCGAACAACACGAGGAGAGGAATACTGAGCCACCAACCAAAGATCACGGTAAGCACAATGCCGCCGATACCGCCGAAGACGCCACCCAACCACCAGGACTTCGTGCGGGACAACGCCACCAGCACCCACTGGAAGAGAATAAATACGAAGAAGATGAGATACGCGAGGAAGCCCCCTCCCGTGTCCTGTTTCGCATAGCGATCTGCGGTGTACTCACCTCCGATGTGCTTCTTCAATGATTCGATGGCCGCTGTGATACCACCGTAGTAATCGCCATCGCGAAAATGCGGAACGATATCCGCATCGATGATACCTTTCGCGACGATGTCCGGTACCGCGCCTTCCAGTCCGTAGCCAACATCTATACGAACCGAGCGTTCGTCATAGGCAACGAGGAAAAGAATCCCATTATTCTTGCCCTGAGAACCGACTCCCCATTTTCGTCCGATTTCCAACCCCACGTCTTCGATTGCCTGTCCCTCCAGGTTTTGCAAAATGACGACGGCAATTTCGTTGCTTGTTGTTCGCTTGTACTCACCCAAGTTCGTTTCCAGTGTTTGCTTTTGTTCCTTCGTGAGAAGATTCATCGTATCCGTCACATATCCGTCGTTCGGCGGTACGGAGTATTCCGCATGCGCCATAGGCACGAGAATGCCGCAGAGCACTCCCGCTTGGAGGAGCAATGAAGCAAACCTGTACGCGGGACTACGAACGTACTCCATAAGAAAAAAGGAGGATCTTACTTCGTGAAATCGACCGTGGGTGCCGTCTCGCTTCCAGGAACCGCTTCAAAAGATTGTTCTGCCTGGAAACCGAAGATGGCGGCAGAAATATTCCCCGGGAACTTCCGGACACGCACGTTGTATGAGAACACCGAGTCGTTGTAATCCTTCCGCGCAACGGAGATTCGGTTTTCCGTGCCCTCAAGCTGCGTCATGAGATCGCGAAATGCCTGCGTCGCCTGAAGCTGCGGATATGCCTCCACAGTGACGAGAAGTCGTGAAAGTGCCGAGTCAAAATTCGTTGCGGCCTGGATCAGCTGTCCGCGATCACCGGCTGTCTTCGCCTGCGCCCATGCGCTGCGCGCCTCCGTCACTTGCAAGAATGTGCTCTGTTCGAACTGCGCCGCACCTTTCACCGTGCTCACGAGGTTCGGAACGAGATCGACTCTGCGCTGGTACTGAGTCTCCACTTGAGCCCACTGGTTTTCGACAAAACCCTTGGCAGTGACAAGACCGTTGTAGCTCACTATAAGCCAAATGGCGATGAGTGCTATGACAGCGAGAACGATGTACCACGGAGAAATTTTTCTCATGTTCGAAGGGGAAAGGGAAGCTGAGTATAGCAGGAGGTGACGCAAACACGCTAGAAAAGACGCAGGGTATACTGTCTTCATGCAACGCAATGTTTGTCTTTCGCTTCTCTTTTTGGTCTTTCTCTCTGGCTGTGGCACAACCTCGAATGAAGATGCCATCGCGAACCTGAAAGTCGCCTACATGTACGAGCACGGCATCGGCGTGCCGCAGGACTACGCAACTGCAATGACGTGGTACAGAAAGGCGGCTGAGAGCGGCCTGCCGGAGGCGCAGTATGGCATTGGCGTACTGTACGACAAAGGCTCTGGCATCGAGCGTGATTCCAGTGAAGCAGCTCGATGGTTCGAGCGTGCGGCAAACCAAGGATTTGTCGCCGCTGAGTTCAATCTCGCGAACTACTACCGCGCAGGCGACGGTGTTTCTCAGGACTATGAGAAAGCTCTCGCATACTACAAAAAAGCGGCACTCCAGGGATTCGCCGCCGCGCAATTCAACCTCGGCGCCATGTACGGCAACGGGGAAGGAACGCCGCAGAACGAAGCAGAGGCTTACAAATGGCTCCTCGTCGCGGAGAAATCTGGATATACAGATGCAGGAAAGTACCTCAGTAATTTCAGGCCGACTCTCAAGAAAGAGCATTTATCACGCATAGAAAAAGAAGCTGAAGAGCTCTTCCAAGCTATGCCAAAATCGCTGGTTCCTTGAAGAATAACAACCACCAAAGGGGGGCGTGCGCCAGGCGGGGGCATGCGGGGGGACGTTGGCGCACACGCGTTCTTTTTGGTTCTTTTTCTGTCGCTCGGACAGAAAAAGAATATAGAACTCTACCAACTGAACTCATGGTCGGAGCGACTGGACTCGAGCCAGCGGCCTCGTGTGTCCTTAAACCACGCGCTCTACCAACTGAACTCATGGTCGGAGCGACTGGACTCGAGCCAGCGGCCTCGTGTGTCCTTAAACCACGCGCTCTACCAACTGAACTCATGGTCGGCCCTGTACGAAAAAATCCGAACCGAACTTCAGCCTTCGCCCAGCCGTCGCTAAAGCTATGGCCGGCAAGCAAGGCTACGGCCGACAGGGCAGGGCGGCGGCTGAATTTGCTTCGCCCCCCCTCAGCCGCCGCCCTTTTTCGCGACCATCCGACGTTTCGGAAAACTGCCAAAGAACCCGGTCAAAACGATCGGCTCGAACTTTCTTGCTGCGCCAACGGCAAACTTTCTGATTGTTGCATGAAACTTGAAACGTGAAGCTTGAAGCATAAAACGTAAAACTTGCAACATGGAACTTGACGCTCAAAGTTTCAAGCTCCAAGCTTCAAGAAGCTTCAAGAATCCCTACTGACACACGCAACATACGATGCTACCATCCCTTCCGTTTCCCTTCCTTTCTATGAAAGACATCATCTCGTTTCGCGGCAAACCCATGACGCAGATACTGGTGACGATAGGCCTTCTTGCCGGGGTTGCTGTGAGCTATTCAGGAGCGCGCATCATGGCCACGAGCCCCGTGACGGATACGTTCACCGATTCAAGCAAGATCGCGTCGACGGAGAATCTGACGGTCGCGGGAGGGCAGGTAAAACTCTCGCTCACCTTGGACTGGACATGCGGAAGTGCCTGGGTGGACAGCCGCGACAGCAAAAGTTACGCCACGGTGCTGATCAGCGGACAATGCTGGATGGCGCAGAATATGAACGTGGGAACATTGACCGCCGGGGCCGGTAACCAGGGCGCAAGTTGCCCCTCGGCCGCGGAAATAGAGAAGTACTGTTACTCCGATAACGAGGCGAACTGCACGACCTACGGCGGACTGTACCAGTGGGACCAGGCGATGTGCGGTTCGGCGACCGCCGGAGCGCAGGGGATCTGCCCAGTGGGCTGGCACATCCCGACGCACGATGAGTATACGACGCTCGAACGCGCGGTCTGCGACAGCGGCACCTGCGCGACGGACTTTCCTCTTGACACGTCGACGACCGGCTGGAGGGGAACCAATGAGGGAACGAGTCTGAAAACCGGAGGAACGTCGGGCTTTAATGGCCTCCTCGCCGGCTACCGCAACACGAATGGTTCCTTCTACAATCTGACGACGTACGGCTACTTCTGGACGTCATTGCAGTCGGGCGCGAATGCGTGGGGCCGCGACCTGGGCTCGGGCTACGCCACGGTCGGCCGCGTCACGGACGACGAGCTCTACGGCTTCTCCGTGCGTTGCCTGAAGGACTGATCCGACTATTTTTCTATTCGACTATTCGGCGAAATTTTTTTTAGAGCTGTTTCACACCAGCGCATCTGAGAACTTCCGTATTTCTGAACAGAATCGTTTTATTGGTTGTTGCGACAAGCCCTTTGTTCGGTATGGTTTCAAAACCAAGATAGATAATCTCTACGCCAGCCTCTCGAGAAAGACGCACTGCCGGTTGTAAATCGGAATCGGAACTGCACAGGATAACCGTATCAGCTTGTTTGGTCAGGGCTTTATAGACCATGTCTACCCCGATACGAACATCCACGCCTTTTTCCTTAAACACCAATACCGGTTTCGGGGAGTAAGGAACGGTGTGATAATGCCCCCGAATGTTTCCCGCGTGGACATACGTAAATCCTTGGTTCTCAAGATGTCTTTTCAATCTGCGCCGTTCCAGTATCAAATGCTGTGATTTCTGAAGAGTATCGGGGTGTTCATTGATGCGGGCGGCGTAAATGATCTGCTCGAAGACTTGTATGCCGTTCAAAGCCGCATGAAAAAGCTGTTTAAAATTGTATGAGGTCAGGTCTGGCTTTGGTTTTCCGTTGTTCTTAAAAACATCCTCAATCTTTCCAAGAAAGTTCTGGCAATCTATCAATAATGACACTTTGGGAATTCCCGATTGCTCAGACGGCATGGTGTAATATTTGCACGTTGCCAAGGCTGTGTATATATAAAACCTCACCGAGCCGTGAGGCGTGGGTGAGGCGTGTGTATCCATAGCTTATCAAAGCTGACGTTATAGTCAATGGCAATGACGCGGGACTCTGTCGTGGAATATAATGATCCCATGGCTCTCTACAACCAACTCCCTGTTTACAAAGCCAGCTATGATCTGCTGGTGGAGCTGTTCCGCTTCGTGAAGGATTTCAGCCGGGAATACAAGTACACGCTCGGCGATAGCATCAAGAAGGAAACGATCGGCATGATCACGAATATCTACCGGGCAAACAGCAACCGAAACAAGGGAGAGCTGATCCAAGCGGCGCGGGAGAATGTGGAAACGATCCGGTTGTACCTGCGACTGACGAAAGATCTCCGGCAGATCAGTCTGGAAAAGTTCGTGCGCTTGAATGAATTCATCGAATCCATCTCGAAGCAACTCACCGCATGGCAAAAATCCTGCGGTTGAGTTACGCTGTGCGCGGCCGGAGTTGCCTTCTGTCATGGCAGAGGCAAGCGAGCCATTTCCAGTCCCATCATCTCCTCGGCGTTTCTTGCCGAGGTATCCGTCTCGGGCAAAAAGCCTACTTCCCGTTTTCCGCCCAAGGAGGGCGGGAGGAATCCAATGATGATTCTTGCGCCAGGCCTCCTCGCCGGCAACCGCAACACGAATGGTTCCTTCAACAATCTGACGACGAACGGCAACTTCTGGACGTCATTGCAGTCGGGCGCGAATGCATGGAACCGCAACCTGAACTCGGGCAACGCCACGGTCAACCGCAACACGAACGACAAGCTCAACGGCTTCTCCGTGCGTTGCCTGAAGGACTGGAAAACCGTCTCATCGCCATCTTGATCTTCCTTCCACGCTATGAGCGCCACGAACTCTCTCTCTCTCTCTCTCTCTCTCTCTCTCTCTCTCTCTCTCTCTCTCTCTCTCTCGACGAGAAGGAGCTGAAGATTGCCGATCTCTTCCAAGCGTATTACGACGCGCGGAAACACAAGCGGCGTTCGGTTGGAGCATTGTTGTTTGAAATGAACTACGAGTCGGAACTTTTCAAACTCTACGATGAACTCAAGGACGGCCGGTACCGGATCGGCCCCAGCGCGTGCTTCATCTCGTTTCGCCCGGTCAAGCGGGAAATCTTCGCCGCCTGTTTCCGCGACAGGATCGTCCACCATTTCATCTACAACCATGTCAATCCGATCTTCGAGCGGCTGTTCATCAGTGACAGCTACAGTTGCCGCGCCGGAAAGGGAACGTCGTACGGCGTGCGGCGGCTAGATCACTTCATCCGCTCCTGCTCCGTGAACTACTCCCGCGAGTGCTACGTGCTGAAGCTGGATATCAAAGGGTATTTCATGTCCATGGATAGGTCGCTTCTGTTCGATAAGGTCGAAAAGGTCGTGCGCCGTTACCGGGAGCGCGTTGCTGTCGATGCCGATTTTCTCCTGTCGCTCATCCGCCAAGTGATTTTTCACGATTCCACAAAGGATTGCCGCATGCGCGGGAAGCGGGAAGATTGGGCGGGACTGCCGAAATCGAAGAGCCTGTTCTTTGCAGGCGCGAACAAGGGGCTTCCCATCGGGAATCTCACGTCGCAGCTCTTCGGGAACGTGTACCTGAATGACTTCGATCATTTCATCAAATGCAAACTCGGGTGCCGGTATTACGGCCGCTACGTGGACGACATCGTGATCGTGCATCGGGACAAGGAATACCTGAAGGCGATCATTCCCGTGATACGGACATATTTGCGCGACGAGCTTTTTCTGGAGCTACACCCCCGGAAACTCTATTTGCAGCATATTTCCAAAGGAGTGCCGTTTCTTGGAACGGTCATCAAGCCATATCGCATCTACATCGGAAACAGGACGAAGGGAAGCTGCTACAAAAGCGTACGTTCATGGAACGAACTCTTGGCAAACGGGAACGGAACCGGAGAGCCGGCCAAGAAAGACATGGAGCGGTTTCTCTCCAGCATGAATTCTTATCTTGGTTACATGAAGCACTATCGCACACATATCCTGCGGCGGAAGATTCTCATGGACTGGCTTTCGCCGGGATGGCGCGATTCCATTCAGATTGCGCCCGATTATGCTACAGTGACGGCGCGATGAATTTACGCGGGGAAATCGCAGGCGTCATGGTATTCGCGGGTGTGCTCGCTGCGGGGATCTTCGGCTTCGTGCAGGAGGCGTACGCGGTGTACCCCTCCGATGGGCTTCTGGCGTCGAGCAATCTCCTGGCGGGGCAGGGCGCGTCCACCATCAGCAGTTTTACCGCAAACGTTTCCTCTCTCCCCGCCGGGACGGGGCTCAGGGTGTCGTTCAGCAGGGACGGCAGCAAGTGGTACAGTTCGACCGGTGCGGCCTTGGGCTGGAATACGCTCTCCGCGGGAGCGAACGTCATCGATTTGTCGGCTCGCGGGTGGAGCGGGAACGGTTTCTACTACAAAATGGAGTTCACGTCCGACGGATCTTCGACCCCGGTGCTGGACGACATCAGCCTGGCCTTTACGCCCGCGCCCGACGGCGTGTACCAGACGTACTCTACGGGCGGAACGCTGACATCAACGAATCTTCTCACAGGCGAAACCGTTTCGCTCATCACCGGTTTCTCGTACGAAGCCTCGGCGATCCCGGCCGGTACGAGTCTTGCAGCGCGGTTCAGCCGGGACGGCGTTTCCTGGTACAGCTCGACCGGAGCCACCACGAGCTGGAACACGCTCGCGGCGGGGGTGAACAATATCGACGTCTCGGGACTCGGCTGGACTGGCGCCAACTTCTACTACCGGATACAATTCACGTCCGATGCATCGGATACGCCAGTGCTCGATTCCGTGAACGTCGCGTTCGCGGGCATACCCCAAGTGTCCTTTCAGTCGGGGGCGCTCATCGTGAGCGAAACCGGGGGGCTTGTGACGCTTCATCTCACGCTCTCTCAGTCCCCCGCACTCCAGGTCTCGGTTCCCTATACGATCAGTGGTGTTTCGACGGCGACACTCGGGAGTGATTACGGCGTCATCACCGGATCGCCGCTCATCCTCGCCCCCGGCGAAACTTCCACGGGCATCATCCTGAATCTCACCGATGATACGATCGGGGAAGGAAACGAAACCGTGATCCTCACACTCGGGAGCCCCACAAATGCGACGCTGGGATCCACGGGAACGCTCATCCTCACGATCACCTCCAATGACACGCCCGAAGTCTCTTTCCAATCGGGAAGTTTGACGCTTTCTGAAACCTCCGGAACAGCATCGATCCTCCTGACGCTTTCCGGATCATCCGCAAGGGATATCACCATTCCCTTCAGTTTCGGGGGAACTGCGACGGGAACTGGCAGCGATTACACGATCCTCACGCCGTCCCCTTTGACCCTCGAAGCAGGAGAATCTTCGACGGGAATCCTCCTCCAGTTCATCAATGACAGTTCCGTGGAGAGCAACAAAACCATCATCCTGACGATTGGCAGTCCCACGAACGCGACACTCGGCTCGACGGGGAGCATCACGATTACGCTGACGTCCGATGACGTCGCGGCCGCCGCGTCTTCCTCCTCCGAGGCAACGGTTGGCAATACGGGTGGAGGTGGTGGTGGCGGATTCCGTGGCAGCCCCTCGCAGATGGCGGCACGGATCGCGCAAGCCCGTACCACGATCCTCGCCCGCTTCGAGGGCAAACGGCAGCAGAGCCAGCAACTCGCGGCGCAGGAAGACCAAAAGGCCGGTGAGGAACAGACAGCGAAGGAGCGGGAGGATCGCATTGCCAAGCGCATCGCGGAGCACGAAGCCGTCGTCGCTCAGAGCCAAAAGGAGCAGGAGGAACTGCAGAAGAAGTATGCCCTGCACCGCGAAGAGCGCTACGCCAAGGCTCTCGCGCTTCAGGAAGAGCAGCTCGCTGAGCAGCAGGCCGACCTGCTCGTGGAGCGGGAGGCACTACAGGCGGAGCAGGATGCAAATCGCTCACGCCGGGAGGAGCGATTCAAGGAGCAGGATCGACGCACCGCGCAGCAGATATTGGCGGAGAAGGAGGAAGAGACCCGTGAGGAGCAGGCGGCGAAGGAGCGGGAGGATCGCATTGCGGTGCGCATTGCGGAGCACGAGGCAGACCTCGCCCAAAGCCAGAAGGAGCAGGAGGAACTGCAGAAAAAGTATGCCCTGCACCGCGAAGAGCGCTATGCCCGGGCTCTGGCGCAGGAACAGGAACACGCTTTAGCCGCCCAAACTGCCATGGAGGAGGCACAGCGGGCCATGCAGGAAGAGCAGAAAGCGAACGCTGAACGTCGGGAGCAGCGCCTCGCCGAGCGGGAGAGTGAGAGGGAGTCGGGAGAGAGTGGCACTCAGGTCTCCGCTCCTGCGCGCCTTTCCACTTCCCCCGAAGTCATCGCCGCACGGCGCGGCAAACTGTTTGCCCTTGTCGGGGATGTTCCCGTCATCTTCGCCGATGTCTCTTTAGACGAGTGGTACGCGCCGTACGTGTCCTATGTCATAGAAGAAAAGATCGCGACGGGGTATGCGGACGAAGCGGGCAAACCCAAGGGAGAATTCGGCGTCGAGAAACCCATCACCTACGCGGAGGTCTTAAAGATGGCGCTGCAGGCTTCTGACCAGGTCTTCGACCTGCGAGGTCTGCCCCCTCCCCGTAATCTCTCCGCCAAGGGCTCTTGGGCGGCGGCCTACATCGCGCAGGCGGAAGTCCTGCAGCTCTCGGTCTTCCCTCCGAACCTCGACGTGACGAAGCCTGCGACGAGAGGTGCGGTGATCCAGACGCTGCTCGAAGTGCTGGGGATTCCGACGGGTCCGAAAGCGGAAACGTCCTATTCGGATGTTCCTGCTTCGCATCCGTACGCTCGTGCCATTGCCATGGCAACGTACCTGGAACTGGTTTCCGGCGATAAAGATGCATCCGGCAATTCCTTGAACCGCTTCCGTCCCGACGACCCGATCAACCGCGCGGAGGTGGCCAAAATCATCGCGTTGGCGAAGGAGATATTGAAATGAGTTTCGTTTCGTGAGCCGCAAAAGAACGACTGGAAATCGTACCGAAACGTCGGAGGGCCGTGAAAAAGGGCGGCGGCTGAGGGGGGGCGAAGCAAATTCAGCCGCCGCCCTGCCCTGTCGGCCGTAGCCTTGCTTGCCGGCCATAGCTTTAGCGACGGCTGGGC
>Ga0172379_10011631_pt1 | contig 10432 bp, 11 predicted proteins | sample GrowelOW334metaG_FD_119756 | JGI IMG/M metagenome (GOLD analysis project Ga0172379, IMG submission 119756) | Groundwater microbial communities from an aquifer near a municipal landfill in Southern Ontario, Canada - Groundwater well OW334 metaG | ecosystem: Environmental > Aquatic > Deep...
CTTTTGATATACTGAAAGCAGAGATAAGTTTTTACAAATCGGTATGAAAAAAATTCAGAAAAAACAGAATGGAGCGGTCATTTATCAGGCAAAAAGCGGTGCTATCGAGCTTCGGGGTGATTTTAAGAGTGAAACGTTGTGGGCAACGCAAGCGCAGATAGCTGATATTTTTACTATTGAACGATCAGTGGTTACAAAACATATTCGGAATATTTTTAAAGATCAAGAATTGGATGAAAAAGCAGTATGTGCAAAATTTGCACATACTGCCGAAGATGGTAAAACGTATCAGGTTCAGTTTTATAATCTTGATATAGTTTTAGCTATTGGATATCGAGCAAATTCTGCCAAAGCGATCGAATTTCGTCAGTGGGCGACGCAAACCCTGCGCCAGCACATTACCAAAGGCTATACCATCAATCCAAAGATGATACAGTATCATTACGATGAATTTCAACAGGCGATAGAGGATATCAAACACCTGCTTCCACAGGGAGCTATTATCGACAATGCAAGTGTCTTGGAATTGGTCACGGCTTTTGCGGACACGTGGCTCTCTCTCGATGCGTATGATAAAGACACGCTCACGACTAAAGGCGTTACCAAAAAATCAGTCAAACTTAATGCCAATGAACTTTCTGATGCACTTGCAGTCTTTAAAACAGAACTTATTCGCAAAAGAGAAGCGACAGATCTTTTTGGTGCGGATCGCGGGATTGGTGGCGTCGAGGGAATCATTGGCAATGTAATGCAATCATTTGGAGGTCAGGATGTCTATGCGACACTCGAAGAAAAAGCGGCGCATCTGCTTTATTTCATCATCAAGAATCATCCATTTTCCGATGGCAACAAACGAAGTGGCGCCTATGCTTTTGTGTGGTTTTTGCGTAGAGTGAAATTACTTGATACCAATCGCATTACTCCTCCGGCACTCACGGCTATTACGCTTTTGATTGCCGAAAGCGATCCAAAAAATAAAGAGCGTATGATACGCTTGGTTTTGCAGTTGTTAAAAAAATAGGCTTGTGTAATGTATAAAATGCTCTCTGTATTGACATAAATCTCAAGATATGCTATGATGCTCTAGCATGACAGAAAGTATGTCGTGTAAAACGAAGAATCTTTTCTTTAACAAACTTTCACTTTATGTGAAACATCACACTTTTATAGGAGAAGTATAATGAACTTCCTTAATTATCACGTTGAAATATTCGGTTGGTGGATTTTAGTAATGATAGTAGTCTTTATCCTGTGTTACAATGGCGGACTGCTTATTGAAAAATATGCGCCAAAACGATGGCGATCTGACAATGGGTATCTCAATAATGGCGTTGAAGAAACTATCGGTACACTTGTGGTTGTTATTTTCATGATTTTCTGTATTATTTCAATGCTGCCGGTTTATCCGACGTATTTCTCATCTCCAACAGTGCAAGTAACCGCTGATGGCAAAATTATACCCATAACCCATCCTGTATGGATATGGAATATACCACAAGATAGCACTTATGTTAGATTAGAAGATACTTTCGGATGTAATCTTTGGCCGATGGATGGCGAAACTAATAATGGTATTCGAATTGAAGGCTATCCTGAAAGTGATTATGGCTTTGTCTATAGATTTACAGATCACGCTATATTTTACAAATACTATAAAATCGGTGGGATTAGTAGTTTCTGTAAAGAGTTGAAAACAGTTGCATTCAATGAGACACTGGCGGGAAAGATAATCTATCCGGAATCTCATAAATTAATAGCAGTCATTGAACAAGAACAAGCTGATCTTAAAAATCATCTACGGGAAGTCCTCAAAGAAAAATTTCAAGACAAAGGCATTGTTCCTGTCATGAAATAATCACCAAATGAGTAGGTTAAAAAGGTTACCCTCAACTATTATCAACACAAATTGATTGATGATAGTTGGAGGGCTTTTTTTATACCAAAAAACAGACTCTTGGTAGAAACTGTTTTTATCGTTTCACACAAACCCCACTTTATGTCGTCCCCGCGCATGCCTGTCCGGTAGGCAGGAAGGCGTGGATTCAGGTTTCACGATGCTTTTGTTCGTTGTAATCGAAATACACTTCGTAATAATTCACCTCATATTTTAACTTGTTTGTGACTCCTGGATTCCCGCCTTCGCGGGAATGACACATGAAAGTTTTCTTTTTTATAAGGCTAGTTTTTCTGAGTCAACCGCTTGTTTTTCTTCGTCGAGAGAAATCTCAACTTGCCCGAAGAGAAGCTCCGCGCGCGCATAGATGTCATCTAATTCTTTTTCTACGGCAGTGATATCCGTATTTTCGAGATCAATCTTTTCAAATTTCTCAAAATCAGCTTTGATGATTGTGAACTTTTCTTCATAACCGTTTTTCACCTCACCCTCTGAAAGTTCAGTGAGTATTCTTTCAAGTTCCGGAATCCACTGATCTCGTATAAGTTCCAATTTTTCCAATTCCACCGCATCCATTTTTTCTTTCTTCACCGGCTCCATCTGCCCTGGCATTTCTTGTCCTTCCATATATTTGAACATTAATTATAAAAGTATTTTTCCACTGTCAGTATAACATTACTACCAAATACTACCAACTTGAATTTTACTGTTTACCAACCTTTCTGTACAGGTGAGTTTTTCTTTAGTATAATGAGTATAGAAATACTTTCTAAAGAAGATGTATTAAAAACAACCCTGATTATGTTTGTTATAAAAAAAATAATGACAAAAGATATAGCAATTGTAGCGCTTTTTTTTCTCGTATGCGCGGGATTTTTTTTGCGAGCATACGATGTGGGATCATCGAGCCTGTGGATTGATGAAGGATTTACGTTGATGCAAGTGAATGCTATTCAAGAATACGGATACCCGCTTTTGGATTCAGGGAAAACAGAATGGAAAGATGCTTTACTGCCATATATTTTGAGTATATTGCCAACAAATGATGTGACGTGGTTTCGTATGATTTCGGTGCTATTTGGTACGGCGTCTATTGCACTTGTGTATTTTCTTGGGAGAAGCGTATTTGGTATGCGGGTTGCGATAATAGCGTCTGGAATGATGACTTTTTCGTATTGGCATATCGCATGGAGTCGGCAGATTCGATCGTATTCATTGTTGATATTTTTTGTGCTTCTCGGATTTGTATTGCTCTTTCATTCACAGAAGATAAAACGACGATTCATCTTTGGGATGTCTCTATCGTCCGGTATCTTGGCAATGATGTCTAAATTTTCCGGAGTATTTTTCCTGCCAGTGGCTTTATGGTATGAAACTCACAAGAAATATTCGGAATATATTCGAAAACATAGAAAATTGTTAGTTATAATGAGTGCTTTCATATTGGCTCCGATAGTGTGGCTATGGAGAGATATATTGCAAACTATTCTTGGAATTTCGCCTTTTGGATACTTAGGTTTCTATACTCTTGGATATTTTTGGAAACTGTTTGGTATTGTATTTGTATTCGCGCTGATGGGCGGATATGTCGCGTTGAAATATCATGTTGAAAAAAGAAAAGAACATCAAGCGATGATAGCTTTCTTTTTTCTAAGCCTCTTAATGGTATCTTTTTTCGTGTATGTGAATCAGAAGCGCTATTTGTTGTTTGTAACACCATTCCTTTTTTTGTATGGCGCTTTTTTTCTAGAGTATTTTTCATCTCTGTTTAAAAGAAACACAATTGTCTTGCTTACAATGATACTGATTACAATCAGCATTGATCAAATGACGACACGATCATTGTTTTTTGTCCCGCGAACATTTTTTGCACTGGAAACATATACACCGCAACCAAATTTCCAACAAGCGTATGCTGTATTGGGAAATGTTTTGCAGTCTGGTGACAAAGTTATTTCTGCTTATCCTTTTATGGATCAACTCTATTTGCATCGGTCTGATTATGCTTTTTCGCTTTCATATACGGGTAAGAATAGCGATCTGTCAGTAACAAGCGAGCACAAAGAATATTATTCCGGTGTGCCGGAGATCCTTTCGATTACACAGATAAAAAAATTATCGGCAGAATCGAATGTCTATATCATAGTGGATGATATGGCTTTGGACAGAGTTTCCAAGAAATATATTGATTTTGTTCAAAACAACGCGGAACTTTTTTGGAGTGATGAAATTGGTTCCGGACAGTCTATTTTCATCTATCATATTCAAAAAGTTGGTTTTGAGGCTCTGTAAAAGGAAGTATCTTGACATACATATTATTCTCTGCTAGTGTATATCGTTAAACGATTTGAGCTTTCGTTTAAGCTTTAAATAAGTAAGATATATCGTATGAAGCAGCAGAGCAAAATGTTTGTGTCGACAATGATAATTATTGCAATTTTTTTTGTGATAGGACAGACCGCTATTGGCGTGGCATACGGTTATGGCTACGGTTATGGCTATGAGCATAATGATTCAGGAGAAGATGATGATAAGGATGTAAAACCGACACCTGTTCCAACTCCAATACCAACACCGATTGTAACGCCGGCACCCACGCCAGTATCAGAAGTGATCGCTGTAACGATTCCAATGACTCCAGCAACAGTCCTCGTTCAAGAGAATGATTCTAAGAAAAAAGAGGTTGAGCATAGTAAAACTATCAAGATTTCTAAAAAACAAGTCAAAAAGGGAGATCTCCTCGTGCAGAGTGGGAAGTATTTTTCTAAGAAAGCAATTATTGCTTTGTATTTTTCAAAGAGCGACGGCGGATATTATGCGCCGGTTATGGTTCGTACCAACAAAGAAGGGAAATTCTCTGTGAATTATAAAGTAAACAAAGCACAAGGATCGTACAAGTGGTATGCTGTTGATGTTAAATCAGGCGGACAAACAAAGACTTCAACTTACAAAATTGTAAAATAAAATACGTCTGTTGGAAAAAATATGTATCGAAACATCGCTCCTTTCAATAAGAAGCGATGTTTTTGTTAAAGTAAAAAATTTCAGTATTTGGTTACATTTTTTCCCAAAAACACTAAAAAATGGTACACTATAAAAACTGATTGAATAGCTATGATGAGTTTATGGCGTATCACATACAATTACCGCAGTTCGAAGGACCACTTGAGCTGTTACTCTCATTGATTGAGAAGCAAAAACTGGATGTGACGCGCGTGAGTCTTGCCAAGATAACGGATCAGTATTTGGAATACATCGCTTTGAAGGGGACAATTTCCCTGGAGAACCTCTCCTGGTTTTTAGTAATTGCCTCGCGACTTATTCTGATCAAATCCAAGGCGCTTTTGCCGTTGTTGACATTTGATGATGAGGAAGAAGAGGTGATAGAAGATTTGGAATTCCAACTCAAAGAGTATAAGAAGTTCAAAGAAGTAGCGCTCAAATTGAAAGGAATGTTTGATGCCGGGAGCGGTATGCATTCAAGAGAAGGAACGGTATTTGTGCAGAGTTTCTTTTATCCGCCGAAGGGAATCTTGCCAACGGATCTGCATCGACATTTTAGCAGAGTATTGGGCGATATTCCGATTTTTGAAAAACTAGAGGAGAAAATGGTTGAGGAAGTGCTAACACTCGAAGAAAAAATTGTATCGCTTCAGGAAATGTTGCGCCGAAAAATGGAGACGTCGTTTGCGGAAATTGTCGCGAATGCCAAGGATAAAGTGGATGTGATTGTTTCGTTTTTGGCGATGCTTGAATTGGTCAAACAAAGGATGATACACGCGGAACAAGGAGGATTATTTACTGAAATTCGATTGAAACATAAAGAAGAGATTGAATAACCACTAAAGGAAAGCAATGAATACGCAAGAAACAGCATCGGCAATTGAATCCATTCTTTTTATTCATAGTGAGCCGTTACCCGTGGCTCGTTTAATGCAATCGCTTGAACTTTCTGAAGAAGAAGTTTTGCGCGGATTGGAGACATTGATCAAGAAATATGAGACTTCTGATAGTGGTTTGTCTTTGGTGCGAAAAGAAAATCAAGTGCAACTGGTAACGAAAAGCGAGAACGCTTCCTCTATCGAAAAGTTTTCAAAAAGCGCGATGCAGGAATCTTTGAGTAAGTCGGCACTGGAAGTGTTGTCGGTGATCGCCTATCGTGGGCCAATTGCCCGATCGGAAATTGAGGCGATACGCGGAGTCAACTGTACGGTTACGTTGCGCAATTTGTTGATGCGGGAATTGATCGATCGCAAAGAAAACGAGGATGACGCGCGCGAGTATCTTTATACTATTTCATTTCAATTTCTTAAAGAGCTTGGATTGCAATCGGTTTCGGAACTGCCTGATTATGATGCATTAATACAAGATGAGCGCGTGCTTTCAGCATTGAATACGACCGCAAATGTTGATGTTAATACGGAAGAAACAGGATCGTGATGAAACAAGTTTAGTTTCGCGTAATGAACGAATACACTCATATATGAAAACCGCGCTTTCTCTGTTGGGATTTATGATATTTCTTGGTTTGAGCTTTTTTGTTTTTCATAAAACTATTGGATCGACTCATACTGGCACTATCATAATTTCTCAGAAAGATGTGCCTGCAGATGCTATGGTGGAAGGCGCGATAGATTCCAAAGAATCCGCTATGCCGATTTCTTTTGAGTCAAGAGCGCAAGCAGTGCAAATTTTGCCGTACAAAAAACCAAATACTGCGAGTCTGTATGTGGCGGGCGCTCATGCCGCTGTTGTACTTGATGCGGATTCAGGGACAGTGCTTCATGAATATGCCTCGCACGATCAGCGACAGATCGCGTCGCTTACCAAGCTGATGACGGCTATGATTGCTGTGGAGCGCATCAAGAATTTGGATGAAGCAGTGACTATTCCGGAAGAAGCAGTATATGCCGACGGAACAAAAGTGGGATGTCCTCGATCGGGATATTGCATCGGCAATCGATTCAAAGTCGGCGAGCAAGTTTCGGTGCGCAATCTTTTGAAAGCGGCTTTGATGAACAGTGCCAATGACGCGGCGATTTCACTTGGTATGTATATAGGTGGCACACAAGCAAAATTTGCCGATATTATGAATAAGCGCGCTGTTGAACTCGGACTCAAAGACACGCATTTTTGTACGCCGTCGGGACTTGAAATCGATGGGCGAGAATCTGAATGTTATTCTTCCGCGTACGATATCGCACAGATTACCGCCCATTCTTTACAGTATGATGTTTTATGGGAAACGATGCGTTTGCCGAACATGACTATCACGTCTATTGACGGCAAACAGTCACATGATATCTTTAATACGGATGCACTTTTGAATCAGTATCCGAACTTGTTGGGTACAAAAACAGGGTTTACACCGCTCGCCGGCTATTCATTGTTGGCGGTAGCGACAGACGCAACAACCAAACACCGTGTCGTATCGGTCGTGTTGGACGATTCACAACGGTGGCAAGATATTCAGCAGATGTTTGCATGGGCGTTTAACTCCTTCACTTGGCAGTAATAAAGACTTATATGTTTGGCACATTTCCTCATTCGCGCCTAGAACTGTACTCAAACATATAAGTCTTCACTTTTTATTCTATGGAATTCGCGCAATTCGAAACCATTCCGCAAGTAGTCAATGTATTGAAAGTCCTTTCGATGGGACTTCTTGGTTTCGTAGTGGCTTTTTTGATTACGCCGATCTGGACGTATGTTCTGTACAAATATAAAATCGGTATCAAAATCAAAAACACGGATGTGAACGGAGAAAAGTTGACGTATGTGAGCCGACTGCACGCTTGCAAATCAGGAACGCCGACGATGGGTGGAGTAATCGTATGGTTGACCGTTTTCATATTGGCGATGGCATCACATTTTCTTTTTCCGCTCATAGCGCAATGGACCGGTAACAATGTCTACGCGCGTCTGGATTTTTTACGTCGTTCGCAGGTGTGGTTGCCATTGTTTGTGCTGGTGATGGGCGGACTGCTCGGATTGCTTGATGATTGGATGAGTGTTCGCGGTATAGGTAAAAACAAAGGAGGAGGCATGCGCTTTGCTATGCGATTTTGGTGGCTGATATCGATCGCTTCCGCCGGCGCATGGTGGTTTTATGAAAAACTTGGATGGGATAAGTTGCATATACCCGGTTTCGGCGATTTTATGATTGGTTGGTGGTACATTCCGTTGTTTATTTTTGTGATTTTGTTCTCGGCGATTTCCTCCAATGAAACGGACGGTCTGGACGGTCTGAACGGCGGAATACTTATGATTGCTTTTGCGTCATTTGCTATCATCGCTTTCGCGGAGAACAAGATGGATCTATCGGCGTTTTGTGTGGCGACTACTGGCGCATTACTTGCTTTTTTGTGGTTCAATATTTATCCCGCACGGTTTTTTATGGGAGATACTGGGGCAATGTCGCTCGGGACGACGCTTGGCGTGGTGGCAATGCTGACTAATTCCGTGGCTGTCCTTTTTATCATTGTTTTTATTTACGTACTTGAATCGGGCAGTGTTATCATACAACTTACAAGCAAGCGATTCTTTCATAAAAAAGTGTTTTTAGCGGCCCCGTTGCATCATCATTTTGAAGCGATCGGTTGGCCGGAACCGAAAATCGTTATGCGCGCCTGGATTTTTACGATCGTGACCGCGATGGTGGGTGTTATCATCGGCATTATTGGTATGGGTCGTTAGTGTGAAAAATCTCAAACTTTAAGAATAAAAAAATATGAATTTGCGAAGTATAGAAGAGGCTAAGAATATAGCGGGAAAAAAAATTATCGTACGAGTGGATTTTAATGTTGAGCTGGACACCGCGCAAAATGTTACCGAACATTTCAAGCTCGATATCATCAAAGAAACCGTTGATTTTTTGTTTGAACACAAATCTTCCAAAGTAGTGCTTATGAGTCATTTCGGACGTCCGGATGGAAAACGTGATGAGAAATTTTCCTTGCATCCGGTTGTTGATGATGCGACGCGTGCTTTGGGTCGTGCGGTTCATTTTGTTTCCGATTGTATCGGAGATGCCGTTACGAAAGCGATGAATGATCTTCCTGAAGGGGAAGTGCTTCTCTTGGAAAATCTCCGTTTTTATGAGCAAGAGGAAACAAATGAAAACGAGTTTGCCAAACAGTTGGCACAGCCGTTTGATTTGTTTGTGAATGAAGCTTTCAGTGTGTGTCATCGAGCGCATGCGTCAGTGGTTGCGATTACGAAACATCTTGATAGCTATGCCGGCTTGCGTCTGATCGAAGAGGTAACACATTTGGATCGGGCGCGTACCAATCCGAAACATCCGGCGGTAGCAATTATCGGCGGTGCCAAAATCGAAACCAAGCTCCCAATTATTCGTACTTTTGAAAAATTGTACGACACCGTTCTTGTGGGTGGAAAAATTGCCAATGAAGCGATCGATCAGCATATCGATTTTGCCGACAACGTGATATTGCCTGAGGATTTTTCCGGCGAAGAAAGATGTGATATCGGCCCTTTGACCATCGATCGATTCGTACAGGTCATTGCCGATGCGCAAACTATCGTATGGAATGGGCCAATGGGAAAATTCGAGGAAAAACCCTATGATGAAGGAACATCGCGTATCTTACATGCCATTATGAATAACACGGAGGCTGATGTGGTTGTGGGAGGCGGAGAATCGCTTGCGATAGTCGAGCGTGAACAAGCTTTCGACAAAGTCGGTTTCGTTTCCGCCGCCGGTGGAGCGATGCTTGATTTTTTGGGCGGTGAAGCGATGCCAGGATTGGATGTTCTTCGATAAATTCTGCGTTGCTTTTTATGAGAAAAATTGGTACAGTGAATGAATGAAGGGGTTCTAAACGACGATAAATTGTGTAAAATTATGCTTGATATCCAATATATCCGTACTCATACGGAAGAGGTGAAAATGGCGGCTACAAACAAGAATATCGATGTTGATGTCGATAAACTGCTTGAAGTGGACAAGGAGCGGGTGAAGCTCTTGCAAGAAATCGAGGAATTGAATTCGCTCAAAAATGACGTGAATGATCTGATGAAATCAGCCAAGACGCCAGAGGAGCGACAGGAATTGATCGTGAAGGGTAAGGAAATCAAATCGCAGTTGGAAATCAAAGAGCCTCAATACGCACAGGTGAAAAAAAGTTTTGAGATGTTAATGATCAAAGTGCCAACTGTACCGGCGGAAGATGTGCCTATGGGAAAAGATGATTCCGGAAATGTTGAAATTGGAAAGTGGGGAACACTGCCGAAGTTTTCTTTTACGCCGAAAACCCATTTGGAGTTGGGAAAAATATTGGATGTGTTGGATATGGATCGTGGTGCGAAAGTCGGCGGATATCGCGGATATTATTTGAAAAATGAGGGAGTGCTTTTGGTGATGGGTTTGATGCAATACGCTTTGCAGAAGATGGTTTCAAAAGGATATACTTTGATGATTCCGCCGACGCTTGTCAAAGAATTCGTATTAAAGGGAAGCGGGTATTTCAAAGGCGTGGACTATGATGGAGGTGTTGATGAAGTGTATCAAGTGGCAAC
>Ga0172379_10011632_pt1 | contig 10431 bp, 10 predicted proteins | sample GrowelOW334metaG_FD_119756 | JGI IMG/M metagenome (GOLD analysis project Ga0172379, IMG submission 119756) | Groundwater microbial communities from an aquifer near a municipal landfill in Southern Ontario, Canada - Groundwater well OW334 metaG | ecosystem: Environmental > Aquatic > Deep...
ATCCCATAGGCGAGAGCTTCCGGACAAGACCAGGATAGTTAAAAATATTTGATTGAAATTATCGCGTCGGCTACGTCAAATTTTAGGCTCATTAAGCTTGGGCGTCAATCGAGATTATCAACAACTCCGCCACCACATCTGCGACCGACGCCAAAATTACGGATCAGGAATCCGCTTCCAGTTGCTCCAGAGGGCCGTCCGGATCCTCGATCCGGCCGATGACCCGCAAGTGCTTCTGGCTGATGATCGGCTTCATGATCAGGATCTCCGGACTGAAGAAGACCTTCGGCCGCCCTTCTCCCGCTCCCGCCGTCGCGACCCAGGGGCAGGATCCGCCCTGGCGCACTTTGACGTAATGCCCGAGAAAATCGGCGAGTGGCATGACGGAATCCCAGTATTTGCTGAACGCGCCCTGAAAACGTCCGACATCGGCCGGATACGCTCCCAGGAACGGGATCAGGCCGGTGATGAAATCCATGTCGCCGACGAAACAGGATGCCGGATCGGTCTTGATCTCCAGGATCATCCGCTCGGCGCGGAACGGCAGGCTGGGGACGTTCTCCGGCGAGGGAGCCGCGAAGATGGCGCCAAGCCGGCTCACGCCGTGCTCGACCAGGCGCTCGGGCCGGAACCGGTCTAGGATCTCCATCTCGCGGCGCATCTCCGAAGGCCGCAGTTCCGCCACCGGCGCCGCGAGCCCCTCGCGCGCGATGCGGGCGAGTTCTTCGAGCGAACATTCGCGGTACAGCGAGACCCAGTGTTCGGGCGCGGCCGGGATATCCGAACCCAGGAGGACCGACCAGTCGATCCCGCAGCCGTCAAACGCGTGGAGGTAGTTGTCGGATTTTTGGGCCATGGGATTAGAAAAATGGGAGAGTGCCGGAGTGCGGGAGTGCTGGAGTTGGGGAGTTTGGGAGAGATGAATTCAGGAAGTTGATATACTCCATTTCTCCCCCGCTCCTACACTCCTTCACTCTCCCATTACTTGATGACTCCCCCGGCTCCTGCACTCCGAAACTTCCTGACTCCGTCACTCTAAAACAATGCTTACCAGCCGATCCTTGACCACGAAAATCTGTTTGATGCTCTGGCCTTCAAGAAACTTGGCGACCTTGTCGCTCGCCAAAGCCTGAGCCTTGGCGTCTTCTTCGGAAAGTCCAACCGGCACGCTCAGCTTATCGCGAACCTTGCCGTTCACCTGGACGATCAGGCTCACCTGCTTCTCGGCCGCGAGCTGGTCGTCGCAGACCGGCCAAGGCGCCAGGAAGATACTGCGGCTGTGACCCAGGAGTTCCCAGAGATCCTCGGCGAGATGCGGCGCGAACGGCGCCAAGAGGCGCAGGAAAACCGACGCGAACTCCGGACTGCCGCCGCCGAGCCGCTGCCACTCGTTCAGGAGGATCATCATGGCGGAGATGGCGGTGTTGAATTTGAAAGCCTCGATGTCCGCGGAGACCTTGCGGATGGTGCGGTGCAGGAGTGCGGTCAGCTCTTCCGGTTCGGCCTTCATCTCGCGGTGGACGACGTCATGGATCTGCAGCCAGACGCGATCGAGAAAGCGGCGCGTGCCGCTGATACCCTTGGTGTCCCAGGGTTTGGCGATCTCGAAGTCGCCCATGAACATCTCGTAGAGGCGCATCGTGTCGGCGCCGTACTGCTCGACCACATCGTCCGGATTGATGACGTTGCCGCGCGACTTGGACATCTTCACGCCGTCCTCGCCGAGGATCAGGCCGGGATTCTTCAGTTTCTGGAACGGCTCGTCGAATGACAGGTGACCGGCGTCAAAAAGCGCCTTGGTGAAGAAGCGGGCGTACATGAGATGCAGGACCGCGTGCTCGGCGCCGCCGACGTAGAGATCGACCGGCAGCCAGTATTCGACGGCGTGGCTGGAGAACGGCCGGCTGCCGTCGCGCGGCGACGCGAAACGCAGGAAGTACCAGCTGGAATCGACGAACGTATCCATGGTGTCGGACTCGCGGCGCGCCGGACGGCGGCAGCGCGGACACTTCACATCATGGAACTGCGCGGAACGCGCGAGCGGCGACTCGCCGGTCGGCCGGAAATCAACGTCGTCGGCCAAGAGCACCGGCAGATCTTCCTCGGGGACCGGCACTTCGCCGCAGTCCTCGCAATAGATGATCGGGATCGGCGCGCCCCAGTATCGCTGGCGGGAGATCAGCCAGTCGCGCAGATGATAATGGACCTGGCGGCGACCGATGTTCTTGGCTTCCAGGAGATCGGTGATCTTGACCTTGGCGTCGTCGGATGCGAGTCCGTTGAATTCCTCGGAGGCGACCATGATGCCTGGTTCGGTGTAGGCGGCGTCCGGCGGCGCGGTCTTGCCGGCGGGCGGCGCGATGACGAACCTGATCTCATAGCCGTACTTTTTGGCTAACGCGTAATCGCGGTCGTCGTGAGCCGGCACGCCCATGACCGCGCCTGTGCCGTAAGCGGCCACGACGTAATCGGCGACCAAGACCGGCACGTCGGCTCCGGTCAGCGGATGGCGCACGCAGACGCCCAAAGACACGCCGGTCTTGTCCTGATTCAGGCCCACGCGCTCCAGCTCGGATTTCTTGCCGGCCGCTTCGATGTAATTCAACACTTCGCGGCGCTGCTCGGGCGTCACGATCTCCGGCACCAGCGGATGCTCCGGGGCCAGGACGATATAAGTGACGCCGTACAGAGTGTCCGGCCGCGTGGTGAACACGGAAACCGAGAACTCCTTGCCCTGCGGCGCGCCCGCCTCGCCGGCCTCGGACGGGATCAGGCCGTGAAAATCGATCTGCGTACCCTCGCTGCGGCCGATCCAGTTCGCCTGCATCGCCTTGATCTTCTCCGGCCAGTCGAGTTTGTCGAGATCGGCCAGCAGGCGGTCGGCGTATTCGGTCACTTTGAAGAACCACTGTTCGAGTTCCTTCTGGCGCACCGGATTCTTGCAGCGTTCGCAGATACCGTCCTCGACCTGCTCGTTGGCGAGCACAGTGTGGCAGGAATCGCACCAGTTGACCGGCGCGGTCTTCTTGTACGCCAGGCCTTTCTTATATAAGAAAAGGAACATCCACTGCGTCCAGCGGTAATAGGCGGGATCGCAGGTGACGATCTCGCGGTCCCAGTCGTAAGAGAAGCCGAGCGAGCGGAGCTGGCGGCGGAAATTCACGATGCTCTGTTCGGTGCGTTCGCGCGGATGGACGCCTTTCTTGATGGCGTAGTTCTCGGCCGGCAGTCCGAAAGCGTCGAAGCCCATGGGATGCAGGACGTTCCAGCCTTCCATGCGCCGCTTGCGGGCGATGATGTCCGTGGCGGTATAGCCCTCGGGATGACCGACATGCAGGCCTTCGCCGGACGGATACGGAAACATGTCCAGGACGTAATATTTTTTCGTCCCCGGCTGTTCCTCGGTGCGATACAGGCCGGACTCTTCCCAGAGATCCTGCCATTTCTTCTCGATCTTCTTGTGGTCGTAATTAGCCATAAACTTGGGCGTGAAAAGCCGCCTCATCGTAAAACAAGCGCCATCTCTTGGCTAGTGGCCGGCGGCTAGTCGCTGCCGGGGTATTTCCAGAGATCGCCGCCGTGAAAAAGATGATGCAGCAAGCCGATGAATTCCGCGGCCGCGCCGAGGATCAGGCTCAGGGCGAAAAAATACAGCTGGGTCAGGGCGCTCACGAAGAAAGCCTGTTCAAAAGGTTCGCCGAGAAAAAGTTCCAGAGCCGAAAGCGAACCGATCGCCGCGCCGAAGACCAGAAACCAGAACCAGATCCGCCAGCGGGCCGCGAGGATGATGACGGCAACAATGCCGACCGCGGCCGGCAGCGCGGCGAGCAGGGCGAGATCAACGGACCCGGTAACGCCGCGTGTCAGATAACCGAAAGCCAGGACCGACGCTTCCAGGCCGGCGAGGACCAGACCTGCCAGAACAGGCTTCAGATAACGGCTATTTTTTACGGGCTTGGGAGCAGACATCGACCGGAATTATACCTCGCGCGAGAGCCGCGAGCAACGCGCTCGGCTGATTCCGCTGCAGTTCCGCCGCGACTTGGAGGGCGCAGGAGTGCGGGAGTGCTGAAGTGCAGGAGTGCTGGAGAGACAACCAAAAAACCGCCCTTTGGCGAAGGCGGCTTCTTTATCAGTATCAGCCGGACTCACTGGTTGGTCTGTTCCAGGAAATGCAGCGCGTCGAGCGCGGCCCGGCAGCCGGAGCCGGCCGCGGTCACGGCCTGACGATAGCGCGAGTCAGCCACGTCGCCGCAGACGAAGACACCTTGGACGCTGGTCGCGGTCGTGCCGTCGGACATCCTGATGTAACCGGCCGCGTCGAGTTCGAGCTGACCCCGGAACAGCTCCGAATTGGGATCATGGCCGATGATCGGGAAAAAACCGTCGATGACGAGTTCGCTCGCCTCCCCGGTCTTCACATTCTTCAACCGCACGCCGGTGACCTTGTCATTCTCGGCGCCCAGGATCTCCTCGACGACCGTGTTCCAGACGATGGCGATCTTCTGATTCGCGAGCACCCGCTCCTGCATCGCTTTCGAGGCGCGCAACACGTCGCGCCGCACGATCAGCGTCACCCGGTCGGCGAAACGGGAAATGAAATCCGCTTCTTCCATGGCCGAATCTCCCCCGCCGACCACGGCCACTTGTTTGCCGCGATAGAAAAAAGCGTCGCAGGTCGCGCAGGTCGAAACGCCGCGCCCGTAGAGCCGCTCCTCGGACGGCAAACCCAGCCGGCGCGCCGTGCCGCCGGTCGCGATGATCAGGGAGCGGGCTTCCTCGACCGCGCCGTCAGCCGTCACGCGAAAAGGCCGCGCGGCCAGATCGACCGCCGTCACTTTGGACGAGACGATCTTCGCGCCGAAACGCTCGGCCTGGCGGCGCATCGCTTCCATGAGTTCCGGCCCGTCGATCCCCTCGGGAAAACCCGGAAAATTCTCGACCTTGGTCGTGAGCGTCAACTGGCCGCCGGCGAGTTCGCCGGCAAAGACCAGCGGATACAGACCGGCGCGCGCGGCGTAGATGGCCGCCGTGTACCCGGCCGGTCCGGAACCGATGATGATGACCTCGCGCATATATGAATGAAGAGCCGCGGTTCAGGCAGCCAGCAGGCCGCGCATTTTCTCGGCGATCCCGGCCTTCGGCTGGAAGCCGATGATCTGATCGACCGGCACGCCGTTCTTGAAGATGAGCAGCGTCGGAATGCTCATGATGCCGTATTCGTTCGGCGTCATCGGACTCTCGTCAACATTCAATTTGCCGATCTTCACGTTCTGGCCCTTGAAATCCTGGGCCAATTCCTCAATGACCGGACCCATCATCTTGCACGGGCCGCACCACGGCGCCCAAAAATCAACCAGCACCGGCACCTTGGATTTCAGAACCTCCTCGGAAAAATTCGCATCGGTCAACGCGTGGACCATAACGACGATCGCGATTAGTTCGCGGCAACCGGGTCTATGCTTGTCTCCCCGCTCGCGGCTCCGGACCCAGGGTCCGTGGCGCGGCGCGGATCAGACCCCGCGGCCGTGATATTTTTATTCGCAGCTCGGGCTGCGCCCTCATCTTAACACCAAAACTCCCCGCCAGCGAGCGGGGAGTTATTAACAACTTCCTAGCCTCACTGAGGAAGAACCAGCTTGCGTTCTTTCTTCTCTTCCGTGAAGACGTCGACGACATCGCCGACGAGAACGGCGGACCGGAACGTGACCTTCACGCCGCATTCCTGGCCCAAATGAACCTCTTTGGTCTCCTGTTTGCCGGACTGGAGCTGGGCGATCACGCCCTCGCTCATCGGCTGCTCGCCGCGATACAGGACGGCGTTCGCTCCGGTCTGCAGCTTGCCTTCCTTGACGCGGCCGCCGATGACCTGGCCGGACTTGTCGCTCCGGAAAATCGCCAGCACCTCGAGTTTGCCCAGATGGGTCGTGATGATCTCGGCCGGCAACAGATCCTGCAAGCGCTTCTTCAGCTCGTCGAACAGGTCGTAAATGACCTTGTAGATCTTGATCTCCACTTTCTTGTCGCGCGCCAGGATCTCCGCCTCGCGCGTCGCGAGCACATTGAAGCCCATGACCACGCCCTTGGCGGCCTCGGCCGCGAGTACGTCGGTGTCGGTGATATTGCCGAGTCCGCGACTCACGACGGCGACGCCGACCTCGGTATTCTGCAATTTCTCGAGCGTACCGCTGATGGCCTCGAGCGAACCGAGCACGTCGGCCTTGAGCACGACGTTCTGGAATTTCTTGTCGCCATGGCTCTCCTCCTCGGTCTTCGGTTTGATCGCGATCGACTGCTTCTCGACGGTGTAGCCTTTCTTGACCCGTTTCAGATCCGCGTCCGCGGCCGGAACCTCAATGATGTCGCCGACCTGCGGCGAGGCCTTGAAGCCCAGGATCTTGGCCGGCGTGCCCGGCGGAACCTCTTCGAGCGCGGCGTTGTTCCAGTCCCGCATCGCCCGGACGCGGCCGTAGATGCCGCCGCCGACGGACAGGATGTCATTGCGGCGCAGCGTGCCGGCCTGGACCATGATGGTCGCGACCGGACCTTCGCCCTTGTCGATATGGGATTCGATGACCGTGCCGACGGCGCGCCGGTCGGGATTGGCGCGGATGCGGTCCTTTTCCATCTCAGCGACGAGCAGGACAACATCGAGGAGTTCGTCCATGCCCTTGCCGCCCTTGGCGGACACCGGCACGATGACGGTCTTGCCGCCCCACTCCTCCGGGATCAGCCCGTGCTCCGAAAGCTGCGTCTTTACACGCTGCGGGTCGGCTTCCGGCTTGTCCATCTTGTTCAGAGCGACGATGATCGGCAATTTCGCGGCCTCGATGATCTTGATGACCTCGACAGTCTGCGGCTGGACGCCGTCGTCGGCGGCCACGACCAGGATGGCGATGTCCGCGACGCGTGCGCCGCGGGAACGCATGACCGTGAAAGCCTCGTGGCCGGGAGTATCGATGAAAGTGATGCGGCGGTCTTTCTTCTCGACCTGGTAGGCGCCGATGTGTTGGGTGATGCCGCCAGCCTCGGTCTTCAAGACGTTGGTCTTGCGGATGGCGTCGAGCAGCATGGTCTTGCCGTGATCGACGTGGCCCATGACGACGACGACCGGCGGGCGGGCCACCAGATCTTTTTCCGCCTCTTCGCCCAGCGCTTTCTTGAGTTCGTCGGCGGACATACTGGCCGAACGGTCGGCGGCCTGGCTCTCCTCTTCGGCCGTGACGTTGAAGCCGAGATCTTCGGACACGATGCTGGCGGTGGTGTAATCGATGCGCTCGTTGACCGAGGCCAGGATGCCGTTCTTCATGAGTTCGCCGATGACCAGGTTCAAGGGCAGGCTCAGCTTGGCGGCGAAATCGCGGACCGTGATGACCTTGGGCAGCGCGACCTCTTTGACGCGGGCCGTGGCCTCCTCGACGATCTTCTTTTCCTGCTGGTACTTGTCCTTAAGACGCGCCAGCTTGGACATCTCGTTCCATTTGACGATGATCTTGTCCACGAGGCGGTCGTCAATCTTGATGGCGCGGCGGCCCACGTCAAAACCGAGCATCGGCAATTTCTCGCGCAATTCGTCGGGATGGCAGCGCAAGCGGCGGGCCAGTTCGGAAATATTCATATAAGTATCAATATATTAGCGACAACAGGCCTCAAAGTCAACCCCGAACCGGTCGCTATATAAAGAAAAGCCCCGCGAGAACGCGAGGCTTCAAGACTGGGAGAACGGAGCGGCTAGCGGCCGCGCAAGAATCGCCAGAGGCGCTGGTACCACTTCGGGGCAACGTCGTCGCCGATGTTGCCGACGACGATCTGGCCGGTGGCGAAGCATTCTTCGACAGCGGAGCGGCCGTTGCTGAAAGCCGGACAGAAGTCCTTGCCGGTCCAATGGCCGGCGAAGAAGCCGCCGCTCGGACAACAGTCCCAACGCAGACAGCCGATGACACCGCTCGGGACTTCCGTGACGCGCTCGGGTTTGAAGTCAGCGCTGGGGCCGTACAATGCGACCGGGTCGCCCGGGAAGATGATCAGGCCGCAACGCGCGCAACGACAGGTGCCGGTCTGGAACCATTTGACGCAGCACTGGCCGCACTTCTCCGGACTCGTGCCATTGTTGTGCAGCACTTGGCCGTAGAGATCCATGTCATAGAACCTGGGGCCGCGGTGCCCGCAGACGAAATCCTTGAGATCATCGGAGGCCGCGATCGAACGGATCTCGTCGTGCCTGGCCTCGAGGACCTCTTTCGGTTCCTCTCGCGAGCTGGCCACGATCGTCATCCCATCCGGAGAACTGAGGTTGTCCCTGGTTTTCACTTTTCACCTCCTGACAAAGAACTGTCTGCCGGCACCTTAACAACCGCCAGTTCGACCGTCAATGCTGGCGATATCAGTGGTAATTGAGCCGCGCGGCCGCTATACTGGCGGGGTATGGACGGCTTCATCCTGATCGACAAACCCGCCGGGATCACCTCGCACGACGTCATTGACCGGCTGCGGCGCATCACCGGCATCCGCAAGATCGGCCACGCCGGCACGCTCGACCCGTTCGCGACGGGCTTGTTGGTCGTCGGCGTCGGGCGCGAAGCCACGAAGCGGCTCGGCGAATTCCTGGGGGCGGACAAGGAATACGTCGGCACGCTGGTGCTCGGCGCGCGAAGCGACACTCAGGACGGGACCGGCGCGATCATGCCGGAACCGGACGCTATCATCCCCTCCCAAGCCGCGGTCGAGATGGCGCTGAAAAAATTCACCGGCCCCCTCCAGCAGACGCCGCCGATGTATTCGGCCAAGAAGATCCAGGGCAAGAAATTGTACGAGCTGGCGCGCGAGGGTAAGGAGGTCGCGCGCGAACCGGTCGCGATCACCGTTCGTGCTTTCGAGCTGACCGGCTTCGAGCCGCCGCGGGCGACTTTCCGCGTGAACTGCTCTTCCGGAACCTACGTCCGCACGCTCGCTCATGACCTGGGCAATGAACTCGGCGCCGGCGCGTATCTCGAAACGCTCCGCCGCACCAAGATCGGCGGCTTGCGCATCGAAGACGCCGCGAAACTCAGCGAACTGACGCCGGAGAATTGGCGCGCGAGACTGGTCAATATTTGAATCTCACGGAATAAAAAGGTGCCTGGTACCTTTTGTGGATAAATAAAAAACGCGGCTCAATGAGCTGCGTTTTGAGAACCGCCGCGAGACGCGAATGGCCGACTTACGACCGAACCTGTTTCACTTTCAGACAGGTTATATTACCCCGACCGTTGCGCCAAATGGTCAGATGCAGGCCAGGCTCGATCCTGAGAGGATAGTCCAGCACGGCAACATAGCCGTCTTCAAAAGTGATGGAGTAGGTTTTCTCCGCGGACGAACTCCAATCGGCAACACGGCCTCTATGTTCGACCAACTGCTGGTCCAGCACGTCGCGACAGAGACAGCCGACGAGGGTTGATGCCACAATCAGGCCCAGACAAACCAGCGGCAATCCCAACCAGTCGAAGCTGGCCGAGTCAGGTCCGAACAGCCACAGCAGCACGCAAAGTCCGAATAGAATGACCGAGGTGTGAAAAACGAGAGTGGCAATGCGTTCAAACGCAAGGGCCAGATTCTTATTCACGACGATCTCCTTTCAGATCCAGCCAGGAGCAGCTGGCGATTATCAAAGAACAGGGCTATCTTGCGCGACCGTGCTCGCTCTGTCAATTCTGTCTGATAGTGGTGAAAAAAACGCGGCTCAATGAGCCGCGTCTAGCGATCGTCAGACCTTCTCTTCAGGCGGGCCGACAGACGCGATCTGCCGCTCGGCGGATGGCTGGCGATCCTGTTCTTGGTGACAGAAATTCATGAGAACTCTTGTCGCGACAAACAAGATCAGACAAGCCAACCATCCCAGCAAGTCAGCCTTAACGGGAAAGATCAAACCCAGCGCCGCGAGGCCGGCCAGACAGGAAACGACGGCGACAGCGACGCGAACGACGAATTTCCGGACGCGGGCCGGAACCGGATTCTGATTCATGGGATCCCCCTCTGAGGCGTGAACCTTCGACGGACCACGCCGTAACTGTGAAAGAGCAAAGCTAAATTACAAGCCCGCGGCTGGCCTGTCAATTGGGGACTGTCCCGGGGTGGAAATGACGGCGCTAAAATAAGCCATTTTTTGTTGATGTGCGTCCCCTAGTGTAAAAATTGCCTGGCCGTTGCGCCGCTGCCAGTTGACGCCGATGATCTGAGAAAAAATAAAATCGGTTCTCCCCGACTCCTCCACTCCCACACTCTCCCATTCAAGGGGTGGTCCCCATTTTTCAGATAACAAAAAGGAGCCTGCACAGAAGTGTGCGAGACTCCATCGGACGGAGAGAAAGAACCGAGGGCTGATGATCAAAGGGCAAAGATTCGCCCAAGGCACGTCGGTCGCGACTGACGCGCCAAGGCTCCAAAGCCCCAAGC
>Ga0172379_10011633_pt1 | contig 10431 bp, 10 predicted proteins | sample GrowelOW334metaG_FD_119756 | JGI IMG/M metagenome (GOLD analysis project Ga0172379, IMG submission 119756) | Groundwater microbial communities from an aquifer near a municipal landfill in Southern Ontario, Canada - Groundwater well OW334 metaG | ecosystem: Environmental > Aquatic > Deep...
CGAACAAATTTCCGCTTTGTTTTCCCCACATCAATGCAAAAAAAGCGGAAACCCCTAAAAACAACGAAAGAAACAATACGAAATTCTTATGCTCAGCAATGATAATCTTCTTAAATGCCTGTGGGGGAGACTCAATCATCAGCCAAACAAGGGAAAAAAAATCCAGGTTTGGTACTCGGTTCTGAATGTAACTTGAACACAAAGAACAAGTGATCGAAAAATCATCGTTTGAATGCCGGCAGACAGGACAAACTATCATATAAATGTAAAAATACGAAGAAATGCGCCTGCGTGCAATGAAATTCAGTGAAAATTATCAGAATTACATTTGCATGCTTGGCGAAAATATTTGAAGATGATTACCCTAGCGGTTCAAAGTGTGCGGTAAAATGACGAAGCTGCGGCGCTTCATACGTTATCGAATATCCGCGCAGATGATCACGATTATTGTATAACTCTACGGAACATTCAATCACATAATCGATATGGCTTTGGGTATACACTCTTCGAGGAATAGCAAGTCGAACTAGCTCCATCGTCGGAGAGATCAATCCTCCCTTTCCGTCATATGTTCCGAACATTACGCTGCCGATTTCAACGGATCGGATTCCGCCAGTTCGATATAATTCGCATACTACAGCCTGGCCGGGATATTGGTGCGGAGGAATCTGCGGTAAAAACTGCTTTGCATCGATATAGATAGCATGCCCCCCCGGCGGAAGCAGGATTGGAATACCGATTTCCGTTAGCTTATTGCCAAGATATTCCACTGAACGGAGACGATATGTTAAATAATGCTCGTCCAACACTTCCTCTAATCCTTGCGCAATTGCTTCCAGATCACGCCCGGCGAGACCACCATAAGTAGGAAATCCTTCCGTGACAATCAGCAAATTTCTTGCCTGCACCGCAAGTGTCTCATCGTTGATTGCAAGAAACCCGCCCATATTCACGATGGCATCTTTTTTTGCACTCATCGTAACACCGTCCGCATACGAAAACATTTCCTGTGCTATTTCTTTCGGCGTTTTATTCTCATACCCTTTTTCACGTTTCTTTATAAAAAAGGCATTTTCGGCAAAACGACAGGCATCCAGGAAAAGCGGTATGCCGTATTTTTTCAGCACGGCTTTCGTCTCACGGATATTCTGCATCGAAACAGGTTGTCCGCCGCCCGAATTATTCGTTACAGTGATAAAACAGACAGGAATATTTTTAGCTCCTGTTTTTTTGATAAATTCTTCCAGCGCGGGAATATTCATATTTCCTTTGAAGGGAGCAATCACATCAGGGTGTTTTCCTTCCTCCGTCAAAAAATCCACCGCAACGGCACCGCTAAATTCAACGTTCGCCCGTGTGGTATCAAAATGCGTATTGTTTGGAATATACTTTCCCGCACCGCCGATAATAGTAAAAAGAATTTTTTCCGCCGCTCTCCCCTGATGCGTCGGGATAATATTTTTCATTCCGGTCAAGTCCCTCACAGCTTTTTCAAAACGGAAAAAACTGCGCGCTCCTGCGTACGATTCATCTCCCTCCATGATTCCAGCCCATTGTTTTGCACTCATTGCAGCAGTTCCACTATCCGTAAGAAGATCAATCAGCACATCCTCTGCATGAATTAAGAATGGATTGTATTTTGCCTCCCGAAGGATCTTCGTCCGTTCTTCCACAGTGGTAAATCGGATCGGTTCGACAGACTTAATTTTAAATGGTTCAATAATCGTTTTCATTATTCTGCGGAATATTGCAACAGTGAATAAATATCATAACCGGAAAGTTTTTTCCGCGGGTTCAGGAAAGAAAGTTCCACAATGAACGAAAGTCCGACAATTTCGCCTCCGAGTGATTTTACCAAACCGCACGCAGCCTGCATTGTACCGCCGGTTGCAAGAACATCGTCATGCATCATCACGCGTTCTCCGGGAGCAATGGAATCCCGATGGATCTCAATGGCATCCGTACCGTACTCCAGCTGATAGTCCTGACGAAGGACTGCTGCAGGAAGTTTACCCGGTTTTCTGATCGGAACAAATCCCGCTCCCAACCGATAGGCAAGTGCCGTTCCAACGATAAATCCCCGAGATTCAATTCCTACTACTTTTGAAATCCGTTTGTCCTTATACACAGTTGCCATTGTATCGATGCAATAGGCGAGTGCAGCAGGATCTTTCAAGATAGTTGTGATGTCCTTAAACTGTATCCCCGGTTTCGGGAAATCAGGTACTGTTCTAATAATAGAATCAAGGTTCATTATTTTCCCTTCTTCATGATGTGCAAAAAAATATCGAAATCAATTTGAAGAAGCAATTTAAAATAAAAATCCCCGAAGTCTCCTTCGGGGATCTGATGTTGTGAAATCTTCGAATTATTATAACCCTACGATCATGTCCGAATACTTCGGAACCGGCCAGAGATCTCCTGCAACAGTTTCTTCCAACGTATCGACCACTTCACGGACCGCATCGGTTTGCTTGCGGACGGCGAGATACGCTAATCCTTTCTTTTTAATGTCTTCCACTTTACGTGCTGATTGTAACGACTTTTCCAATATTGTGGTTTCAGCATACAGTTCAGCAACATGTGACGAGAGAGATTTAACAACGTTCGTCACTGCTTTTACACCTTTATCGCCGCGACCAAGCGTGGATTTTAATCCATTCACCGTCTGCGTCAATTCAGTAATATAGGATGATGCCGCGGAAAAGAATAACGTTACCGCCATATTTTTTGCTACTTGAGCTTCGATCTCAACCTGTTTTACATAGTTTTCAATATCAATATGATAGATCGCTTCAATTTCCCGTTCATTATACACTTTATATTTTGTAAACAAATGTTCTGCCTCTTTGGACAGATACGATGATAAAGCTTCGGGCGATGTTTTCATATTCGGCAGGCCGCGTTTTGCCGCTTCTTTGTGCCATGCTTCAGAATATCCGTCACCGCTGAACAGAACTTTTTTTGAATCAGTGATGGTTTTTCTCAGCACTTCCACCACAGCAACATTCAAATCTTTGCCGCTCGCAATGACCTTTTCAATTGCAATACGGATTTCATCCAAGGATTCCGCCATTGCTGTATTCAGCACAGTGATTGGCGTAGAGGGAGATTGGCTTGAACCGACAGCACGGAATTCAAATTTATTACCGGTGAATGCGAATGGAGAGGTACGATTCCGATCCGTGTTATCTTTCGGGATCTCCGGAATTTTATCGATGCCGATGTTCAACCATGCTTGATCCGTTTTCGTTGTGACTCTTCCCTTTTCCAAATCTTCTAGAACGCGAGTTAACAATTCTCCGAGGAACACAGAGATAATTGCCGGCGGCGCTTCATTGGCACCGAGACGATGATCATTGTGAGCCGTAGCAATCGATGCACGTAGTAATTTTGCATGTTTGTACACAGCTTTGATTGTCGCAACAAGAAACACCAGAAATTGTAGATTCGATTGAGGTGTTTTACCAGGATTGAGTAAATTTTCCCCTTTGTCAGTACCGAGCGCCCAGTTACAATGTTTTCCGCTTCCATTCACATTCGCAAACGGTTTCTCGTGAAGCAGCACTGCAAGATTGTGCCGCTGTGCAATGCGATCCATCAAATCCATCAATATTTGGTTGTGATCAATTGCTATGTTTACATCTTCGTAAATCGGAGCAACTTCAAACTGATTCGGCGCAACTTCATTGTGACGTGTCTTCAACGGAATGCCGAGTTTATATGATTCATGTTCAATTTCCGTCATAAAGGCAAATGCCCGTTCGGGAATATTTCCGAAATATTGATCTTCCAACTGCTGATGTTTTCCAGGTGTTCTTCCGAACAATGTCCGTCCCGTCTGTTGCAAATCCGGCCGCGCATTAAAATATTCGCGGTCAATCAGAAAATATTCCTGTTCGACACCGAGTGTAGAAAATACCTTGCTAGCAGGATTGTTGAAATGTTTTAATACTCTCATCGCTGATTGGTTCAGAGCATCAATCGATCGCAGCAGAGGAGCTTTTTTATCCAATGTTTCACCGGTATACGAAACGAATACCGTCGGGATACATAATGTATTTCCGTGTGGATATTCCATGACGAACACCGGACTTGTCGGATCCCAGATAGTGTATCCACGCGCTTCAAACGTTGCACGGATACCACCGGAAGGGAACGACGATGCATCAGGTTCTCCCTGAATCAACTGTTTACCGGTGAACGCTTCAATGATTTTGCCGCTTTCACTATAATCGATGAATGAATCGTGTTTTTCCGCGGTAAACCCGGTTAATGGCTGGAACCAATGGGTGTAATGCGTACATCCTTTTGAAATCGCCCAATCCTTCATAGCGATCGCAACAATGTTGGCAGTGTCCGGATCGAGTTTATCGCTTTTATTAATAACATTCAGAATTTTTTCATAGGCGTTCTTCGGAAGCATCTGTTGCATTTTAGTGAGATCGAAGATATTCTCTCCAAAATAAGTCGAAACAGGCTTTGCTGGTTTGCTCATAGGGTTCCTTTTATTTTGTTTTATTGATTTTAAGTTTATTCGTTTCTTTCATCGTCGACAAGACAATGCTGGTCGTCGTATTCACAATACCGGACCAGGCCTGTATTTTCGACAACAGTTTTTCAAGCGAAGACGTATTTTCTGTCCGAATTTTGATCAGATGTGTTCCCGTACCGGTCACGGAGTGGATCTCAAGTATTTCGTCAGTAGTTTTGGCATGGTCGAGGAACGAATTGTAGTGTTTTGAAGAATCGACAGTCACAGTGATAAATGCGGTGATATCCTTTCCGACTTTTTTCGGATCGATTATCGTCGTATATCCGATAATAATACCGTTTTCTTCCAATTTTTTTAGCCGTTCACTGACAGATGGTATGCTGAGGTCGACCGCTTGGGCGAGATCATTTCGTCGGGTGCGGCCGTTTTTTTGGAGGATATCGAGCAGCGTAATGTCGATATCGTCTAGTTGGTGTAATGAATTCATTCTCATGCCTTATTAAATAAGGTTATTAGCTTATTTTTCTTAAAATATAAGGTTAAGTCACGATAATGTCAATACCAATATAATTAAAAAATCCGATCGGCAACTGCCGATCGGATTTATGTTCTTAAAATCGTAAGGTATCTTCTACTGTTGAATAATTCCATTTCTTTGAAATTTGATGGCACCTTCATAAATTGTTGCATGAACATTAAATTCGTCATCCATCACAACCAAGTCAGCATCTTTTCCGACCGCCAAAATACCTTTTTGATGTTCCAAGCCTAATACTTTAGCACCATTTAAGGAAGCCATACGAATGGCATCTGTTAACGGTACGCCGACAAGTTTTACCATGTTTCGAACCGCAACTTCCATAGTAAGTGTACTGCCTGCTAATGTTGTACCGTTTTCCAAATATGCTTTTTTATCTTTAACAATAATTTTTTGATCCATAAAGTGATAATCCCCATCCGGCATTCCTGATGCACGAATTGCATCTGTAACGAGAATGATACCACCGCTCCCTTTGATATTGTGCAACAACTTCATCACCACTGGATCGACATGCACACCATCGGCGATCAATTCTACTTTTAACTCATTCCGCAGCAGCGCTGCAACCATAATGCCTGGCTCTCGATGATGAAAGGGACGCATTGCATTAAACATATGAGTGACATGTGCTGCGCCGTTGTCGATTGCTTTTTCAATATCTTCGTACAATGCCAGTGTATGTCCGATCGATGGAACAACTCCCTGACTTGCCGCAGCTCTGATTACATCGATATTTCCCGGCAACTCCGGCGCAATGGTCATGATCTTGATTGATCCTCGCGCAGATGCATTCAATTCATTCCACATCGACACACTAGGTTCCCACAGATATTCTATCTTGTGCGCACCCTTAATCTCCGGATTAATAAACGGGCCTTCCATGTGGATTCCCCAGATATTGGAATCCTTATGATTCTCCGCATATGTTGCAATGCGATTCACATCGTTCTTCAACAGATCGATTTTTTTACTGAAGAGTGATGCAAGCATCCCGGTCGTTCCATGCGAAAAGAAAAAATCAGAGATGGTTTTAATCGATTCATCGCTGTCATCTGCGAACCCTTTTCCCCCGCCGCCATGAACCAGTAAATCGATAAAACCGGGAGTTACCGTCAAACCTTTCAAATCATAGACAGGAATTTCCGATGAAATGTGAACATCGGAAACTTTTCCCATATTGGATATCTGCTTACCGGAAATGACGATTGTGCCGTTGTCGACGATGCGAAACGGAGTGATGATTTTTATATTGGTCAGTGCGTAATTCATATCGCTCGTTGAGTAAATGAATGAAGTTGTGAAAAATTTGTTTCTATGTTTCCGTTGCCAAAGACAGCATTTCCCGCAACGAGGTATTGTGCACCGGCATCAATCACTTCCTTGATTGTGTTCGGATCAATTCCTCCATCGACTTCAATCACTGCATTCGAACGGCATTCAACTATCATTTGCGCTACTGTGCGGATTTTTTGAATGCTGGTAGCAATAAATCGTTGCCCGCCGAATCCGGGATTAACGGACATAATCAACACCAAATCTACATAAGGAAGAATCTCTTCTAGCTCAGTTAACGATGTGGCGGGATTCACACTGACACCTGCATGCATTCCTAATTCTTTGATTCGAGAGATTGTTCGGTGTAGATGCGTACACGCTTCAGCGTGTACAGTCAGAATATTCGCACCGGCATCCCTGAAGTGTTCAAGATACTGGTCCGGTGATTCAATCATCAAATGCGTATCCAGCGGGAGTTCTGTGATGGAATTAATTGCCTTCACCACAGCCGGACCGAAACTGATGTTAGGAACAAAATGACCATCCATAACATCCAGATGAAGTAGTGTAGCCCCTGCTGTTTCTACCCGACGAATATCTTCACCCAGTTGAGCGAAATTTGCGGATAATACGGATGGCAAAATAACGAGTTCTTTTTTTAAAGGAATCATTTTTCGCGGTCAGTTTTTTTGGATGATTTATCCGGTGCCTGTGAAATAAATAGATCGATCTCTTTTTGCGTTGTTACAATGTCATTCTCTCTCGGTAGTTGATCGATCACAGTATTGGGAAGAAGTTCATCGTTAAATTGAAATGTGACATTCCCTGTTCGAAGCCCTTTTTCCTTAAGTATTTTTTGCGCTTCTGATAGTGTCTTCCCAATCAGGGTTGGGACGTAGATACTGTCAATCGATTCACCCGCACTCACCATGATGCTGATATACGCACCTTTCTTCATTTTATTTCCGGCGGAAATATCCTGCGAAATGATCGTTCCTTCGGGCCAATCGATAGAAACTTGGTACTGAATGGCGCCCTGCCGAAGACCTGCTCTATCTAATGCAAATTTTGCGTCCCGAATCGATCTGCCTCGCAATGACGGAACAATCACATCCTGTTCTCCTCCTGAGATTGTCAGATATACTCTGCGTCCTGTTTTAACGATTTGCTCACCGGCAGGATTTTGAAGAATAACGTATCCTTCAGGGAAAGAAGGATCTTGACGAATATCACCGCGTTTCGGCACCAAATGAAGCGAATCGAGAATCTTACGCGCTGTTTCTTCTTTAAGGCCGACTACATTGGGTACAGTCAGCGTTCCACCGATATTGACATAATACGGCATGATAAACGAATCGAAAATAAAGATGACCACAACACCGATTCCGAAGAACCAATATAATGGACGGATCGATTTTGAGCGGATAATTTTAACAAACGTTCCAGGTTGTTTTTTCATCATGTATAATGTACTAAACTCTCAAGATATTTGCCGATGATGTCGAATTCAAGATTTACCATATCTCCTTTTTTGTACCGTCCGAACACCGTATGATTGTACGTATACGGAATGATTGCAATAGTGAATTCCGCAGATGTTAACGCTGCAATGGTCAAACTCGTACCATCAACCGTCACAGAACCGACCGGAATAAGGTACCGTCGATATTTTTTCGGAAATGCAACCGTAAACATCCAGCTGGATGTGAGAGTAGTAATTTTTTTAATACTCCCGGTGGTATCCACATGCCCCTGCACAAGATGCCCACCTAACCGATCCTGTAACCGTACTGACCGTTCAAGATTAACGGCGGTCCCCTTCTGAAGTTGACCAAGATTTGTTTTTGACAGTGTTTCTTTCACCGCTTGAATGGTAAACGATGACGCTGTTTTTTTTATCACCGTAAGGCAAACCCCGTTAACACAAATACTGTTATCAATTTTCAGACCGGAGAGAGCCTTGCGCGCAGATATTGTTATCTCTAATCCGTCGCCGAATTTCGACAACGCGATGATCACTCCGATTTCTTCTACGATTCCCGTAAACATATCACTGGCTGACAAAATCATAGACCGCTTTTGACAGCGATGCGATGGTTTCGATCCCTTCTTTGTTTGAGTTTAAATTTTTTGATAAAATAACCAAGACATAAGCATGCCCGTTCGGTAAATAAATGATTCCGGAATCATGCTGCACATTGGTTATAGATCCGGTTTTATGAGCAACGGTCACATCTGGAGGAAGCAGAGCAGGAATCATACTCTTAAATTTCTGCGCATGGAGAATGTTCAGCATCTCAGCACACGCCGCAACATCAATAACCTTCTTTCGTGCAATCGCTTCAAAAAGCAGGGTAAGGTCATAGGCATTGGTCGTATTATTTTTCCCGGCATCAAACGCTTTGCTGTCTTCCACCCCTCGAAGCACTTGAATATCGTTGCACCCCATCGATTTCATCGTCTTCATGATATTATCCGGCCCGACGATACCGATGAGAATATTGGTGGCAAGGTTGCTGCTGACCGTGATCATTTTAAACACAAGATTTCGAATCGATTCTTTTCTGCCAATCCGACTGTACAGTCCGTCTTCACTGTCATCATTTAAATCCAATGAAAAATCACTTCCATCGATGATACTCTGGAATGAATTTTTCACTGTAATGGAATCATCCAGCGAAATAGACCCTGTTGCAGCCTGCCGGAAGACTTCAATCATTACGGGGGTCTTCATTGTACTTGCTGCATGAAACTGTTCCCGCTCATTCAAAAAAAATTTTTCACCGGTTTGAAGGTCGGAAAACACCAAGGCAAACCGCCCTTGTCGATTTTTTAGTATCGAATCAACGGCATTCTGTAATGTTGCGATGTTCTTTTGCGGCTGAGCAATCATTATTGTGGAAAGGGTCAATACCAGTGTGAATAATTTCATTGTCGGCCTAGCGGAAAGTAATATCATATTCGCAGAGCGTATTCGTTGAAAAACGTTTCATTTGCCGTCTCGATCTTCTGTAAGATACGGAAATTCCGTTAAACGTTTTAACACCCCGTTGAAATTTCTTCGGAGAAGTAAATAACCATATCTTGTCGACACATTTCGCATTCAGAAAAGCTGCATAACTCCTCTGGCCACCTTCAACCAATACGGAGGCGATATTTCGCCGACCAAGATCTTTCAATATCTGACGAATATTTAATTTCCCTTCGGCTCCTTTTAATTCAACAACATCGATGCCAACGACTCGCAACGCCGATAACTTCTTCTGATGTTCTTTGGCAAACTTTCTATCCGTGTATAGAATTGTCGGAGCATCGGATTGATAAATTTTACTGTGAATCGGTGTTGAGAATTTCCCGTCGAGGATTATCCGGACAGGATTTCTTCCTTTTACCATACGTACGGTCAATTCGGGATTATCCATCATAACAGTATGTGCACCCACCAATACTGCATCATACTGCGATCGAAGTTGATGCCCAAATGCCCTGCTTTTTGAATTTGTAATCCATTTGGAACTGCCGTCTTCACGTGCGATAAATCCATCGGATGTTTGTGCAGCTTTAATTGCAACAAACGGCATGTTCGTCTGTATGAATTTAAAAAAAGATTCGTTCAATCGCTTTGCTTCGTTTGCACTGACTCCAACGGTACATTGGATACCATGCTCACGCAAGTTTCGAATTCCTCTGCCTGCAACCAATGGATTCGGATCTATTGACCCAATCACCACCCGTTGGAAACCATGCTTTATTATCGCTTCAACGCAGGGAGGAGTTTTTCCATAGTGGGAACAAGGTTCTAAATTGACGTAGATTGTAGCACCCGCAAGATCATGTTTTCGTTTCAAAGCATACCGGATGGCGTTCACTTCGGCATGCGGTCCGCCATATCGCCTGTGATATCCCTCGCCGATTTTTCGTCCATTCTTTACAATCACTGCGCCAACCATCGGGTTTGGACTTACGTTTCCAGCACCTTTCCGTGCAAGGGTAAAACACTGTTGCATCCAATATTCGTCCGATCGTTTCATAGATTACAAATAAAAAAGACATCACGAATTGTAGTACCGTTCGAGATGCCTTCAGATGATATTGGAAGAATCATTGCTTAAACGAGATC
>Ga0172379_10011634_pt1 | contig 10430 bp, 12 predicted proteins | sample GrowelOW334metaG_FD_119756 | JGI IMG/M metagenome (GOLD analysis project Ga0172379, IMG submission 119756) | Groundwater microbial communities from an aquifer near a municipal landfill in Southern Ontario, Canada - Groundwater well OW334 metaG | ecosystem: Environmental > Aquatic > Deep...
ACTCCCGTCATGCGACCGTTTCAAATCATCTTCACGCCGACCGGGGCCGCCGAGCTGTCCAAGATGCCGAAGGATCTGCAGCTCCAGATTCTCGGCGAGTTCCGCGGGCTGCCGCAGGAAGTGATCAGCACGGAGCTGGAACGGTTCGGCAAGATGGAGCGCGACGGCCATGTGCTGCACCGCTTCCGCGTGGGCGACTACCGGATTTACTTCGAGCGCCACGAGCTGGGCGTGCTGGTGCAGCGGATTTTGAGCAAGAACACGCTGAAGGACTTCCTCTACCGCCAGGGCCTGCCCACCGGCGAGGACGAGGCGTTGCAGGACAATCCGAAGTTCTGGGACTTGATGCAGTCGGCGAAGGGGAAGTAGCCGGTGTTCAGCAGTCAGTTTTCAGTGAAGGCCGGGGAATCAGAGCCGCAGACTGAACACTGATTACTGAATGCTCCCTCACCGCGAGGTTGCGAACTCCCACGCGCGCACCGCTCAGTCCCCCAGCTCCACGTTCCAGTAGGCAATGTCGAGGAAGTGCTTCCAGCTGTCGTGGTATTCCACGCCAAAGTTGAGCTGCACGAAGGGCCGCCACTTGGGCTTCCGGGGCTTGCGGATGAGGTGCATCCTGCATTCCGACGGCGTGCGGTTGCTCTTCCGGGTGTTGCACGGCACGCACGAGCACACGATGTTTTCCCACGTCGTCGGGCCGCCGCGGTCGCGTGGGATGACGTGGTCGAGGTTGAGATCCTTCCGGTCGAGCGTCTGGCCGCAGTATTGGCAGGTGTTCTTGTCGCGCTCGAAGATGTTGTGGCGGGTGAACTTCACTTCCTTGCGCGGCAGCCGGTCGAACACCGCGAGCATGATGACGCGCGGCACACGGAGACGGAACGAAATGCCGCGCACCGATTCCGGGTGCGGTTCCCGGCGCGAGAAGTCCGACCACTCCGAAAAGTCATACGTCTGGAACGCGCCGTCCTGATCGCCCAGCACGACCTGGGCGTGGCCCTGGAAGAGAAGCGAGAGCGCCCGCCGCGCGGTGCAGATGTTCACTGCCTGCCACAGACGGTTCAAAACGAGCACTGGTTGGTTGAGTAGCGTAGCCATAACCGCCGCAAGTGCGCGCGGAACCTAGCAACGCACGCTCAGCCCTGTCAATGGCCGCTCAGCCCCGCTTAGTCTCCCGGATCGCGTCAACCCGCCCGCAGGAAACCGTAAAAAACTGTTGCGCGACGGACTTTGTTCCTGCTACGAACTCCGCCGAACCCGGGAGTTTCAACCCAATAGCGTTAACATTCACAACTGGAGGAAAACTGTATGAAGACATGGATCAAAACGTTCGTTATCTCAGCCATCGCCGCCGCCGTCCTGATCGGCTCACCGGCCGCGTCGTCCGCGCAGGACAAGGAAAAGGGTAAGGAAAAGGGCAAGGCATCCGACAAGGGTGCGGAGAAGAGCAAGGGCGGCGGGTTCACCGGCAAGGCCGTTGCCGTGGACAAGGCCGCGAAAACCGTGAAGCTTTCCGGCGAAAAGGGCCGGGTGCTTCAGATCACCGCCTCCACCCGGATCACCAAGGGCGGCAACCCCGCCACGCTGGATGATCTCAAGGAGGGCGAGGAAGTCTCCGGCGGCTACAAGACATCCGCCGACGGCAAGATGGAGGCCACGAGCCTCAACATCGGGCCGCGTCCCGCCAAGGGAAAGAAAGAGGAAAAGAAGTAAACCAATCCACTTCCGGAGTTCAGGGCAGGTTGGCAACAACCTGCCCTTTTTGCTTTCAGACAGGCTCAGAGAGGGAACCATCCCCAAATTCCTGCCAGCCTGAGGGACTGGAGCGACGAAATTGCTTGCCCCCATGCTTCTCGGAAACGTAATACATCCGCGATGTTTCGAGGCGGCTCGAGTTCGGCCCGGCGTGCCGCCAGCGGTCTGAGAGCGTCTCAGCCGACCTTGTGAGTTCATGCCTCCGGGGCGCGGATAATTCGCCTGGATGCAATGTCCGCTCAAAGGACGTGAAATGTCGGAACGTATCGGAAACGGGTAGGTCGGGCTGGTAGCTCAGTTGGTAGAGCAGTGCCCTTTTAAGGCATTGGTCCGGGGTTCGAGTCCCCGCCAGCCCACCACTTCCACTTTTCCCAAAGAAATCCGCTATTTCTCTGCGGTTTTGCCGGCTTCCATGCCCGTCGGCATAACGGTGTGGCATAACAACTCCCACGCCCTTTGCACCCTCTCTTTCCCGCGCGGGTGCTGCGGGAAGCCGTCTGACACCGGCTCGAAAAGCACGCATCCACACAAAAACTTCCCCGGCGTCGGGCCGGGCATGGGCGCTTTGTGCTGCCCGTGTCAGATGCCCGTCCGGCGTCCGGGGTCACTGACACCATGAAAAGCACAAACGCACAGCCACCGAAGTCGTCCACGCCCCGCCGCCCGAGGCAAACACTCACTTTGACCCCGGCCGCCGAGGTGGCGTTGAAGGAAGCGCTTGAAGTATTGCGCTGGGACACCCGAACCGAACGGACCTTCTTTGCCAACTTGGTTTTGGAGGCCGCTTGCGCCGCAGTCGTGCGAGATGGCCGGATGCCGATGCCTGCGGCGGTGGAATTTCGCATCGAGACACCGGAGGAGACGATGATTCGCCTGGCGTGCCTGCCGTTTGAAGCTTTACCCAGCCGAGGCGCGTTGTGAGAAGCCGCGAGAAACATTCGCTGCCGCCTGCGCCATTGAGGGACTTCCGCCGGAAGGAGCTTGCGCTGGTGGACAAATGGCGCGCGGTGCAGGCCGATGAACTGAGCGGGAAGCTCGGGGCGCGGAAAGCCGCCACTGCGCGCCGCATCATCGGCTGGCAGCTCCGCGCGGTTCAGGCGGTGCGCAGGGCGGTGGAACGCCGGGCAGCCGGACGGATGCCTTGATGTTCGACACGAGCCACGGATTGGCCCCGCGCCGCGCGCGGGTGGCCCGCCCGCGCGTTTTCTCGCGGCGGGCGAAGGGGTTCCCTCAAGGTGAGACGATTTTCAGGAAGGCGCGGCTGCCGGCAGGGGGCGTGTATTGCCAGATGGTGCCACTCGCCGTGTGCGTGGCGTAGTCGGTCCACGTCTTCAAGTCCGTGCTGCCGCGCAGGCGGTAGGTGTAGCCAGGTGTCACCGGGAAGTCGAAACGCGGCGTGGATTGCCGCACGATGGCCGGAGCGCTCAGAAGTGCGTCGGAGAGATCGGGCACGCCGTCGCCATCCGCGTCGTCAGTGTCGGTGATTTCCACCATGTAGCTTTGGAAGTCGGGCCAAGGGGTGTCGGTGAGGCCGTCCGTAATGTTCAGCGCGCCAAGGTAGCGGGTGCCGCTGCGGTAGAGGTTCAGGGGCGACGCGCTGGTAATGTCAGCGCGGCCCGGCATGGTGGCGGTGAAGGTGCCAACACGGGCTTGGTCGTGGTTCAGTCCGGTAAAGGTGGCGCTGGCGGTGCGGGTGCCCAGCTCGTTGCCGAAGGTGAAGTTCACAGTGCCTGCCGCGCGATTCGCGGTGAGCGTGCCAGTGCTGGCGCTGACGGTGAGTGTGCCGGTGAGTGTGACGCCGCTGGCGAAGGCCAAGCTGTAGGTGCCGGTGAGGCTACCAGCCGCGCGGTTGGCGGTGAAGGTGGCGGATTGAGTAAGGGGGGTGGGGTAATCCACGAAGCGATTGCCGCTGATGGTGAAGTTCGCCGGGAAATCCCGCTCCACCCAGTCTGGCACGAGGTTGCCGTTGCTGTCCGTGGTGGGAAAGTTGAGCGAAGCGAACGCCCCCCACTCGATGAACGTCCCGGTGCTCTCACGGAATATCAGATACTCTGTTTCGTAGTAGCCGCTGGTGCCGTCCTGGATCAGCTCGCCGCTCGTGTAGTAGTAGCCGTTGGTCGAGAAGTAGCGCGGGACGTTGCCGACGATGGTGTCGGTGGTGGTGGTCAGCACGTCGTAGTAGCCCATACTTGCGTCGTAGCCGCGCAGCACGCCGAGTTGCACGCTGCGGCCCCAAGCCTTGAGTGTCGCGGCTTGGGCGGTGAGCGGCAGCAGGAGGGCGAAGAGCAGGAGGGCGAGGCGCACGGAATGAATCGGAGTGGAAAGCATGGGAACCCCACGCGGTTTATGCGCTCTGCCTTGTCTGTCGGCAACGGAATTCTCGACTGCCGAGCACGGGCTTGCTGACGGCCCCGCCCGCGCCTAATGTGGCGACGGTTGGACCCGGAACTGACTCGGCGGGCACTGCCCTCAGGGGCACCCAAGCGGCAGGACAAGCTGCCACCAGCCTGACACCGGCAACGGAGCAGGCGGGCGCTGTGGAATCAGGTGAGAGTCCTGATCGCAGTCCAGCCACTTTCTTTTTCCCTGTGACGTGCGCGGCTTGCCTCTCGCGCGGCGCGTGACTACGGTGCCCTCGCTGCGGAAGCCGCGCCTGGAACTGTCATCACCGGCCCCGATGAGGAAGAAGCCTCTGCAATGCCGGCGGACACGGGTGCGAGTCCCGTGCAGAGCGCGCCCGCCGCAGCATTCCCCTCTGCTCGCGCAAACCTCGCCGGCATGGACATCGGCAAACGTCGTTGACACCCGCAACACCGGCTGCATACGTTCCGTGTGCAATGCGGCTCATCAAACCGTCAACCCTGCGGCAGTGGGCGGAGAAGTATCCCGACGCCGCCGAGGCACTCGCGGTCTGGCAGCGGCTCATCGAGGGCAACGAGTTCCCGCACTTCGCGGCGCTCCGCCGGGTGTTCCCGCACGCCGACCAGGTGGCCGTCAAGAGCCGCCGGAACGTCACCGTGTTCAACGTGCGGGGCAACCACTACCGCCTCATCGCCGCGCTGCATTACAACCGCCGGATGTGTTTCGCCCTGCGGTTCCTGACGCACGCCGACTACGACAAAGAGCACTGGAAAACCGAGCTATGAAAACTCTCACCACCCGCGCCACGCCGCGCTTCACCCGTTACGAGGACGTGCCGGACACCTACACGGCGCTTTGCCAGCACCACCTGCCGCGCCCCTTGCACACGGACGCCGAGGCCCGCGCGGCAGCGGCCATCATGGAATCTCTCGCGGGCTTTCCGCTGAACGCCGAGCAGGAGGACTACCTGGAGGCCCTCGCGCATTTCGTGGACGAATACGACCGCGCCCACCGCCGCGCGCTGCCCAAGGCCGGCGGGCGCGCGGTGCTGCGCCATCTGCTGGAGGAGCACGACCAGAGCGCGGCGGACCTCTCGCGGATGCTGGGTGGCAGCCGGAACCTCGGCGCGATGATTCTGCGCGGCGACCGCAACCTGACCGTGGGCCACATCCGCACGCTGGCGGCCAAGTTCCACGTCAGCCCCGAGGTGTTCATTTGAAGGCGAGCGGAGACAAGCGGGGCAGGAGCAAGCCGGGGAAGAAGGGCGGCTCGAAGGCGGTGCCGTTGGTCGCTGCCGTTCCAACCGTGCCGGATTGGTGGGATGCAAAGTGGCAGGCACGCCTCGACCGGGAACAAAAGGCTCGCGAGAAGGAGGCGCGCAGGCTGGGCATGAGTGTCGGCCATCTGGACGCGATTCAGGAATCTCGTCGGCGAAACTTCGAGTTGAAGAAGCTCCAAGCGAAGTATGACGAGCCGGACTTGGCAGGAAGAAACTGCCTGGAGTTGCTCGACCTCGTCCCGCACGGCACTTCGTCACCTTGGCCGTCCGATGAGCTGCGAGAGATTGTCATCAAGGCAGCCGACAAGATGCTGGAAGTTTCGGCCTCGCAGGAGAGAAGTGAGCGAGAGAGAGGCATCGCCAGTATGACGCTCGCCTACCTCGTCGAGGTCGTTGCCAAGCGAGCCTTCGCAGCCATCCGCACTTCGCCCAAGGGTAAACCCAACGACGCCACGCAATACCTCATTGACGCACTGGTGGGATGCTGCGCGGAGTTTCGCGAGCTAGCGCAGGAGGGACCAGAGCGATTCAAGCCTTGGAGCCGCAAACGGCTTTTCCTTCCGTCGCTACGAGCTTACACCAGTGCCTACAAGGACGACTTCGACAAGACCAAGTGCTCGGTAGAGCTGGCCGCAGGTATCGGGGTTAATCTACGAGGGAAGGCCCGACTGAAGAGTGCGGCGACGCTGAAGGTAGCCAAGTGCCTCTTGATGGCCCAATGGCGAGCGGAAGAAGAGGCATTTCCGAAATTGTCCAAGGACACGAAAGCACTGGAGGTTTGGTGGACGCGCGGGATTGAGCCATTCCTTGGGATGGACCGGGAGCGGCTTCTCGCATCCAAAGAGTTCGCGTATCTCGGAAAGCGGGCACGGGTCAAAGGTAAGGCGGAAAACGCAGCACTTCGCTGGGATGAGTTGGTGAAGGACTGCAAGCAGGCGCTCGAAAGCCTAGCCCCTCCAGTAGAATCTCCGTAACTACGTGAAGCCTCCCTGTTGAGCGCATCCGTGTTGTCGCTAACTTCGACAACATGAGTCAGCGACAGCAACACACCGCCGGAGGAACCGGCCCGAGTAGTCCCTCACCCACGACCTCGCCAGCGGCGACCTGCGGGTTTCCAATTCTCCAATTCCGACTGCCGAAGGCACCGCCGCGCGGCGGACGTGGCGAGGTGGACCCGATCTTCTCGCTCAACAGATCGGCCTGGAATGAACTCTGCCTGCCCTCTGAGCGCAACGGCTTCAAGCCGCCGGTCAAATCCGTGGTCATCAAGAAACGGAACGCGCGGCGCGGCATCCGCCTGGTGGTCTTCGCTTCAGCGAAATCTTACTTCGACCGCTTGCACGCCGAGCAGGGCGCGGCGGACTCGCAGGCTGGCCACCCGGCCGCGCCCGAGTGAAATAAAATGCCCGCCGGTCTTTGCGAGACACCACGGCGGGCAAGAACACTGACACCGATGGATTTACTCGATGCAGCAGCGGCAGGCAAGCCGGGCGAACGCAACTCCCCGCGCGCGGCCTTGTTCATCGGCGCTTGGATAGACGACGCGGACCTTTCCCCAGCGCAATTTCGAGTTCTGTGCCGCATCGCGCGGCGTGGTGATTGCACGGAGTCAGTCCCCAACATCGCCAAGGGGTGCCATCTGCATCCCGACACAGTCGAGAGAGCGCTGCGGTCCCTACTGGTGCGCGGCTTCATCACCAAGGAAGCCCGCACAGGCAGGACCAGCATCCTCCGCGTGGTGCTGAATCCCACGCCCGGTGGTCAGCCTACCCGAAAGGAATGCCCACCCGAAACGGAGGGGCAGGTATTCAAACCGGGGGACACCCACGCGAAACGGATGCCCAACCACCCACCGGAAACGGAGGGGGACAAAGGTTCTCCCTTGAAGGGTATCCTTGTTAAGGAGACGCGCGCGGGTGCGCGCGGTGGTGACGACCTCTCCGACCTCAAGATTCCGGGGCACCTGAACACGGTCCCGTTCCTCGGCAAGTGGGGCGACTGGATGAAGCAACGGCGCGGAGGGCGCAAGGTGAAGGAGTGGCGGGCGCTGTTTCAGGAGCAGCTCGACTGGCTGGCGCAGTTCGACGAGCCGACCGCGACGGAGATTCTCGCCACCTCGATTCGGAACGGCTGGCAAGGGCTGTTCGAGTTGAAGGGCAAAACGAAGGAGAAACGAAATGGAAACCACACACGACACCCATCAGCCTGGTAGCCGGACGGCGATTTGCACCGTCTGCCGCGAACCCTTCACCTACACCCCGCTCCTGTTTGAAGGCCGCGAGGTCTTCACGCGCCATGCCTGCCCGGACTGCTCCACCGCCGCAGCGGAGGCGCAGCGAGTGGCGGAGCAAGCTGCTCGGGCTGCCGAGGCCGCGCGGCTGCGGGCGCTGGAGTGGCAGCGCGTTTGTCCGCCGCTCTATCGCGAGAGCGACCCGGCCCGGCTGCCGCAGGAGCCGTTGCGCCGCGTGCTGGCATGGACGCGCGGCCCGCGCGGGCTGATTCTCTTCGGCGACTCCGGCCAGGGGAAGACCCGCAGCGCCTACCTGCGGCTCCGCCCGCTCGTGGACGCCGGGGTGCGGTGCGAGGCCATCCACGCCGTCGCGTTCGGAGACGAGATTGCCACCCGATTCTCCCGCTTCGAGGGAACGGCCTGGCTGAAGCGGTATGAGCGCGCCGAGGTGCTGCTCTTCGACGACTTGGGCAAGGAGCCGGCCACGGAGCGTGTGCAGACGGAGCTGTTCGGCCTGGTGGAACGACGCACGGCGCAGTTCCGCCCGATCATCGTCACGACCCAACTTGCGCCCGATGAGCTGGCGGAGCGCTACACCGGCCACGTTGCAGACGCCCTGATTCGCCGGCTGCGCGAGTTCTGCGAGCCGGTGCAGTTTCCGCTGTCGAAAACAACGCTCGGCATCTGAAACCCATGCCCCAACCACACAGTTTGCACCAGCACCGCGCGCACGCGCGCGCGTGCGCGCGAGAGGAGAAGCCATGAGCACCCCACGAAAGCAGCGGCGAGGTGGACGACCGGCGCAAATCACGCTGGCCGTGGTCAAGGCGATTGGCGAGCTGGTGGCGCGCGGGATGCCAGAGCGCTCGGCCTGCCACCTGATGACCCCGCTGGTCAACTACGAGTCTTTCCGCGCGGCCAAGCGCCGGAACCCGTTGCTCGGGCTGGTCATCGAGCAGGCGCAGGCGGAGTTTCTGTTCATGGCGTTGAAAGTCATCCAGGCGGACGGAATCGGGAGCGCGGGCTATCGCTGGATTCTGGAGCGTCGGCACCCCGAGCAGTTCGGGCAGCGCGCCGGCCGCCAATCCGTCAGCCGGTGACATCGGGCAGCTTGTTGACCGCCGCGCGCTTGGCGTCGTCCGCGATGTGCGTATAGCTGCGGGACACCGCCGCCGTCTCGTGACCGATGATGTCCATTGCGACGGAATCGCTCACTCCGGCGGATTTCAGGAGGCTTGTGGCGGAGTGCCGCAGGGAATGGAAGCTCACCTTGCTCGTATCGCGCTTCGCGTCACGCCCTTTCCCTTTGCTGACATGGTCGCGCGCTTCCGCCAGTCCAGCCTGCACCATGAGCTTGTGGAACTGTGCGGACAGCCAGCTTGAGCGTTTGCCTCGCAGTCCGGGGCAGAGGGGCGCGTCAGGGTCGTCGCCGGCCAGCGTCGCCAGATGCCGCGCCAGCGGTTCAGCGATGGGAAGCACCTGCGCGCGGTCGGTCTTCTGTGTCCGCAGGCTGATGGCGGACTGGAGCAGGTCCACCTCGCGCCATGTGAGCGAGGCGCAGTCCTGCAAGCGCTGGCCCGTGTAGAGGCCGAGGAGAATCATCGTCCGCCAGTCCACCGATGCGACGGCGAGCAGCGCCTTGATTTCGTCGAGCGTGAGCGCGCGGCGCTTGCCCGCCACGGTTTCCACCAACTCGACGTGCTGCGCGGGGCTGAACTCCAGTTGCCGCTTGGCGACCGCCCGGCTCAGGGCGGTCTTCAGAATCTTGAGGGTCTTGTTGATCGTGGTAGCAGCGATGCGCTTGGACAGGTGCGCCTTGAACTGCTCGACGTGAAGCGATTGAACGGTCGTCAGCGGACGTTCTGCCCGCGTCCCGAGGAACTTCACGAACAAGTCAGAGGCGCGCTTGTATTCCAGCCGGGTGGATTTGCTGGCGTCGGTCTTGGCCGCGAGCCACGTTTCGAGCCAGAGCTTCACGGTGTAGCTCGTCAACTCGCCGCCGGCCAGTCGCACAAACTCCTCGATGATGGGGCGGAGGGTCTTCTCCGCCGCGTCTGCCACCACCTTCCCGTGCGTCTCTCCGATGGCGTCGGCGGTCTGGCGAATCAACCGCAGCGCCTTCTCATTGGAGAGCTTCCCCTGGCGCGCGAGGAGAGAGGCCCTCTCAATGGTGACGGCGATGGTGTTGGCGACGCGGTGATTTCCGGTCCCGGTGCTGCGGAAACGGCGGAACCCTTCAGGGTCGTAGTAGGCGCAGAACAGGTATGGCTTGCCGGTTTGGCGATGCACGCTAGACATGGCATAACGTCATCGCATAACGTGTCGCCGATGTCTAGCGTGTTTCGAATGCCTATAAATGTTGGTTTTTGTGGCATTTTTAGGAACGCACGGAACGAAAAACGTCTCCGGGGTTCGAGTCCCCGCCAGCCCACCACCGTTTGTTTACAGGGATTTCGTCAAGAAAGAGGGAGGGTTGCAACATGCTGTTACAACAAATCCAGCCGTGTCACCCCTGTTTCCCGCCGTTCACCGGTGTCAGAAATCCTGCGAAGCTGTCATCGTTCGAACCAACTCGGCCGGCGATTTTCGCCAGGCTTCATAAACTGCCGGTTCGTTCCCGCGTTCGCTTCTCCGGAAAAACATCCCGGGTGAACGCCTGCGAGCAGTCACGCGTGCAACTGGAGTGCGACGCCGAGAGGCTTACTTCCGTGGCAGCCCTTTCCTGGCGACGCGGGTTTTGATGGCCGCCAGCTCGACAGCCGCCGTCACGTTTCTGACGACATCCCGATTGAACACGCTGGGCACGAT
>Ga0172379_10011635_pt1 | contig 10427 bp, 12 predicted proteins | sample GrowelOW334metaG_FD_119756 | JGI IMG/M metagenome (GOLD analysis project Ga0172379, IMG submission 119756) | Groundwater microbial communities from an aquifer near a municipal landfill in Southern Ontario, Canada - Groundwater well OW334 metaG | ecosystem: Environmental > Aquatic > Deep...
TAATTTTATCTAGTTTTTCTTTTTTTGCTTCAGCACGACAATACCGGAGACAATCTTGGCTATTTTGTTAGATAAATTTTCGCCACGCGTCGTAACTCAGTCAAAATAATTATTAATTCTTTAATGGACATATTATTTTGACTTCAGGCAGACGACGCGAGCTGGCTCAATTTATCTACAAAATAGAAACAATTTCTCAGGATTGTCTTAGCTAAAACAGGTAATATTTATTAGTTATTTTATAAACAACTATAAACAACGCTATTATATCTTACATATAAGTCATTAAATTAAAAAAATCTATGTCACAAAAAACTTATCTCCTTATCGCCTTGGGTGCTATCTTTATTATCGGCGCAGGTATTATTATTTATCAAGGTCGTCCAGTGATGAAACTGGGCCAAAATAATCAAATTGCAGAGTCAAAGGATCAAGTTCCATTGCTCAATGATAATGTTAGCCAGATCGACCCTTCGACAAGCTCAGGACAAGCTGTTAATGCAATAGTAAGCACTCAAACTCAAGTCACTACCCAAGCCTCTACTAACAGCTTCACCATGGCCGAGGTCGCTAAGCATAATACTGAAGCTGATTGTTGGTCAGCTATCAATGGCTCTGTTTATGATTTGAGTACTTGGGTGTCTCGTCATCCTGGTGGATCCAATCCAATTATCAAGCTCTGTGGTACCGACGGTTCAGCCTCATTTACCAAAAAACACGGTGGTTCTAGCAAGGCACAGTCAGCTTTAGTCTTGCTCAAGATAGGAGCTCTAAAATAAATATTTTAACTTTATCCCCGACCTGATCGGGGATCTCGTTTTTATTGCTATACAGTAGACTTATGCATATTATACTTAACATACCTCCCCCTTCGGGTACTCCTCTGAAGAGGAGAATCTACTAAAACAAATAATATTAAAATTAAACTATGTCTTACTTCCCTTGGAGAATTATTCGCTACAGTTGGTGCTTATTATTCCTCTGGTTTGGAACCCAACAATTAATTGATCCAGGTGCTTGGGTTGGTTACTTGCCAGCTTGGACTGGCTACTTTCCTATTCCTGGAGAAATGTTGGTGCAATTAAACGGTTGGTTGGAGATTATCCTAGCGGTATTTTTGGCCAGCGGCCTCATGGTACGAGTGGTGGCTATCATCCTCAGCTTGCATTTGATTATGATTGCCATTGAAGCTGGTGGTGCTATCGGTGTGCGTGATGCAGTTCTCGCCATGATGGGTGTGGCGCTGGCCTTGGCCCCTACCGATCCTTGGTCTCTAGACTCTTACTTTAACAAGTCTAATGTAGCAACTAAAGAAATCTAAAAACCATTGACAAATATTGATTTATTTGCTTTGATACTAAATCAAGTACTTTAAAAAATTAATTTTATTAAGAAATAAGGAGATTATACCATGGAACAAATGGTATCAACGGTTATTTTGCCTGCTTGGATCTGCATTATGTGTTATGATGATTTAAGGGACAGTAGTTCCGACGCTGGTAAATTTATCAAAAATCCTAAGACTTGTCCTAAGTGTGGAAAAGTAATGAAGTACTTTGTGCCACCAAATAAAAAATGTGAAAATGGCCCTCGCAAGAGTGACTACGATAAGCGTTATTAACAAGTTTAATTTCGAGAGACCCCTAATTATAAAATTAGGGGTTTTTTAATGTCTAGGAATTTTCTTTTTTACATAATTTGATTTTGAAATGTTACGATTCTCCAAAAAACGAGATCCCCCCGATGTCCATCGGGGGGATAAAGTTATGTTCATGTCTAGGAATTTTGTTACTATTTTAAATGCTTATTATAGAATTCGATAGTACGTCGGAAGGCTAGGCTGCTATTTTGACCGATGTTATGATCGTCATTGGGATAATCAAAATACTCCACTGACTTGCCAGCTCGCTCCAGGGCTTTTTTCAAACTAAGTGATAATTCAATCGGAACGCTATCATCCTGGCCACCATGTTGTAATTGAATTGGCGCTGGGATTTCATTTAAAAAGTTAAAGGGTTCTATCAAAGACCAGAACTCGTTACCGTCGCTGGGTTTACCGTATTTTTCAACTAAGATATTGTCATTTTCTTTTAAGAAGGGGATTTTATCAAGATAGGTTTCGAACATGTCGGTGTAATTGCCAACGACGCCTGCCCAGAGGGAGTAGGCTTTTATATCCTTAGAAATAATAGCGACTCGAAGTCCGATTTCGCCACCGTTGGAATGACCCCAGTAAGCAATTTTATTGGCGTCGACTAAGTCAAAGGCTTTTAAATAAGCGATGGCAGACATGGTATCGACGACATACTTTTCAGAAAAATGATTATTGACTGCTTCGCCTTCAGAGCGTCCGTGACCACGAAGGTCAGGTTTAAAGGTGACAAATCCCGCTCGAGCTAAAGCGGCTTGATAAGTTGGATAATTATCGATGGTAGAATATTCTTTTGGTGGTATGTAACCATGGACAAAGATAATGGCTGGAAATCCCTCAGCAGGTTTCTCGGCTAAAGGTACCGTTAACAAACCATAGATTTTTAATCCTTCGGATTGATAAGAAACTATTGATTGAGAATAATTACTACCATTAGTAAGTTTCTCCTCGATGACAAAATCTCCAGCTTCATAAGTTCTTTGTTTTAGGGATTCGATAGCCATGTCTGGTAAAACTTGCTTCTCGACAACAGCTATTGGCTCTCGAGTGTTTTGGGTAATTACTGGGACTGAGCTTATTTTATTGTCTCGCTTTGCTTGTCGCCAATAAATACTACCGAGAATTAAAGAGCCACAACTTACAAAAAATATTAGTAAATATATTAAGGTTTTATTCATATGTTAAGTGCTTAGGATTAATGTATTTAGCTTATCATACGCATTAGCAGCTGTGAATCTTTGTAACCAAGTAACGAGGAGCAAGAAACTAGAATCGAGAAACTAGAATCGAGAAATCAATAACTATTAGCTTAGGTTCGTAATTTAAGTAGGTTGACATTTATAGCCCAAAATGCTAAACCATAATCATGAATTTGGTACATTTTTTAAAATTCTGTGAGGATGTTATGAGTAAACTAATTGTTTTTAGTTTCGTTATTCTCATGATGGGAATGACTGTATTGGCACAAGACAAGGACCCTAAACTGCCTAAAAACTGGCAACAAAAAGCTGATACTTGCTGGATGGCCAATCCGACTGGAGACCTGTATGTCAGTATTGGTACTGGCATTAGTGATGACATAGCTCAAGCGAAAAATGAAGCTTATGCTAAGTGTAAACAACTGGTTCAGGGTAAATTGGACGTCCCTAACACTAAAATGAGTTTGAGTCCAATGGATGAAGACAAGACTGTTAATAAGGATAATCAGTTTGTTATTAAGCTGGCGGTCAAAGTCAGGTTGTCTCCATGAGATAAAGTAATTTATTAGAAGGTAGTCAGATTGGCTGCCTTTTTTATTAGTTTGAAACATACCCCGCCCTTCAGGCACCCCTCTAAAAGATGGGAATTTAGTAAAATTATAATTCGTGCTTCATGATTCATACTTCATTTTTAAAAGCATTCACATGATTTGAAAAAAATGTTATAATCAAAATATTATATGGATAATATTTTTGTACAAATCAGCGCTCTACTCGTTATCGCTGTCAGCATTTCTTTTGTCATTCGCTTATTGAAACAACCACTAATTGTGGCTTATATTTTTGCTGGCATTATTTGTGGGCCAGTACTGCTGAATTTACTCCATGGTGATCGGGCTATGTATGAAGCCTTTGCTCAATTTGGAGTAGTCTTGCTATTGTTTATCATCGGTCTCAATCTGAATTTTAATCACTTGAAATCCATCGGCAAGGTCTCGGTCATCACTGGCCTGGGCCAAATCCTGTTCACGGTCGGTATTGGCATCTGTTTACTCCTAGCCTTGAAATTCAATTGGACAGCCACTATTTATTTGTCAGTAGCCATCACTTTTTCCAGTACCATCATCATCATGAAGATGTTGACCGACAAAAAAGACGTCGACAGCATTTACGGGCGTTATACTATCGGTCTGCTGTTAGTGCAGGATTTGATAGCGGTAGTCCTGATCATCTCCTTGGGATTAATGAGAGGTGAAGGCAGTGGCGGTCTGGCGGTCATCCTGTGGTTGGTGACGAAATTAGTGCTAGCGGCTCTAGTTTTGTATTTAGTCACTAAATATATTTTGCCATGGATTCTGGACAAGATTGCTGGTTCCAGTGAATTACTCTTCCTGTTCACCTTGGCCTGGTGTTTCGGCGTGGCCAGCATCTTATACTTGATGGGTTTTTCTCTGGAAATTGGTGCCATCGTCTCTGGTATCGCCTTGAGCTCTTCGCCTTATCAACTAGAGGTGGCTAGTCGCATTAAACCCTTGCGAGACTTCTTCCTCATTTTATTTTTCATCGTGCTGGGTAGTGAAATGGGCCTGGGACAATTTAGTCATATTCTAGTGCCATCATTAATCTTATTTCTGTTTATCATGATTGGTCATCCTGTGATTCTGTATTTATTATTCAGAATCATGAAATTCACCAGACGCAATAGTTTTTTGGCCGGCCTAACTGCAGCTCAAGTCAGTGAATTCGGTTTCGTCTTGCTCTTTACTGGTCGCCAGATGGGACATCTGCAGGGCGATGAAGTGGCCATCTTCACCATCGTGGCACTGACTACTATTTTTTGTTCTACTTATCTCATCTCTCACAGCGCTAGAATTTATCACTGGCTCTTGCCGATTTTCAAATTATTTGGTCCCGATAAGCATCGCCAGAATAGCCGGCCAACCAAGTCGTATGATGCCTGGATTATCGGTTATCATCGTATCGGCATGAGAATTGCTGACACTTTCACAGAATTGAAGACCAAATTTACTGTGGTAGATTTTGATCCCGCGGTCATCAGTCGTTTGAGGGCCAAGAAGACACCTTTTTACTTCGGTGATGTGGCCGATGTGGAATTCTTGGAGAGCATTCCTATTGCTAATAGCAAAATCATCGTCATGACCATTCCGGCCGTTGATGATCAAATTAATCTAATCAAACACGCTCGCAAATCAAATCCTAAGGTCTTGGTCATCGGCAATGCTTATCAACAGTTGGAAGCCGAGGAATTGTATGCTCACGGTGCTAATTTCGTGATGATGCCACATTTCTTGGGTGGACACTGGATGGCCAAAATACTCAAGAACAAGAAATGGACCCGCCAAACCTTGGCTCAACTCAAGATTGATCAGGACGGTTTGACTAGCGTTTAAGCTAGAGACTGGACAAAAGACGGAATATTGATTACAATGCTCTGGCTAGGAAATTCCTGCATTAAATTATCATAAATTAAAGACTAATATGGCCAAAAGACCTACCGCAATCGGCAGAAGTCAACATGCTAATTCTCACAAAACAGCCAAAAGATTGGCTGTTAAAGCTGAGATGTTAGCTACTAGAGACGCTAAGCGCAAGAAACGCTAGCGCTCGATAGTATTCCGAGTTTGCAAAATTTCCTCTCAAATAATCCCGACACATACCTAGGCGGGATTATTTAGTTATAATACGAATGCTACGAATTATATCCGACCCGTACTGAGCTTGCCGAAGTAATACTACGAATGTCTACTAATCTACTAATATCTACGAATATAACGAATAGCTCTTGCAAATATAAACAATTATTAAATTATTAAATGAAAATATTTAGTAATGAGTATCAGAGTAATGTTTCCAAATTGAATCAACCGGCCAAAGGGGGACCGGCTAATTTCGGTCGCATTTTTTGTGATTATTTGGATCGAGATTCCAGTTCTCATCTATGGCAAGGGTTGCTAGTTGAATTTGATGCCAAGATTTCCAAATGCTCGCTGAGACAAGTGCCTTCTACAGGGTCCAACAAAATATTCTATCGACTGTTAATTCCAACCCAACTCGCCAAATCGATAACTAGAGCCAAAAAAGCTAATATTAACCCTCGTGTAGTATTGGCAGAACCGATCAGTCGGCTAGTAAAACTGCTAAACAACCTAAGTCCTGACATTGTTTTTCTCAACGGCTTCTCATTAGGCAATTGGATTTTGTTAGAAGCGGCTCATCAAGCTCATCAAAAAATTATCATCCAACATGCCGGCATCTGGTCAGCTGAGTTGGATATTTACCAGGACTTTTTTACTACAGCTGGCATTAAGATAATGAAACAAATGGAAATGGATAGCGCGACCCTGATTACAGCTGAGATTTTTCTCAATGACTATAGTCGACAATATTTCTCGGAGGCTTATCCTGAACTCAAGAGATCAGCTAAACATCAAGTTAAAATAATCCCTTTAGCCGTAGATTTTAGATTATATCAAGGGCAGTCGGACTACAGCAGTTTATTTAATTTCCAAGCAGTGCGTTTTAATATAGGTGTAGTAGCACGTTGGGACAGAATTAAGAATCATCAGGCAATTGCCAATTTAGCTACGCAGATTAAAGCACTTAATTTGGCCTGGTCAATTAATTCGGTCACTACTATACCGGCGACCAAGAAAAATATTAAACTTAAAAAACAGTACCAAAAAAATATTGCAGTAACAAATTATTTAAGCAAAGAGGGGATAGGCATATTTTGTTCAGCCAATGATTTAATAATCATTCCATCCAAGTTCGATGTTTCGCCCACTATCCTGCTAGAAGCGATAGCCAGCGGTACGCCAGTGGCCATTTCAAAAAGTGTTGGATTCGTCGATGATTACAGACGCTACGGCGCTGATGATTGGATCATTGATTTTGATCATAATGACAAAGCCATCAAACAATTGAAGAGAATTAAGGGTAGAGCAATGCCCGTCAAATTAACCAAAGCGTTAATGCAAAAACATCAAGCCAACAAAGTATTCGTTCAATACCTGAGGCTATTTAAAAAAATACTAGCTTAAATCATATGAAAATAGCCCAATTAGTTTCACCTCTACACGCAGTGTCTCCGTCTTCGAACAAGGCAATTTATAGCCATGTCAGCGCTTTGTGTGATGGGATGGTGGCTAGAGGTCATCATGTAGCTCTCTATGGTGCCGGAGACTCGCAAACCAAGGCACGTGTCAAGGCGGTTAATCCTCTGGCTTTGCATGACTCTCCTGAGATATCGGAGCGTCAAAGAGCTTTTTATATCAGCTTGCTAATTTCCAAATGTTACCAAAATTCAGGTAAGTATGATTTGATACACAGTCATTTCACATTATTAAGTTCGTTTTATCAACCATTAGTGAAGACACCGACCGTAATTTCTGCTCATAGTCCCATTACTGATGATATCAAGCCATTTCTCTTGGCGCATAAAGACATTCCTTATATTTCTTTTTCTCTGGCCCAAAGGCGACAGCTACCAGAGCTCAACTGGTATGCCAATATTTATCATGGAGTAGATATGAAAAAATTCGCCTTCAATCCAGAACCCAAAGATTATTTTCTCTATCTGGGTAGAGTCACTGAGGACAAGGGAGCTCACCTAGCCATTGAGGCCGCGCAATTGGCAGGCGTTAAGTTAGTTATAGCCGGTCCCACCTATCAAAATGAAGGTTATTGGCAGACTCACATTGAGAAACATATTGATGGCAAAAATATCAAATATATCGGAGAGCAAGATTCCCAAAGCAAGATAGCCTGGTTACAAAATGCCAAGGCTTTGCTCTTCCCAACTCAAGTGGAAGAGATTTTTGGCTACGCTATGATTGAGGCCATGTCTTGTGGTACGCCAGTTATTGGTTGGAATAACGGCGCTATGCCCGAAGTAATTCAGAATGGTAAGAGCGGTTATGTGGTTAATTCTGTTGAGGAGATGGCTGAAGCGATTAGAAATATTGATAAGCTTAGCAGGGTAGAGACTCACAAGAGAGCTGAGATGTACTTCAGTGTCAAGAAGATGGTCTCTGGTTATGAGAAAGTATATCAACGTTTACTGGATGATAAAAATTTCAAAAGAAAATAACTAATTTATTATGTTTATAAAGCATGCCCGCCCGTAGCCCGTTAGAGCGAAGGAGGGTTCATCAAGTTTATAAAGTAGTCTACTCCGGCCACCGTCACGTTTTGGCGAGCCTTAAAAAGTCGAATTAAAATTTGAACGAGGCTCAGGGCAGACGCCGAGCCGCTGTCCGACGAGTCGTCCTCATAAAAAGGAGCGGAGTACCAGGCGACGAGGAGTTAGGCGAGGCGCCCTGAAGGAGTGATAAATTTATTACCGAGGATAGTGAACTAATAAAGAATTTATTCTTTATTAAGTGAACGACGCAGGCACTATGGACGAATGTCCAATATTGGCTTTTTGGAGCTCGCGATTCTTTGCGCAACTTTCTACTAAAGAAAGTGGCATAAAAAAATTGTTAGAGCTGTAGACTCCAGACCTCACCCTAGCCCTCTCCTAGCTTAGGAGAGGGAAGAAATAAAATATCTACTTCAAAATGACGATCATGTTTTGTAGGTGTTTTTAAATATTATCACAAATTAAAAAAGTCCCAGGTTTTATTTCCCTGGGACCATATTATTTTGGCTTCATTTATCAATTATTATTGATAGAATTCGCCGTCAGAAACCATGGCATCGGCGATTTTAAATTTTATATTAGACTGGTCATTCACAATAAAGTCTTTTGTAGAAGAAGATTGTAATGTATTGAATTGTTTAACGCCAAAACCTGATGCATTTACTTTCAATAATACTATTAGCTTTTTCGTTACTATATCAGCTACAATAATGTAATCTTCGCCCACATACTCTTTGCTATATTTTCCAGCTGACAGGCCAAAATCGTTTCGCAAGTGACCATAATTAGTCAAAGCATTAATTATGCCAATAGCATCGGAACTAAATTTCACCGGTAATTCATTAACTGCTGTCTTAAAAACGTTCGCGAACTTTAACGTGGTAATAATAAGTCCTAAAAGTATTATCGAAGAACAAACGAATTTTGTTTCTCCTTTATCAACTGCAAGCATAACAAACAACCAGATACCTACAGCCACAACTGCTATTACCCGACTCAATGCGTTAATAAAATCGCTTCTTTCTTTAAGACTGTTATAATGATTTTGGTAATTCATCTCAAAAACTCCAATTATTAAACAACAAAATAATATCTATATTATAGCATACTATAGCTATAATGTCAATACCACTACAGGTATCTTTTAATATATGGCTAATATTAAATATATTTACTTCCAAATGACTATCATGTCTTTCTCTATCTCATTGATAATCTCATGGTAACCGGTGGGGTAGTCTCTAATGGCGTTATAGAGTAATTTGGCATCATAACGATACAGCTCACCATTTCTAGTGCCTGGATCATTAGTGATAAATTCTTGTTTTTCTGGATCATAGCCACGAATAACAATCATATGCCGAGGCGGGCCAGGAGCACGAAAATTAGGATTGTTCATGATCTGGCCATTCATAGGCGTGATGATCAGATGGCCATTATTCAACTCCTTGATAATATCAGTCACTGTCATCTGACGTACTAATTTAACTTTGTCGTATTTAAAATAGTCTTTGATAATCCAATTAATAGTGTCTTCGGCCGAAGTATCGCGCGACTCGCCATATTTTTTAGTTAACCAATCAGAAATGCCCGTGATACTACTCAGAGCTTGATCTTTACTCAAAGTCTCACCACGCGCCCACCTGATGGCCATTAGGACCGAAGCTTCTTCGCAACCGTTCTGTTGGCGGGAATCATCCCAATCACCGTAAGGAGCTTGGCTGGTGAAGGGGACATTCTCAATCAATACTTTGCGATAATTCCTAATCACGGCTACCGGTTCACCGATAATACCAATGGGGATATTGGCAATGTCAAAATTTGTCGCGCCCAGACCCAGCTGACGCATAATCTTGAAAGCGTCTTCTGGACGACCTAGGTAATACTTTTTGTGATCCTTGGGGTAAATATAGTAAGCCTCGCCGTGGCGCTCCACATCTAGCAGAATCATACCCGCTAAACTGTCGTCAAAAACAGTGGTATTAATAATGAAGTCATGTTTGGCCCCCAAAGCCAATTTCTTCATAATCTCAAAGGCATCGGCTGGCCGACCCAAATAATAAGCTTTGCCATTGGTAGGAAAAACATACCAAGCTTCGCCATTAGCTTCCACTTGTAATAAAATATAGCCGGAGACGGCACTATCTAAATCGATGGCCTGAGCGTGCTGAGTCAGCAGGGAACTGATCAACAAGGCTAGGACAATAATGTATTTATTCATTTAATTAGGATAGCATGATGAACTGAAACTGTATATCACAACATCTTTATTAACATATGTGAATACATTAAGGTAATGTGCACACACATATGGCGGTTTTCCCAAGGTTATGCGAAAATTGGCTGATATGTGCACAAAATTACCAATAACCGCTCTGGAAGAGCGGTTGAGATGGGTTTTACCCATTATCAA
>Ga0172379_10011636_pt1 | contig 10427 bp, 9 predicted proteins | sample GrowelOW334metaG_FD_119756 | JGI IMG/M metagenome (GOLD analysis project Ga0172379, IMG submission 119756) | Groundwater microbial communities from an aquifer near a municipal landfill in Southern Ontario, Canada - Groundwater well OW334 metaG | ecosystem: Environmental > Aquatic > Deep...
AGCCGAAAGCGGATCGTCTACAACATAAATAGGAATCTTGAGAGAAGATTGGAGTAATCTGTCTAGTCCAGACAAGAGTGCCCCACCCCCCGAGAGCGTGATGCCACTATGCATAATGTCTGAAAGAATTTCTGGTGGTGTCGTTTCTAAAACATCTTTGACTCCATCGACTAAATCTCGAACCGACGAAGACAGAGCCTCGCGTATATCGGAATCAGTTACTACTACCTCACGAGGCAAACCAGTCAAGATATCTCGCCCCCGAACTTCTGTTTCCATATACTCACCCGGCACCACTGAGCTGATAGCAATCTTCACCATTTCAGCCGTACGCTCTCCGACCAGTATTTTGAATTCATCACGCATATAAGTGATAATGTCATTATTCAATTTATCACCAGCAATTTTAAGGTTTTTTGATCTAACGATACCCCCCAAGGAGATTACCGCAATATTCGTCGTGCCACCCCCCATATCAATAATCATCGAACCAACTGGATCTTTGATAGGAAGTCGGATACCTATCGCCGCCGCCATGGGCTCTTCAATTAAGAAGACCTCCCGAGCGCCAGCTGAACGAGCAGCATCGTAAACTGCACGAGATTCAACATTCGTCGTGCCGGAAGGAACTCCGACCAGAACTCTCGGACGGGTCAACTTGGGAGACATTTTGTCAGCTTTGTTTATGAAATAAGAGAGCATCTCTTCCGTAACTTCAAAGTCAGAAATGACTCCATCGACAAGTGGACGCACCGCTTTGATGTGTCCAGGGGTGCGACCCAACATATCCTTGGCCTTAAGCCCAACAGCTAGAATTTGATTGGTCTTGATATTGACTGCAACAACCGACGGTTCATTGATGACAATGCCGTGTCCCTTTAAGTAGACTAAAATATTCGATGTACCCAGATCGATACCAATATCGTTGGAAATTAATTTGTAAATTTTTTCTAACATTTATTTTTTTAAGATTTTCAACAACTCTTCGATACTGACAACTTTGCCTTTTTCTTCATTTCTTTTCTTCAATTCAACCCCACCATCTTTGATACTTCGAGCTGAAACTACTACTCGATAAGGCATGCCCAACAAATCCGCATCGGCAAATTTCTCACCCGCTGACATTTCTACTCGATCATCGAATAAAACTTCGATACCTTGCTCGACGAGAGATTCATAAACCTTCTCAACTTCTTTTTTCACATTCTCGTCTTCTCCTAAAAGAAGTAGATGTATTTGAAAAGGGGCGATTGATTCTGGCCAGATCATACCCTTGTCGTTAGATAAAACTTCTACCACCGTACCCAAAAGACGGCCCAGCCCTATGCCATAAGAACCCATAAAAGCGGGCTTTTTGTCTCCATTCTTATCCGAGTAATAAAGCCCTAGTGCTTCTGATTTACTAGTACCCAAAGTAAAGATATTACCAACCTCGATTGCCCGGTGCTCCATCAGTTTGTCTTTTTCTAAACCTAGGCTCGCTAACACTTCTTCTCCCATTACTTCTTTATTAACGGCAATAGAGTTTCCCTCACTGACATAAATAGTATCTTCTCCAGCAGAAGTAATAGTCTGAAATTCATGAGAATACTTTGCGAAAGCGCCACCCGAGGCGAAGGTCAAATAAGTCATATGCCCAATGCCGACTCTTTTAAAAATATTCTGATAAGCAATCTTAGCCTTCTCGTAAAATTCATTGTGCTCATTTTCGTCCTTGGAGAAAGAATAAAGTGCCTTCCAATAAAATTCCCGCCCTCGCAAGATGCCTGATTTGCTTCTGATTTCGTTTCGTAAAATATCTTTAAAGTCGTAGAGATAAAGGGGTAAATCTTTATAAGAACTAATATATTGTTTCAAAATGTTGGCAAAATCTTCTTCATTGCTCCAAGACAAGCCGACTTCCCCGCCATTTTTTAATTTCGTTTTAAACCAAATATCTACTTCATTATCGTCCCATCGATTAGTTTTTTCCCAGATTTCCTTGTCTTGGAGAATGGAAGTTTTCATTTCTACACCTCCAATTTTATTCATTTCATCGCGAATGATGTTTTCTATTTTTTTAAGGACTCGCAGGCCAAGGGGCAAATAGCTATACACCCCAGCCATCTCTTTGTGGATAAAACCGCCCCGAATCAAAAGTTCGGCATTTTTCGAGGTTTCATCGGCTGGGGCCTCCTTCCTAGTTCTGGTAAAAAGTTTAGATTGTCTCATACAGCTCATCTTAACCGAAAAAGAACTTTTGGTCAAAGTAAAAACCATTGTAATAAATGCCTAAATTTGCAAAAATGGAGACAATCTGATAGAATGACCCTTATGCAAAAAGGAGAAAAAACACAAGAAAACACGAACGAAATCGTTGAAAAGATGTTCGTTGCTGGAGCCCATTACGGCTACGGTAAGTCAAGAAGGCACCCATCGGTTGCTTCTTTTATCTACGCGACCAAGAATAAGACAGATATCATCGACCTAGAAAAGACTAACGCCCTCTTGGCTGAAGCTGAGGAATTTATTAAGGGTTTGGGTTCTCGTAATAAAGTTGTCCTCTTTGTCGGTACCAAACCAGAAGCCAAAGAAACGGTTAGAAGTCTAGCTGAATCCCTCAATATGCCTTACGTAGTAGAACGTTGGATTGGTGGTACACTCAGTAATTTCACAGAAATCAAAAAAAGAATCGCTGAGCTAGAAAATTATCGTAAGGACAGTGCAGAGGGTGGACTTGATAAATACACCAAAAAAGAGCGCGTAATGATGGCTAAAAAAATGGAGAAGCTTTCTAAATATTATTCCGGCCTCGTTACTCTTAAAAAAGCCCCAGATGCATTGTTTATCGTTGACGCTAGAGCAGAACACATCGCGGCCACAGAGGCTCGTAAGTCAGATGTTCCTGTCGTTGCATTGATGAACTCCGACTCCAACATTAAGGATATTACTTATCCGATAGTGGGCAATGATGCCGCAATACCTTCCATTAAGTTTTTCGTTTCAGCCATAATCAAAGCTTATAAGGACGGACAGATGTCTGTTCCAGCAAAAGCCTAAATTCAATATGTCTTCACAAATAACAACTGAGTTAGTTAAAGAACTTCGCGATGCTACTGGTATATCTATCATGCAATGTAAGCGTGCTTTAGAAGAAGCCGGGGGTGATATGAACAAAGCTCTCGCCATCTTGAAGAAAACCAGCTCAGAAATAGCTTTAAAGAAGACAGACCGTGTAGTAAAAGACGGTGCGGTTATGATTAAAACGAACGGCAACAAGACTGTGATGGTTGCTTTGCTTTGTGAGACTGACTTTGTGGCCAAAAATGAAGATTTCACTGCCCTGCTTGGTAAGTTAGCAGACCTAGCTCTTAATGAAGGCACAGAAAAAGCAAAGGAAAATTCTAAAGACATGATAAACGCTATCATCCAAAAAACTGGAGAAAATATTCAGTTGGGTGAAATATATGAAATCACGGGAGAAGTAGTCGGCAATTATGTGCACAATAACAAAATCGCAATTGTCGTCAGTCTGGATGGAGGAAATGCAGACCTCGCTCGCGATGTAGCGATGCACATAGCTGCTATGAAGCCAGAATACATTACGGCCTCCGACATAGACCAAGAAGCGAAGGATACGATGATGGAAGTTTTCCAGAAAGAAGTTGCCAGTGTCAACAAGCCAGAAGACATTAAAAAGAAAATGCTAGAAGGTAAAATTTCCACTTACTTTAAAGAGAAGACTCTAGTGGACCAGCCTTTCATTAAAGATGGCAATGTGACCGTTGGTAAGCTCTTAGAAAGTGCTAAGGCTGTCATAAAGGAAGTTAAACGTTACTCTATATAATATGACTACACTATTAATATTATTCTTTCTATCTCTCATCGGCATCAGCTTTATGATTGGGAAAAAGCTGGTATTGATAAGAAATGGAAATATCGCCCATGAAGAATTGGTGCACAAAGTGCTACCAGACTTCCAGACGATTAAATACGTAGTATCTGAAAAGGCGAAAAAGGGCGGATATGTAGCGACCGTGATAGCTGTTCGAACTTATGTGCAGTCAAGCAACTTTTTGAAAAATACCTATACTGATATAAAAGAGAAGATAAAAAATTGGAAAAAGACAGGAGAACAAATAGAAAAGAAAGAGGCATCCAAATTCCTTAAAATGATTTCCGATTACAAGTACAAAGTGAAAAGTATCAAAAGACAGATAGAAGAAGAAAACAAACAATAAGTTTTTTGCCACCTTAGCTCAGTTGGTAGAGCAACGCTTTTGTAAAGCGAAGGTCCTCGGTTCGAATCCGAGAGGTGGCTCCGTAAAGTTTGAGGTAGAAATTATTGACTCTTAGTCGTCGACTTTATATCCTTCATATCAAAGGACTTTTTAATAATTGAGTCAAGCTCTTCAATGTTCTTAAATCCGGTCAACACTTCATCGTCAATGACTAAAGCTGGGAGAAGTGTATCTTTAATCTTATAAATTTGAATCATAGATCTTACTGCTGACAAGTCGGTACTGTAGTCAAAAGAGTAAACCCGAAGTTCTGGATATTTTTCTCGCAAGGTGGAGAGCACGATGCTTTCATTCTCACACTCACTACAGTTTTCAGCCGTAGTGTAGAAATACAAAATAAAGGCGGACTTCACTCCACAGCGAGCAGAAATCTTTTTCATTAAAAGATAATCTTTAATTTCAAGGAGAGAATAATATTTCTTTAAATAAGAAACAGTGTCGCTATCCCCCAAGTTTTTTTGGCTCCATTCAAGTTTCCCCCCTAGGTCATTGAGTTCAGCTGACAGAAAAGAGCCAGAAACATTCTTACAAGATAAATCCGATAAAAGTGAGAATTGGGTTTCGGAAGAAAGAATGTCAATAGATATTTTGTCTTGTATGTCTTTGAGCTGTACCAACTTCTTATTACTAAAATAATTACTAACGTAAGCTGCAATTATAAAAAGTAAAGCAGTGATAAAGAAAACTATTAAATACTTTTTCCAATCGATATTTTCTTCTTTCATAAATTTATCTCCAATCTGGAGCCCTAGATACTAATGTATTAAACACTGCTTTCATAAGCCAAAAGGGAGCGATAATTCCAAAAACAGAAAAGAAGTAAACTAAATCTAGAGAAACACTCCATTTCCCTTCGGCCATTCTTTTCCCAAAAATGACTGAACCGATGACAAACAAATAAACAACAATGAAAACAAAAAAGATGGACTGAGGATTGATAAAGAAAGTGTCGAACTTAAAGTTAGAGTAAAGGTCTAGAGAAGATGGGCCGATAGCTTGATATTCGGAAAACTTTCTTAAAAAGAAATTGCCAAGATTGTAAAACATTTTGCCAAACAAATAACTGACGGCAAGAATTGAAATCAGCCCAGCTGGTAAAGTAAACAAAGCGAAATTACCATATTTTTTCCTAAACAATACATTGCGGTAATCAATCGTGTTGTTAATAAAACCATAAACCCAACGCAAACGTTGCTTGAAGAGCCTAGAGATAGTGTGGGGAGTATTAGTGTAAACGTAGGCATCGTTGCAATGTGCTATTTTATAGTGATTTTTCTGCATTCTGTAAGCTATCTCCATATCCTCGGTGTTATGCGCTCTGCGATAAGGCCCTAAATCGTGAAAAACCTTATTTCTGAATATCGTCAGTGGCCCTGGCGTTACATGTATTGCCCCCAAGAAGCCAAGCATTTGCTTTAAAAAGACCCCCAGATAGTATTCCGATGTCTGAGCTCCTTGAACAATATTTTTAGGGTCATGCACCACCACCGAAGGTGCCACTGCCATAATATCAGGGTTCTTTTCGAAAGAACTCATGATGCGGATTAAAGATTCTTTATCAGCAATCGAGTCAGCGTCTAAACAGCCGACGAAGTCTGTCTCAACATGAGAGAGACCCAGGTTAAGAGCGGTGTGCTTGCCTCCATTTTCTTTTTTAAAAGCTTTAACATTATTATACTTAGTAAATTTTTCTAAAATATGCCAGGTGCGGTCAGTCGAACCATCATCAATCAAAAAAATACTAAGTTTGTTTTTGGGGTAATTCAAGTTTAAGAGAGAGCGAACAGTTTTGTAGACGGTATCTTCCTCATTCCAACAAGGCACCATTATGGTTACGGAAGGATATTTGGCTAATTTGATTCCTCCTTTCCGAACAATAATTCTTTTTCTATTTTCCAAAAAAGTAACTAGAAAAAACACCTGTACGTACACGGATAAAAAGGTGATGGTATAAAAAATTATGGTGGAAACTGAAGTCATTCTTTCTCTCACCATAACACAAATAACCCTTAAAAGCAAACATAAAAGCCCCTTTTAGGGGGCTTTTATTTAAATCACAATAATTACATTTTTGCTTCTCCTCCAACATCTACTGTACATTTGGAACACTTACAGCAGAACATCTTCATAACTGCTGCAACACCCACGAGTACATATACGATAGCTTCAACCATTGACCAAGAACCAAGTAGCATGTTGACTACATTATACCCATCATTGCCCATCAGCATACCGATTCCAACCAGACCCCAGTTAAGACCACCAATTACCAATAGCCACTTACCAATCCTTGATGTTAAGCAACCATGACCATAACACATTTTGCCATTACACATATTTTTTATCTTTTCTTCTATTTTTTATAGAAGTTATGTTAATTTATAAAAAGACCTTTTATTAATAAATTTATTATAGCACTTTTTTGAGTGTATGCTATAATGAATATCTTAATAATTAATAAAAAAATATCAATGGAACAAAATAACGTTGTAAATCAAGGTCAAAATGACAGTACAAAACAGATAGCCGGGGCAATCATTATTGCAGGGCTCATAATCGCTGGCGCAGTTTTATTAAAAGACAATACTCAACCAGTAGCAAACAATAACAATAACCCAACCAATGACCCCAATGATCGGACAGCTACGATGAGTGTTAAGGCTGTATCCGTTGATGAACATATCGTTGGTAATTTGGACGCACCAGTAGTAATAATCGAATATTCAGACACTGAATGTCCGTTTTGTAAATCTTTCCACAATACCATGCAAGGTGTCGTAGCACAAAACAGCGGAAAAGTTGCTTGGGTCTTTAGACATTACCCTCTTTCTATTCATCCTAAGGCATTTCATGAAGCAGAAGCTACTGAATGCGCGTGGGGCCAAGGAGGTAATGATACTTTCTGGAAATATGTGGATGAAGTATTTAAACGAACAGAATCAAACAATAAGCTTGAGGTTTCTGAGCTTCCTAAAATAGCCAAAGACATAGGATTAGATGTCCCAACATTCAACGCTTGTCTCGATGGTGGAAAATATAAAGCTAAGGTCCAAGCTAGTATCGATGAAAAAAATAAGACTGGCCAAATCGGAACTCCATTTAACGTAGTTATGACTAAAAAAGATATAACTACAAAAATGCAAGAAGATATAAAAAACGCTATCAATAGTCCAGGAGCAGTTTCATTCAGCTCGAAGGATAAAAAGGTTATGAGCATGAATGGCGCTCTACCACTAGATATGATTAATAAAATCATGGGTGTCTTGTTGAAATAAGTCCAAATAAAAAATCCCCCGAGGGGTGAGCTTGGGATAGGGACCCAAGCGCAAGACCTTTTGAGGTATTTTTTGCTAGGCAAAAAATATCCAAAAGGTGTACAGCTCCTGTAAGGAGTTTTTTATTTTAATCGAAGTAGTTTTTCAAGCGAGCAATCTTTTCATGTTGACGAAGTTTCTCATGCACCTTCGCTTCAATCTGACGGATACGTTCACGAGTCACGCCGAATTCTTCTCCCACTCTCTCTAAGGTATGCTGTATACCGTCAATGAGTCCGTAGCGCATTTCTAAAATCTTTCTTTCCTTCGGATTGAGCTCATCAAGCACACTACGAATCTGGTCAGAGAGAATACGGCGTGAAGATTCTTGGTCGGGTCGCAAGATTTTGTCGTCAGGAATAAAGTTTTCTAATGTTGATTTGTCATCATCATCCCCTACTGGCTGTTCTAGAGAAATTGTTTCTTGGCTAATATTTTCAATCACATGAATCTTGTCTACAGGTATGCCCATCTCGGTCGCAATTTCTTCGGCCAAAGGTTCACGCCCTAGGTCCTGACTTAATTTGCGATGAGTTTGTTTATACTTAGAAATAGTTTCTACCATGTGTACGGGTATACGAATTGTACGACTCTGGTCGGCTAGAGCACGAGTAATAGACTGACGAATCCACCATGTGGCATAGGTCGAAAACTTATAACCCTTAGTCCAATCGAATTTTTCTACTGCCTTAAAGAGGCCCAGATTCCCCTCTTGGATGAGGTCAAGTAATGATAAATTGGCACTTCGGCCTACATATTTCTTGGCAATAGAGACAACTAATCTGAGGTTTGCACGAGCTAGTAGGTTCTTCGCCTCTTCATCACCCTTCTCAATACGCTTGGCTAGATCCTTCTCTTCACTCGCATGAATCAATGGATACTGGCCAATTTCTTTCAAATACATCTGAATCGAGTCATGAATAGTGGATTTGTTTAAATCCTTGTCACTTAAATCAAGGTCGAGGTTCAACAAGTTTCCTCCTTCCAATACATCGATACCGGCAACTGAAAATTTGTCATAGAGTTCATCTAAGAAAAAGATATTGTTCTCAATGTCTGGGAAAGTTTTTAAAATCTCATCATAAGTGATGAAACCTCTCTTACGTCCCTTGCCGATGAGTTCATCGGCGATACGAGCGAGTTCTACTGCCTTCTTCTCTCCACCACTTAACTTTTTTACTTTTTCTTTTTTAACAACTTTTTTGGATTTTTTTACTTTTGTTTTGTGGACTTTCTTCTTGGCAACTTTCTTCTTGGCCTTTTTTTGAGGCTTTGTAACTTTCTTTATTTTTTTATGTTTTATTTTTTTCTTCATAATTTTATTTCTTTAAACGACCATTTTTAATATCTTGTATTTTTTTATTAATTTCATTTATTTCTTTTAAAATTTGCCGCCCACCAGATTCGTCTTTTTTCTCTTCGCAGGTGTGCAATTCTTGCATTTTTTTAAATAATTCTTCTTTTAAATATTCTTCTTCTAAATTAATTAATAATTCATTAATATCTTTTGTTAAATCGATATCGCCAGCATAGAAGACCTCAGCTTCGAAAATCAAATCTTCTTTACTGTCAGCATTCTGCTCCAGGAGGACACTTTCGTCTATCTTTAAAATCGAACATAGGTCTTGTAGGGTCTTCTCCGCGTCGATGACCCTCTTAGTCAATGACTTCTGCCAGAGGATAATCCCAAGCAACCTTCTCTCAATATAATCTTTACGGAAAACCTGTCTTTCATTGTTTTTAATTTCTTCTATTTCTTTTTTCTCTATTTTCGATTCTTGATTTACTTTTTTCAAGTCATCTTTAAGCGCAGACTCAGGAATACCAGAGGCGTCAGAGATTTTCTTAATAAAGTGCATTTGCTCGATTGAGCTTTCTACTGCATCAACGAATGGTAGCACCTTGTCCTTAATCTCCCTCCCTGCCTTACGATTATCCCCTCCGGTATCTGACATTACCCTACCCAGTAGAAACTCGATTAAATGCTTAGAATTCCTAATAGCTTCTCTCCAGGCGTCTACACCATCCTTAGAGATTAAATCAGCTGGATCAACGCCGGGTGGCATATTGGCCACTTTTACATCCATACCGAGAGATAGGGCTATTTTACCAGCCCGCAGTGATGCATTGAAGCCTGCCTTGTCTCCATCGAAGGCCAGAACGATGTTGGGTGACAATCTGCGAACTAGGCCTAAATTTGATACCACATTTTCTCTACCGATGGTGGAGTCAGCTAGGGCGGTACCCGAAGTGGCAACAGTATTCTTGTAACCCGCTTGATGTGACAAAACTAAGTCCATCTGACCTTCAACTAAAATAGAGAAATTGTTTTTGCGGATGGAATCTTTCGCCTTGTCGAGACCGAAGAGTACGGAGGATTTACTGAAAATTGGTGTATCTGGGCTGTTTAGATATTTAGCGGACTTGCCGTCGTCGGTGAAGAGTCTACCAGAGAAAGCGATGACCCGTCCGCTCGTATCTGGAATCGGGAACATAATACGATTGCGGAAACGGTCATAATATCCCTTTTCTGTTTTCTTAATTAAGCCCGCTTTTTCAATTTCGTTTTCTCTCCATCCTTTACTGGTGAGATAAGTGTAGAGCAGTCGCCAGTCTTCGGGGATGAAACCGATACGAAAATTTTTAATACTTTCGTCAGAAAGTCCTCTACCTTTTAAGTAAGACAGCACTCCCGCTTGAGAAGTTATGTTTTTCTCAAAGAACGAAGTGGTATCTTCCATTACGCGGTACAGTTTTTCCTTTTCACTCTCTTCAGCTGCGTTGAATTTCTCAAGTTGAACACCAGCTTTATCGGCCAGCATCTTGAGTGCTC
>Ga0172379_10011637_pt1 | contig 10425 bp, 13 predicted proteins | sample GrowelOW334metaG_FD_119756 | JGI IMG/M metagenome (GOLD analysis project Ga0172379, IMG submission 119756) | Groundwater microbial communities from an aquifer near a municipal landfill in Southern Ontario, Canada - Groundwater well OW334 metaG | ecosystem: Environmental > Aquatic > Deep...
AAAAGAATATTTGCTGAAAAGAGGAATTAAAGAAGAAACAATTAAAAAATGGAGATTGGGATATTCTCCAGATACTTGGCAGGGATTGTCTGATTTTTTGGTTGGCAGAGGATACAAAAGAGAGGAAATTGTTAATGCGGGATTAGCGGTAAAATCTGATAAGGGTAATAATCCATATGATAGATTTCGTGGCAGAATTATTTTTCCAATTTTTGATTTGAATTCGCAGGTTATAGGATTTGGGGCCAGAATTTTCCCCCGCCAAAGCGGGGTCCCGCTCGAAGCGGGAAAGGATGGGATGGGCGCAAAATACATAAATACACCGCAAACTCTGCTTTACGACAAAAGTAATGTTCTTTATGGAATAAATTATGCAAAACTTTCTGTAAGGAAAAACAATCAGTGTGTTTTGACAGAAGGCTATACTGATGCTATAATGTGCCATCAAGCTGGATTTGAGAACACGGTGGCTGTTTCGGGAACCGCCTTAACTCAAAAGCATCTAACCACCTTAAAAAGATATTCTGACAACCTGATTCTTGCCTTTGACATGGATTTAGCAGGGGATACAGCCACAAAAAGAGGAATCAATTTAGCAGAATCTCAGGGCTTTAATATAAAGGTAATAGATACTTATTCAAATGCAAAAGATCCTGCAGAAACCATTTTGGAAAACCCAGAAAATTGGAAAGAGTCTCTGGAAAAAGCAAGGACAATAATGGATTTTTATTTTGATTCTGCTTTTAAGAAATTTGACGGAAAAAGCCCATCAGGGAAAAAAGAAATAGGAAAAATTATTTTGCCTGCAATAAAAAGACTTCAGAATAAAATTGAGCAGTCGCACTGGGTTCAAAAATTGGCAGAAAAATTGGGAGTAACCCACGACTCTATTTTAGAGGAATTAAAAAGTACCAAAATAGATAATAATTATCCAGCACAGCCGGTTTTTGAGAAAAAAAATACTAAAACAGGCGCTAATAATTTTACATCAGAAGGCAGAAAGAAACTTTTAGAAGACAGGATTATTTCACTTATTTTGAAAAATCCATGTAATTTAAATTTAGTAAAAGAAGATGATTATTGCTTGTTCTGTGAAAATAAAAAAGCATTTTTGGAAAATTTGAACAAAACTGCATCTCCAATTTTTGCATCAGAAGATGAGGAAGGAGTGGAAGAAAAATTGAAAGCTATTTTTGCGGATATATCAGAGACAGAAGAGTATAAAGATTTTTTTGGATTGCTTTCTTTGATGGCCGAAGCAGACCCGGAAAATGAAGGTCCTGAGGAAGTGGAACTTTGCCTTTTTCAGCTAAAAAAGTTAGAATTGAAAAACGAACTCGGCAGGCTTACGGGAGTAATAAAAAATGACCCAAATGAGCAAGTTAATGAACGTTTAAAGGAATTTGACCGGAAGGCCAAAGAATTGCATCAAAATTAAAAATAATCTCAATGGTAAAAAAGAAAATCAAAAAAACGCCGAAAAAGAAAATCTTGAAAAAGAAGAAAATCAAAAAAGCTAAGAAAACTAGAAAAGTTAAGACAGAAAGAATTGTTAGAAAGTCTGTTATTGACCAGGTTCAGCTTGAAATTCTTTTAAAAAAAGGCGAGGAAAGGGGTTTTGTTACAACCTCGGAGATTTTGTATGCATTTCCTAAGATAGAAAGGGATATTGAAGGCTTGGAAAAAGTTTATGATGATTTTAAGGAGAGAGGAGTCCAAATAAAAGAAATGCAGGAATTTTTGGAAACAAAATCCAAGAAAGAAAAGAAAGGCAAAAAAGCGCTTATTGGTAAGATTGACCCGATTCAAATGTATTTAAAAGAAATAGGCAGATCAAGCTTTTTATCAGCCAGGGAGGAAAAGGAATTGGCAAAAAAAATTGAAGCCGGAGACGAGGAAGCAAAAAATAAGCTGGCATTGGCAAATTTGAGATTGGTTGTTTCCATTGCTAAAAAATATGTGGGCAGATCTCCAAATTTAACTTTGCTTGATTTAATACAAGAGGGAAACCTTGGATTGTTTAAGGCTGTAAAGAAATTTGATTGGAGAAAAGGATACAAATTTTCAACATACGCAACTTGGTGGATAAGGCAGTCAATTACCAGGGCTTTGGCGGATCAGGCAAGAACAATCAGGATTCCTGTGCATATGATTGAAACAATTTCAAAATACACCAAAGTCAGAAAAAATCTTTTACAGGAATTGGGAAGAGAGCCTTTAGCAGAAGAAATTGCAGCTGAAATGGGCTTGGAAGTTGATAAAGTCCATCACATAAGAAAAATTGCGCAGAAAGCTGTTTCCTTGGAAACTCCGGTTGGAGAAGACAAAGACAAACAAGATTCTGTTTTGGCGGAATTTATAAAAGATGATAAGACAATTGCTCCAAACACTGAAGCAGCAAGAAAACTTTTGAAGGAAAGATTAAAAGAAATTTCCAGCGAATTAACTCCAAGAGAGTTGAAAATTTTAGGAATGAGATTTGGTTTAGATGATGGGGTAATGCACACTTTAGAAGAAACAGGAGAAGAATTTGGAGTAACCCGAGAGAGGATTCGTCAAATTCAGGCAAAAGCGCTGGAAAAATTAAGAAAGCACAAAGAATTGGCAAAAGTTAGAGATTACTACTAAAACAAAAAAATACTCTGGAAATCCAGAGTATTTTTTTATTTAGAATTACGTTATTGCGGTAAACCCAAAGTAAGTGATTATAAGCCCGATAAAAAGTGCAATCAATAATGCAAATGGTAAAAATGGAGCATTTTCCGCTTTTTTTACCCATTTTATTAAGTATTCTGGCAAAAATAGAACAGCTAATCCTTTTAACAGAGTTGCCCAGCCGAGAATTGTTATTATTACTTGCCAGTCTTTTGACCAGACGTTGTATGCCAAAACCATTGATAACCCTATAACCACGCTGATTATTCCCCAAAAAAGCATTGTTGCTTCGTTTTCAACTTCTGCAAAAAGTTTTTTTAAGTATCTCGGTTTTATTAATAAAGCTAAAGCGGTTATTATGATTGAAATTCCCCAAATTTCTGCTATATAATTTGTTATCATAATTTTAAAAAATTTAAATAATAAATTTTACGACCTTTAATAAATTGTTGATAAATCTATATCCTGCGCATATTTAATTTTTCCTTCGTGCTTACCCATTGTTGCCTTTGATGATTGTTGAGTGTATTCCAAAATTATTTGTTTTTTTTGTTCGGTGGATAAATTTTGTCTGTTAATTGCCGGGCCTCCAATACATCCTCCGGGGCAATTCAACAAGTCTAAAAATTTATATTTGCTTGTGCCGGCCTTTATTGCTTCGAGTTCTTTTTTTATATTTTCAATGCCGTCGGTGATTAATATTTCTCCTTCTTTAAATAATGTTTGTATATGTGAAGTTGAAGCCAAACCTCCAGATATTGGATAAATTTTTGTGTATTCCCTTACAAATGAATCAAAATAATAATCTTCGGTAAAGTTTTCTTCTTTTATTTTTTCCTGTTCAAGTATTTGTTTTAAATCTTTTAAAGTTATAACTGCGTCAATTTCTTTATATTTTGGAGCTTCAAGAAGCTCTTTAGCCCAGCAAGGAGAAATAAAAATAACTTTACAATTTGGATTAAATTTTTTATGAACTTTTGCCATGGCCGCCATAGGTGAAACAATCGGCATCAAGTATTCCATTAAATCCGGATATTGTGTTTTTATTAAAGCAACAATAGTAGGGCAGGGAGAAGAAATAAAAAACTTTTGGTTTGGATGTTCTTTTATGTAATTTGCATAAGCCCAGTTGACCATTCTGGCTCCAAAAGTCAGCTCGGTAACTTCTTTAAACCCCAATTGCTTTAGTATTCCAATAATGTTTGGATATTTAAAATCAATTGCAAAAGTGGGGGCTAACATTGCCACTGCTTCATTATTTTTTATAAGGCCTATTTTTTCCTGTAGTTCCATATAAAATTAAAAACCCCAGGACTTTACCATTGTCCATATGACTATTGCAAACAAAATTACATAAAGCACAACCAAGTGCCAAGTTGGAACTGTTAAATAATTTACTACTGATAAGATTATGTCTCCGATTAACATAATTAAGACTTGCTAAAGTTTTTAATAAAGTTTTCCCAAATTAAGTTAAGAAAGTTTTTTCCCCGATCTGTATAATAATCTAGGGAATTTAAAAGCCAGTCAAGATTTACGCCAAAAGGATCAAATATCTGGTTTAAATTAAATCCAAAAAATCTTTGCAGAAGATAAATCAAAATCAGAAAGATTATAATTCCAAAAACAACTCTAAGAACAGGGCTTACAACAAATTTTATAAACAAATAAATTATGGCTACGGCAATAATTATTCCTATAACAGATGCAAAGTCCATATTATTTATTTTAACATAAAGTGTTTTAATTTTACACTGTTTTTTCAACAATCAATTTGTTCAATAATTTTTTAACCTCTTCAATGCTGTTTGGTTCTATTATTGAAATTACTGTGATATCTTTTTTTATTTTTTTAAACTCTTTTTTTATTTTTAAAATAATGTCTGGTAAAACAGTATCGCTTTTGCTTAGAAATATATATTCTGGTTTTTCTAAAAGTAATTTGTTGTAAGCTCCAAGTTCAGCCCGAACATTTTCATAATCTTTAAGCGGGTTGGGGGAGTCGGCTGAAACAAAATGAAACAGGACTTTTGTGCGTTCTATGTGGCGTAAAAATTTAATGCCAAGTCCTTTGCCTTCAGAGGCCCCCTCAATAAGTCCTGGAATGTCAGCTAATATCAGCTCATAATATGCGCCTAAATTGGGCTCTAAGGTTGTAAATGGATAATTGGCTACTTTTGCCTGCGCTTTTGTTAATTCATTTAGCAGGCTGGATTTTCCAACATTTGGCAGGCCTATGAATCCTGCGTCGGCAATCATTTTTAGTTCTAAAAGCAAATCAAATTGTTCTCCGGGTTTTCCCAACTGGAACTCTCTGGGGCTGGTGTTTATGGCAGATCTAAAATAATAATTGCCTTTTCCGCCAATCCCTCCTTTGGCAATCAGTTCCTGCTGGCCAATTTTGATAATTTCAATATCTTTTTTTGTAGTAAGATTGTGGCAAACCGTTCCAACCGGGACAAATAATACCAAGTCCTCGGCATTAAAACCGTCGTTAAGCTTTGACTTTCCATTTTCTCCGTCTCTTGCCTTATAATCTTTTTTAGCGCGGAATTTTCTTAAAGCTCCCAAATCAGCAACTCCTTCTATTATAATATTGCCTCCAATTCCGCCGTTTCCGCCCGTGGGGCCAAGAGTAAATTTTACTTTGCTGAAAGTGGACATGCCTTTTCCGCCATGGCCGGCTGAAACGTTTATTTTGACTTCATCAATAATCATTTAGTCTGTTTTGTGTTATTTTACGTAAAGCTTGCAAAAACAATGGCCGTCTTTTGTAATTTCATCTTTGTGCCAAAAGCAGGGGCAGATTTTTTTTGAATCTTCCTCTTTATTTCCAGTAACTCTTCTGCATGGACAATAAATTTCGCCGTGTTTTTCTTTGTTCATTAAAAGTCCGTTAATTATTCTTTCAACAGTTTTTTCATCGGGATTTAGTTGAAATCCATTTTCTTCTGCGTATTGTGCAAAATCTTTTTTTAATTTTTCGATTATTTCTTGTTTTTCCATAATTATTTGGTCTCTTTTAATAAATTTTCAAGCCAGTCATTGATTGTGTTTTCTGGCATCAACCCGACAAATGTATTAACAGGCTTTCCGTTTTTAAACACAATAACTGTTGGAATACGTTCAACGCTGAATTTTTGGGCATTAATAGGAATTTGATCCACATCGGCTTTTGCAAAAATAATTCGGTCTTTAAAATTATCAGATAATTTTTCTAGAATTGGTCCTAAAATCTGGCATGGTCCGCACCAGATTGCAAAAAAATCAACCAAGACTAATTTATTTGGCGTATTTATTTCCGCATCAAAACTTGCATCTGTTAAAGTTTTCATAATATTTGTTGTTATTATTATTTTATTTATTTAATCTATGTGCCAGAATCTTCTATTTTCTTTTGTTTTTTTATCTTGTTCAAAAAATTTTAAATCTAAAAAATCTTTTAAGTCGCTCACAAAAAGTCCCAAGCCAAAAGAAAATATCCAGATTTCCAAATTATTTTTAAAATAAACAATTCCAATTATCATTAGCGCTAATCCATATATCCAGTGGTGGGGAATCCATGGCGGATCTTTTAGCCATATGTTCACATAATTATCTCCCCATCTGCCGATAAGATAACCCAAGAATCCGGCAATAAGAAAATTTATTATGTTTAAAATTATCATAACTTTATTTTATTAGGAAATATGCTATTACCGCTATTCCTAATGCGATTCTATAATAGCCAAAGATTTTAAAGTTATGTTTCTGAACATAGTCCATTAAAAACTTTACCACAATTAAGGCTACAATAAAAGCTGTAATAAAGCCAGTTGATAGGATAAAAATCTGATTTATGTTTAAAAGTTCTCTGTATTTTAATAAACTGTAAGCTGAAGCTGCAATCATTGTTGGAATTGCCAAAAAGAATGAAAATTCTGCGGCAACAACGCGCGAGGCTCCAAAAAGCATGGCTCCAATAATTGTGGAGGCTGATCTTGAGGTTCCAGGAACCATAGATAAACATTGGACTAATCCTATTAAAAATGCTGTTTTAAAGCCTAAATCCTTGATGGATATTATTTTTATTTTATAATTTCTGCCTTCTATAAAAAGTATAATTAACCCACCAACCAGCAAGGCAATTGCAACAATCCATGGGCTAAATAATTTTTCTTCTATTTTGTTAGCCAACAAAGCTCCAAAAAATATGGCTGGTAAAACCCCGATAATTGTTTTTAACCAAATGCTGAAAATTTCCTTATTTTTTTCTTGGTCCTTTGTAAATGGCCAAAGTCTTTTCCAAAAAAATGCAACAACAGCTAAAATTGCCCCAAGCTGAATAACAATGTCAAAAAGCAAAGTAAAATTTTTGTCAAAAGAAATAAGCTGGTTTACTAAAATAAGGTGCCCGGTTGAGGAAATTGGCAAGAATTCTGTAAAACCTTCTACTATTCCCAATATTATTGCTGTTAAATATGGAATCATAATTATTTATTATATCAAAAAATCACTTTAATTAAAAGTGATTTTTTAAGCGTCGTAATGTGTTTCTGGGTAATTTTTGAAAATTTCTTTTTTCTTTGATAATCTGGAATTTTTATTTTCCGGTTTTTGCATTGAAGTAAGCCATGAAATAAAGGGGATTCTGAGCTTATCCAGGCACCAGCTGTCATCTTTCATAAGGGGTTTCTTTTCTTCCTTAAAACGATCCAGCAAAGCTAGGGTTGCTTGTAAATTTGCAGGAGACAATTTATTGTGCTCCTCTAAAAATTGTTCTTTGCTGATCAATTTTGTCATATTTCATACTACCATAAAACGTACAAAAAAACAAGCCCCGTTAGTAGTCAAATTTTACTCCGGATTCAGCCCTGTCAGCTCTTTTTGCATCAACTTCTTTTAGATGGATTTTTCTTATTCTGATATTTTTTGGAGTAATTTCCACATATTCATCATCTCCAATATATTCTAAAGCGTCTTCCAGTCCCATTGTTTTTGGAACATTAAAGTGCTCTCGGTTTTTTTCTCCTTTAGCCCGCATATTTGAAAGCTGTTTTTCTTTGCAGACGTTTACCCTGATGTCATTCGGCCTTGAATTTTGCCCCACAACCTGTCCTTCATAAACTGTTTCAGCTGGACCAAAAAACAAAGTTCCTCTGTCTTGAACATTTTTTAATCCGTACAATCTTGTTTCTCCTGTTTCAGTTGCAACCAAAGAACCGTTGTCCCTTTCTTTCCAGTTCCCAGGGTCTGGCATATATTCAAAGAAAACAGTGTTTATGATCCCAAGTCCTTTTGTGTCTGTTAAAAATTCATTTTTATATCCAAACAATCCTCTTGTTGGAATTATAAATTCCAAAAAACAAATTCCATTATGATTTCTCATTTCTTTCAGTTCTCCTTTTCTTACTCCCATTTTTTGCATTACAACGCCCTGATACTGTTCTGGAACCTCAACAAATATTTTGTCAAAAGGAGTCATTGTTTTTCCGTTTATTTCGCGCAAAATAACTTGAGGCCTTGAAACCTGGAATTCAAATCCTTCTCTTCGCATTCTTTCAATCAAAATTGCCAAGTGCAATTCTCCTCTGCCAGAAACAATCCATGTATTTTTATCTGTTTCCTCAACTTTCAAAGAAACATCGGTTTCCAATTCTTTAAATAATCTTTGTCTTATCTGCCGTGTTGTTGAAAATTCTCCTTCTTTTCCGCCAAAAGGAGAATCATTAACCAAAAAAGTCATTTTTACAGTGGGTTCTTCAATGTTGATTAATGGTAAAGCTTCTGCATTTTCTGGGTCGGCAATTGTTTCTCCAATTGTAATGTCTTCAATTCCGGCAATTGCCACAATGTCTCCGGCTTTAACTTCGGTTGCTTCAATTTTTCCCAGTCCGGCAAAAGTCATTAACGAGGTTAATTTTGATTTGGTTTTTATACCCTCTCTGCTTATATGAACAATTTCCTGGTTAGCTTTTAAAATTCCATTGTGAATTCTTCCAATGGCAATTCTTCCTTTAAAATCATCTGGAGCAATTGAGGTTACCAGCATCTGTAATGGTTTTTCTATGTCTGCAATGGGAGAGGGGATATGTTCTATAATTGCGTCAAAAACAGGAATTATATTTTCCATTTTTGACAAATCTGCTTCCAGCCCGGCCTTTCCATCACGACCCGAAGCGTAAATTACCGGAAAATCCAAGCTGTGATCTCCGGCCCCCAGTTCTAAAAATAATTCAAGGGTTGCCTCTAAAGCAAATTCAGGTCTAGCTCCTGTTTTATCAATTTTGTTTACAACCACAATAATTTTGTGGCCCATTTCCAAAGCTTTTTTCAAAACAAATCTGGTCTGGGGCATAGGTCCCTCTTTTGCGTCAATTAAAAGCAAACATCCGTCAGCCATATTCAAAACTCTTTCAACTTCTCCACCAAAATCTGCGTGGCCCGGAGTGTCTATGATATTTATTTTAATTGGTTGATCAGAGCCAGCTGGAGTATATAAAACAGAAGCGTTTTTTGAGAAGATAGTAATTCCTCTTTCCCTTTCAAGTTCGTTGCTATCCATAATCATTTCCTGGTTGGCAATTTCCTTTTTCATTTCTGTTTTTGACTGACGCAAAAGAGCGTCCACAAGCGTGGTTTTTCCATGGTCAACGTGAGCAATAATAGCTATGTTTCTTATATTCTGCATAATAAAACTAATTATACACTAAAAAATGCCCTATGTCAAAGCAAATAAAGAAAAAAAGAGCGTCGAGGCGTGCAATGATTGCACGAGGGTAGTTTTCGCTTAAACTTGAAAATGTCTTTTTTTAGTAATAAAATAAAAATATGAATAAAAAATCAAAAAATAAGGCAATCGCAATTTTTAATGGAAATCAAATCCGTCGTCATTGGGACGAGGAAAAAGAAATTTGGTATTTTTCAGTTTCAGATGTTATTGCGGTGCTAACAAAAAGCGTTGATCCTGTTGGTTATTGGCGAAAATTAAAAGAAAGGCTACTTAAATAGGGCGGAAATGAAACCGTGACAAAATGTCATGGTTTGAAAATGCCAGCCCAGGATGGCAAAATGCGTTTTACCGATGTTGCCGACACGGAAACTATGCTTCGGCTTATTCAGTCGGTTCCCTCACCAAATGCTGAGCCGTTTAAATTATGGCTAGCTCGTGTTGGCTATGAAAGATTAGAAGAAACTGCTGACCCAGAATTAGCAATTAGTCGCGCGTTGAAAACTTATCTTCAAAAAGGATATAGCCAAGAATGGATAAATCAAAGATTAAAAAGTATTGAAATTAGGAAAGCTTTGACCGACGAATGGGAAAAGAGGGGCGTAAAAGAAAGTTTGGAGTTTGCTATTCTTACAAATGAAATTACAAAAGCGTGGACAGGCATGACAACTAGAGAATATAAAAAATTGAAAGATTTAAAAAAAGAAAATTTGCGAGATAATATGACTAATTTAGAATTGGTTTTGAATATGCTGGCAGAAACCGCAACAACAGAAATTTCTGAAAAACGCGAACCAAAAAATTTAGATGAAAACAAAATTGTAGCTCGAGAAGGCGGGAATGTGGCAGGTAATGCTCGCAAGGAAGTTGAATCAAAAACGGGAAAGAAAGTAATTACCAGTCAAAATGCTAAAACGCTATACGGCAAAAGAGAACCAGAGAAATTGAAAAATTAATTGACTTAAAAAAATAATGCAACAAAAAATCGCAGGTTATGCGATTTTTTGTTTTTGATAATTAGAAAATTACCATCTGTTGCCTCCGCCAAATCCTCCTCTGTC
>Ga0172379_10011638_pt1 | contig 10425 bp, 8 predicted proteins | sample GrowelOW334metaG_FD_119756 | JGI IMG/M metagenome (GOLD analysis project Ga0172379, IMG submission 119756) | Groundwater microbial communities from an aquifer near a municipal landfill in Southern Ontario, Canada - Groundwater well OW334 metaG | ecosystem: Environmental > Aquatic > Deep...
AGCCATTTCCGTAAATGCTCGTTGTAAATGTCGTTTTTAGTGGTCATAGTCATATGATCACCATGGTAACCGAATTATTATCTACACGGTAGGTTTCGGTAACATTTATTCTTATCTACAACGAGGTTTCGGTAACATTTATTTTTATCTACAACGATGTAGTGTGTAAATAAGCTCGAATGTGGTATAATAGAAATAATGATATATCCACGCGCAAAAAAAGTCTTGTTTGCTAATAATAAGGGCGGTGTCGGCAAGACAACGTTGTCTTTTAATTGCGCCATGTCGTTTGCGAAAAAAGGCTACAGGACGGTTTTGGCCGATCTGGATCCTCAATGCAATCTTTCCCGCCTGGCTCTGGGAGATGATTATTACGAGAAAACCCTTTTCTCAGCGGCGGAAAAAGACATTTACGATGTCTTAAAAGGCGTCATTGAGGGCGGCAGCGATATTGATTTGAACGTGCCGTTCATTCCGGTTGCAAACAGTTCCGGCAATCTGTCTTTATTGAAGGGCAGCGTGAATTTTTCCCTTTATGAGAATTTGTTGGTTTCAGCTTTCGGCCAGGCGGCGGCGGGGCAGCAGCTTGGTTATTTTCAGACGAGCGCCATTGATCGTTTCTTGCGCGAAAGAGGAATGAGGGATGAGATTGATATTTTTGTCATCGATACTTCGCCCAGCTTGTCCCTACTCAATCAGGTTATTTTTCTCGGGGCTGATTATTTCGTCGTGCCTATGATGCCCGATGCTTTTAGCGTGCAGGGAATTGAGAACCTTGGCGTAATATTGGAAAAATGGAAGCAAACATGGAAGGTGACGGGCAAGGCGCTTTCCGGCGACACTGAAAGCAAATTCGTTCTGGCGGGCGATAGTTTGTTCATCGGCTATATTGTCAATTCATATAATGTCTATGGCAAGCAGCCGATTAAGGATCACCGCCGCTGGATCGAGGAGATTCCGGCTAAAGTGAAAAAATACCTTTCCGAAAAACACGGCCGCAACGGCTTGGTGGAGCGAAGTTGGAAAGAACCTCTGGCAGAAGTGCAGGATTACGGCAGGATACCGGCGAAATGCCAAGAAATCGGCGTGGCTATATTCGATTTGGATCCAGCGCTCGTAGATGATGTCCATTTGGGCACGAAAGATAATATCGATAAGGCTAAAGAGGAATTCGGCGAGCTGTCAGATAAGATTTTGAAGATATTGGCTGAATATTGAAGCTGAATAGAATAGCTTATAATCCTTTTGAAGCAGCGGTCGCCGGACAGTTTTGACTTTTTCTGTTTCATGATATAATAAAATCAGCTTACAAATAAATTCCGGAGTATGAAACTCTGTCGTTCTTTCATTAAGCCTTTGCCGTTCATTGCGGCGGGATTTTTTATTTGCTTGATTATCGCGCCGCCGGCCTTGCGGCTAACACAGTCATCAACGTCGATACGGTTTGGAATGCCGGCGAGGTGAAAATTTTTAGCGGAGGAGACAATTTATCCATTGAATTCGGTGCCGCTTTGACGATCAATGGCGGCGCGGTATTGAAAATGGGCAAGAACAGCAGTATTTTGGTTGATGGCAAATTGCATCTCGTTGGCCAGGCGGATAATCCCGTCGTCATCACATCCCTTAAGGATGACGATTTCGGCGGAGATACCAATAGCGACGGCGCGGCCACGGTTCCGGCCAAAGGCGACTGGGGTGGAATAATATTGAATACGTTTTCGACATCCAGCCTGCCGGAATTGATCGCTGATTACTCGGCGATAAAATTCGCCGGAGGCTTTCAGGATAATATCTCCAATTATTTCCAAATCGTCAAAGCCGGAACGGTGCGGATAAGCCATTCTGATATTTTGGATAATGACGGCGAATTTTATATCTTGGACGCGCAAAGCATCAGCATCAGCGATTCCAATATTTACAATCCCACTCAGCCGCTATGGTACGGGTATTTTATGCCCATTACCATGATTTATAGCGATATGGCGGGAATAGTCGATGCCAAGAATAATTATTGGGGCAACATTGACGGACCGACGACTCTATTGGACGCTTATACTGGAAGGATTAAGGGCACTGTCTTGTATCATGGCAATTTCGAATATCTGCCGTTTGCCGCATCGCCTTTCCCGTTTTTAACCATGCCAGTGATAGCCAAAATAAATCCGGTAATCCTAATTCCCGGCGTCTTAGGCAGTTGGCCGGACAAGGAAGGCAAGAAACTTATTCTTGATCCGGTTCTGCACACTTATGACGACCTGTGGTATGCGCTGATTGCCGCTGGGTTCAAGAGCGGGGAGACGTTGTTTGATTTTCCTTATGAGTGGCGCAAATCTAATGTGATTACGGCGCAACTGCTGAAGGCGAAGATAGTCGCAACGAAGGCGGCTTGCGTTCCTTCCGAAACTATTGATTGCTCCAAAGTCGATCTGATCGCCCATTCCATGGGCGGGATCGTGGCACGGCAGTATATCGCCAGCGCCGACTACGGCAATGATGTTGACCAGCTCATCTTTATCGCCACGCCGCATAAGGGATCGCCAAAAACTTATTTGATGTGGGAGGGCGGATATTTGGGTTCCGAATTAAATAATCAACTTTTAAAGATGATTTTGATTCATGAATCTAAAAAAGTAACTAGAATCTCTGGTGATATTGGTTTAGTCACATATATTCAAGATTATAATATTGATCCAGTCAAGGAATTGCTGCCGATTTATCCGTATATTTATGACGAGGTAGCGGGGCAAGTCCGTTATTATCCGAACGGTTATCCGGTAAATCAGTTTCTGGAAAACTTGAATAGCGCTGAGAATTTAGCCCGGCTCAAGTCTGATGTCCGGGTGACGAATATCATCGGCAATACAGGAGGCGATACGATAACCGGCTATAATATCGTGGATTCAACCGAGCCTTTGCCGTTATGGGCTGATGGCATGCCAAAAAATTTTTATGGTGATAAATCCGGCATTTTAACGGGTAATGGCGACGGCACGGTGCCGGCAATCAGCAATAATGATTTTCTTGATCTGGAGCCGATAGTCATCAATCAAGACCATGGCAAAGCCGTCTCTTACGCGCAAGTCGAAATTATCAAGGAATTGACCGGCACGAAGCCGGCAACGGAAATTCATAATGATTATAGTATTTTTTCCTTGCTAATGATTTCTTTGCGCTGTCCGGCCGATATCGAGATTATCGCGCCCGATGGCAAACGTCTGGGTTTCGACGCACTCAGCTCTTCGACATTATGGGAAATTCCGGACGGCTATTATTACCGCTCGACTGACGAATCTTTGCCCGAGTATGCGATTATTCCTAATCCGCAACCGGGAAATTATCAGGTTAGATTAATCGGCACCGATAGCGGGGGAGATTATACTGTGGGCGCGAGTTATTTTGATTCTTCGACTTCGACTGAAACGGAATACAGCGGCGTAATCCTGAGCGGCCAGAATCAGGCGCTGGATTTTGATTTTACCGCTTCAACATCTTCGCCGGTTATGGCGATAAATTCCGCCATTACGATCGATTCGGCTATCAGCGATGTTTCTCTGGTTTATGATCGCGGGCTTTTGAGCGATAAGAACGCTAAGAAAAAGATCATCCAGCAGTATGATCTGCTGAAATTGAAAGTCAAGGTGATTGATAAGCTGATTACATTGGCGGAAAGCGGACTGGAAAAATTGCAGAATAACACTGCGATCAAATCGCCGGTCAAGGACAAATTGGCGGCTTTAGCCTGGAAAGAGCTTGATAAATTAAAACAGCGAAGAACAAATGAAATTGCCGACAATCTGGCTGATTTGGATGAATATCTGCAGAAGTTGCAGACCAAGGCTGTATTAAAGCCGCTCGGCTATGGTATAATAAAAGCAAACAATGATTATTTAACAAATAATTGGTAAATCTATGAATTTTAATATTTTAGTTTGGAGAATTATCAAATTTGTCGTATTAATTTGTGTCGCAATTTTATTGTCTTTATTTGGAATTTTTGTTTTTTTACCATTGGCAGATATAATACTTGTCGGTAGCACCCCATATTTTTTTGGATTTGGTGATTTAGTTGGTGGATTTGTGGGTATTTTAATGTCGTTTGGGTTTTGTTTTTCTTTAATTGCCACTATAGCCATTAGTAGGTATAAGTATTATTTTTTATTATCTATTTTAATATTAAATGTATTGCCAATTTATTTAGTATATGGCAATGGTACAGATTTATTCTCAATGGAAAATTTAAAAATAGTTATAATTATAACTGTAACAAACATTGCCGGTTGGCTTATCGGCGAGGGGATTTTGCTGGGATGGAAGAAAATAAAGGGTGGTAAGTAGCAAGGTAATGAGCAATGTAAGTAGCAAAGCAATTAGCAAGCCTCGGTCTCGGCCGGGGCTTTTTTGCCTAAAATTCTGATTTTTTCATATTGACAATATAGACTTAAAGTATTAAAATTCAAGTATTAATTAATGCTTAAATTATGCCTGCAAAAAAAGATTACAAACTCATTAAATATATAAAACATATGCCGATAGAACATTCAATAAATCAGGTTTTGCGCTATGAGCCGTCTAATGATCAAGAAGAAAGGGATTTGCTTTTAGCAAAGATGATTTTTGACCGCGAGAATCATGTATCTGACTTGGAAATCGAGATCAACGCCGCCAAATTCGCGCTGAAGAAGCTTGATCTGGAGAGGGAAGTCCATCGGGATCTGATGGCCGGCATAAATCAGGAAAGACAGGCTGAGTGGCAGTATAACTTCAGCGAGGATTTTTACCTGATGGAACGGCAGGATTTGGAAAGATTGCAGGACGAAGCGGCTTATGACGCAAAATGGCTTGAGGCTGCCAGAAAATTGATCAAGACGGAAAAATACTTGTCGGTGCCGTCAGGATTTTTCCGCAATTACCATTTCGATTATGACGGTAATCCGAGCTTGGACGGCTGCTGCGAGGATGAAATAGATGAAATTCCGTTTTAGCGCGATATTTTGTTTGATCAATGATTGTCGCAATAAATTCAATCGCCTCGGGGCAGTCCGGGGCGATTTTATGTCTGAAGCGATGGATATTCCATCTTTGACAGAAAGGGGCGGAAAATGGTAAAATAAGGGTAAGAATTAGGTTTTAAAATATGGCAACAAAAAAAATACCTGATAATCAAATCGCCTTTTATCAATCATTCGATGGGTCGGTAAATATCGAGGTAATGTTTGCCGAAGAAAACGTTTGGCTGACGCAGAAAAAGATGGCTGAGCTTTTTGACTGTTCGACTGATAATATCTCGCTCCACTTGAAAAATATCTATAATGATAATGAAGCTGACAAAAAATCAACTAGCGAGGAATTCTCGGTAGTTCAAAAAGAAGGCGAAAGGGAGGTTTTAAGAAAGATGGCATTTTATAGCCTCGAAGCCGTTATTGCTGTCGGTTATCGTGTCAATTCTGAACGAGGTATTCAGTTTCGCCAATGGGCTACCGGCATATTGAAGGACTATATCCACAAGGGCTATGCTTTGAATAGCGACCGCATGAAATACGGCTCAAGGTTCAGCGCCAGGTATTTTGATGAATTATATGAAGAGATTAAGGACATCCGCACCAGCGAAAGAAAAATTTATCAGAAAATTACGGATATTTACGCGACAGCCATTGATTATTCGCCAAAGGCTTTTGAGAGCAAGGAATTTTTTGCTACTGTCCAAAACAAGCTGCATTTTGCCATTACCGGCAAGACTGCGGCTGAAATCATCACCGAGCGGGTGAGCAGCAAGAAAGACAAGCTGGGGCTGACTTCTTGGCGCCGTTCTCCTGGGGGAAAAATCATGCCTAGCGATGCGGTCATCGCCAAGAATTATTTGGATAAAAAAGAATTGGAACACTTGAATCGCATCGGCAATATGTATCTGGATTATGCCGAGATGCAGGCGGCTCGAGGCAGGGCGATGACTATGGGCGATTGGGCGGCGAAACTGAATGCGTTTTTGAAATTCAGCGAATATGAAATTTTAGCTAATGCCGGCAAAATCAGCCGCGAAGTCGCAGAGGCTTTGGCGTTGGGAGAATATGAAAAGTATCGCGTCGAACAGGACAGGAATTATATATCCGATTTTGATCGGGAAGTCAAGAGAATAATAGAGGAGAAAAAGGCAAAAATAAAATGACGCAAATAGTAAAGTAATGAGCAATGTAAGCAGTAAATTATATATCAATCCCGGTCTCTTGGCCGAGGCTTTTTTGTCTAAAATTCCGATTTTTTCATTTTGACAGAAAGGGGTAGAAAGTGGTAAAATTAAAATGTAATTTATTGAATAAACTCCCAAAATATATGGGGCATAGGAATATAATTTATGTTTTTATTGATGCCTCTAATTTGTGGCAGGCTCAGAAAGCCAAGAGGTGTCTTTTGGATATGGGGAAAATTGTCCATTATGTCAAGAATAAATTTGAAGGAACGGAAATTAAGGTATTTTATTATACGGCATTTCCGGCTGATGGCACCCGTTCATACAGTTTAGATCCAAAGTTCAAATTTTTGACTTTTTTGAATAAGAGTTTGAAATTCGAGGTTAGAAAGAAAAAATTAAAGCAAATTAGGGTTTCTGATGAGTGCGGCGAGCATATTATTGAAAAAGGCAACATGGATGTAGAAATGACCATTGATGTAATGTTCCATATCAATAAATATGATTCAGCTGTATTTTTTACGGGGGATTCTGATTTTTTGGCGCTAGTAACGCATCTTCGCACCAATGGAAAAAAAGCTTATATCATTTCAACTAAGAATAATATTTCAGAGGAATTAAGGACCGGCGCTGACGGTTATACTGATTTATTACTGATCAAGGAAAATATTTGGGGAAAAGAATTATCGCATAGGATAGAAAAATAAGCATAAAAAAATCACCCTCCTTGCGGAGGGTGACCCTTGGATGTAAAACCCTTTTAGTCTAATGAAAACTAAAAGACATAAGTATTATATCATATTCACAAAAAAAGTCAATATAGCTGTGGATATAGCTGTGGATAACTTATATATAAGCATCTAAATTTAGATAAAATATGACTAATCTCTTCGACAAATTGGCCGGCCTGCTCAAGAAAGACGAGCGGCTGGTCTCGCAAAACGGCGATCTTTTAAAGAATCAAGCCCAGGAGCTGGCGCGCAAAAGCGATCCGGAACTTATCAAAACGCTTTTGTCCGATCCGGCTCTTAAGGCGCACTTCTTCTCGCAGGTCGTCGGCGTGACGATTTTCGATCAAGCCAAATTCATCAGCTTTGTCGGCAGCAAAGAATTTTTGCCTGATTCTTACACCGCTTTCAAGAATAAAATCGGCCTGGTCACCGGCGAGGATTTTCTTAACGCCGGCCGCGAAGTCGTGCTCGTCTGGCCGTACAAGGATTGCATCCTCGAGGGCGGCATGGCAAAGGAGGATCAGAAAACCGAAGAGATTTTTTACAACGAAACGCTCGCTCCCGACGACATCACTTATCTTCTTGATCCCAAAGTTTTTACCGAGTTCAAACGGATTGACATCAAAGGTGAACATAAGCTGGACGGCTTCCGCCGCGGCGCGGACGGCATGATTAAAGATAATTTGATCATCAAGGGCAATAATCTGCTCGCGCTACACTCGCTCAAAGAGGAATTCGCCGGCAAGGTCAAGCTGATCTATATCGATCCGCCCTATAACACCGGCAATGACGGCTTCAAATACAATGATTCATTCAATCATTCCACTTGGCTGACCTTCATGAAGAATCGACTGGAGGTATCGAAGGAATTGTTGCGGGATGACGGAGTGATTTTTGTTCAAATGGATCATAATGAGGGTGCTTATTTAAAGGTTTTAATGGATGATATTTTTGGAAGAAGTAATTTTAGAAACGCCATAACTTGGCGAAAGGTATTAAGTGGGAAAAAGCAAAGTATAAATTTATCGAATATTACAGAGTATATTTTTGTTTATGCAAAGAGTGCCAGCTTTCAATTAAACCAATTATTTATTGAGGCGGAAATTGAGAATGATTTAAAAAATTATCCCCATATTGAAGAGTCTACAGGTAGACGTTATGGATCATTTGACTTTACTCAACAAGGTACCGGACAAGCCAAATTTTTTGATGGTAAATTGTTAGAACCTCCAAAAGGAAAACATTGGATTTGGGATCAAGAAGCAATCACAGAAGGAATTATTAATAATAGAATAATTTTTACAAAGAGTGGCATGCCTAGAGTAAAAAGGTATCTTGACGATAAAAATGGAAATCCTTTATCAGATTTATGGAGTGATGACGAGGTAAAAATTATTTCTGCAAATGATAAGGAGAGATTAGAATTCAATGGTCAAAAACCCGAAGCCTTACTGAGAAGAATAATTCAACTTTCAACTGAAAAAGGAGATATTGTTTTAGATTATCATGCTGGAACTGGAACAACATTAGCAGTTGCTCATAAAATAGGGCGTCAATATATCGGTATTGAACAGATGGATTATATCCACGATTTACCTGAATCTAGATTAATAAAAGTTATAAAGGGTGATCAAACTGGAATTTCTAAGGCGGTCAATTGGAAAGGCGGCGGCGACTTTGTGTATATGGAGCTTTTGGAGTGGAACGAAAAATGGATGCGAGAAATACAAAAAGCCAAGGTTGGCAAAGATTTAATCAGGATTTGGGACGAGATCAAAGATTCGACATTCCTGAGCTGGCGCATCGAGCCGGAAAAAGTCGAAGTAAAATCTTTTGAGAAAATCAGCGTCGAAGATCAAAAGAAATTCCTCATCGACTGCCTCAACAAAAATCATCTCTATGTGAATTACAGCGAGATGGAAGACGAGGATTATAAGATTTCGGAGGGTGATAAAAAATTAAATAGGGAGTTTTATGAAAATTGAAGTAAAAAAAGCAATTCAAGAAGCAAATATTAAATCATTGGCGCTGAATACTGATTTTGGCAACCTTAGGTTTGAGGATGCCCACCCTAAGCTTGAAAAAATAAAAGAGTGGATTATTGAATTTATTGATCTAAAATTTGAGGAAAATTTGCCCATTAAAAAAGCGCGAGAAATTAATGACCGCATTGAACAATATGCCAAGCATTTGGATTGGCTTAAAAAATTTTCTATATCAACCTTAGATAACCCGAAATTGGAGCATGATAACTTTGAGACATTGATTGATAATTTTTATACTTCATTTTTTGAAGATTTTGTTGTTAGGCATCTTTGTTATTTAAAAGATAATGTTTTTAAAAAAAGTACGGACGTTGAAAAAATCACGAAAGCGGAGATAATAGCAGATACTATAATTAAAAATGAGGAAAAGTATAGAAAAGCTTCAGAGACCGCAGAGAATTGGATAGAAACGGAGGGTAAAGTAATTTCTCGTGCGATAAACGATAAGACAAAAGTTTTTAGTGAAAAGGCAAATAATGAGCATACTAAGCATAGGGTTTGGTGGTGGTTAGTAGGGTCGAGCAGTTTTTTGATAGGTGCCATTGTTATGGCTTTAATATTGATTTCTAAGTTGAGCGGAAATGGCGAAAATATTTCAGTTGGTGCTTCGTTGCTGCGTATTTCTGTTATGGGCATGTTTATCTATGGGGCGTTTATGGCTTATCAGCAGTTTGGTGTTCAAAGAAAGCTTTATGAAAGTTATAAATTTAAAGCCATTGCTTTATCAACAATGGAAGAATTGATAAAGAATTATACAGACAGAAAAGATCGGGAGTTAATAATGAATAAAGCAGTAGATATAATTTTTTCAGAACCGTCATTAAAAGAAGACAAAATTACTCATCAAAGAATAATAGATGATTTATTGGATATTTTAAAGAGTAAGGTTTAATCTGGAAATGGGAAATTATAAACCACTATGCAGCCAGATAAAAACAAATTAGTCGTGCTGTTTGAAGACAATCCCGTGCGGCGAGCGTGGGATGAAAAAGCGGAAAAATGGTATTTTTCCGTGGTTGATATTGTGGCGGTTTTGACCGATCAGGGGGATTTTCAGTTAGCGCGAAATTATTGGAAAGTGTTAAAAAACCGCTTAAATGCAGAAGGAAATCAGTCGGTTACAAATTGTAACCAACTGAAAATGCTGTCTGCCGACGGCAAAAAGTACCTTACCGATGTGGCCGATGTCGAAACGGTTTTGCGGCTGATCCAATCGATTCCGTCCAAAAAAGCCGAGCCGATCAAGCTGTGGCTGGCTAAGGTCGGCTATGAGCGGCTGCAGGAAACGGTTGATCCGGAAAAGTCCATTGACCGAGGTAGGATGAATTGGCAAAGGATGGGCCGGAGCAAGCAGTGGATCCAACAGCGGATGATGGGGCAGGAAATCAGGAACAAGCTGACGGATTATTGGAAAGATAACGAGGTGACGGCGCAGGAAGAATACGCGATTCTGACCAACATCATC
>Ga0172379_10011639_pt1 | contig 10424 bp, 10 predicted proteins | sample GrowelOW334metaG_FD_119756 | JGI IMG/M metagenome (GOLD analysis project Ga0172379, IMG submission 119756) | Groundwater microbial communities from an aquifer near a municipal landfill in Southern Ontario, Canada - Groundwater well OW334 metaG | ecosystem: Environmental > Aquatic > Deep...
ATCCGACGACAGTCTTTTATACCGTCGTTCGTCCGAGAGAATGGATCACAAGGCACGCCGAAAATGACACAGTGTTTGCGCTGGATCCTGAAAAGATCATTGCGAATTTTGAAATGCAGATGCAACAGGAGCGCAACGCAAGATCAACTGAGAATCTGTTAAGAGTTTTTTCATCGTCCTTATCGCTTGTATCGGATATCGCATCAATCGGAGAGAAAAAAACGGACGAGGAATTGGAAAAGAAGGAAAAAGAGAGGAACGATCAACGCCAACAGGAAATGCAGGAAGATATCCGGCACGAGGTACGGATGAAGAACTTATCAGATGCAAAAGAGTATTGGCAGAATAATGTTCTCCGAAAAACATCGCTTCTGCCTTCAGCATCGGTTTCAGGTAAAATTTACTTGCCGTATTTTCATGGTGTGAAAGAACTGCTCTTGGTTGTACGCACTGGCAATGTTTGGCAAACGTTTTCGTATCATCAGGAAAAATTGTAGACAGTTGATGAAAACGACAAAACGTTCCAATCCAGTAAAATTGAGCAAAGTTAATGCGGGGAAGAATTCTCAACGGCCACATTCGTTAACGCAGAAGGAATATCTTCAGCTCTATTATTTCATGCGGTTGACTCGCGAGTTTGAAGAATCAATTCTCAAACTCTATCGTCAAGGGAAAATCGTTGGCGGCGCATACACCGGAAACGGAAATGAAGCAACAGCGGTGGGAAGCGCATTTGCTCTGGGAGAGAACGATTATCTCTTCCCGATGCACAGGGATATGGGCGCACATCTGGTAAAGGGCCAGTCGCTGCGGAATCTGATGTTGCAGCATATGGGACGGGGAAATTCGTTGTCGAAAGGAAGAGATGGCACGGGACACTACGCAGATCCTTCGTTGAAGATCTACGGAAACATCAGCCATCTTGGCGCGATGATCCCGATGGCAGTTGGAGTTGCACTTGCGAGTACGTTACGGAAAGAAAAAGCGGTGGTGTTAACCTACATCGGTGACGGTGGTAGTAATGTGGGAGATGTTCACGAATCACTCGCGATGGCTTCGGTGATGAAACTGCCGTTGATTCTGATCATCGAAAATAATCAGTTTGCGTATTCCACTCCGGTCGCAAAGCAGAAGGCGATGGAGAAATATTCGGACAGAGCGGCAGGATACGGAATTCCCGGTGTGACAATTGATGGCACCGACTTAGAACTGGTCTATAAGACATGCAAGACGGCAGTTGAACGTGCACGTGCCGGTGAAGGGCCGACGGTAATTGAATCCGTCACGATGAGAATGCACGGTCATTCAGCGCACGACGGAGCGGAATACGTTCCGAAGACATTGTTGGCGGAATGGAAAAAGAAAGATCCGGTGCAACGAATTGAAAAACTGCTGCAGGATAAGAAAATTCTCACTTCCAAAATAAAGGAAGAGTACGAGAAAAAAATATTTGCGGAATTGGAGGATGCGGTTCAGTTTGCAATTGATTCTCCGTACCCGCCGGCGGAAGATGCGGCGGTTGGCGTATATGCAGTATGAACCGATTTTTTTCACTGAGCGATAGTCCGACAACAGCGTGGCGCATATAACCTATATCGAGGCAATTTCAAAAGGACTCTGGGAAGAAATGGAACGGGACTCTTCCGTGTTTCTTCTTGGAGAGGATATCGGACCATTCGGCGGTGCATTTAAAGTGACCAAAGGATTCCTCCAGCATTTTGGAGTGAATCGTGTGATCGATACAGTTCTTGCAGAGACGGCAATCCTTGGTGCAGCAACGGGTGCGGCAGTTGTCGGTATGCGTCCCATCGCAGAAATGCAGTTTGCGGATTTTGTAACAACCGGATTCAGCCAGTTAGTAAACAATTCTGCATCGATCCATTATCGCTGGCATCTTCCATGTCCCATGGTGGTTCGGCTGCCGAGCGGTGCGGGAATTCACGGCGGGCCGTTCCATTCGCGGAATCCGGAAGCATGGTTCTTCCATCAGCCGGGATTTAAGATTGTTGCACCGTCAACACCGTATGATGCAAAAGGATTGATCAAAGCTGCAATTCGGGACAATAATCCTGTATTGTATCTTGAGCATAAACGGTTGTATCGGCACATAAAAGGTGAAGTTCCCGAAACAGATTATATAGTAGAGATCGGGAAGGGCGATGTAAAGCGTTCGGGAAATGATATTTCTATTATAACGTATGGATCAATGGTCCATACGGCACTGGAAGCTGCGGACGTTGTACAGAATGAGAACGGTGTGAGCGTTGAAGTGATTGACCTGCGCAGTCTGATGCCGCTCGACACGGAATTGATCTTTGCATCGGTCCGGAAAACAGGGAAAGTGTTGATTGCACACGAAGATAATATTACCGGCGGGATCGGCGGAGAGATCGCTGCATTGATCTCCGATCAATGCTTCCAGTATCTCGATGCTCCGGTGAAACGCATCGGCGCAATCGATACGCCGACGCCATATAGTCCGACATTAGAAGAGTTCTTTTTACCGAATACAAAAAAAGTCATTGCCGCAGTACAAGAGCTGGCGGCATTTTAACAAAATAAACCGATAGGAAACCATGGCGTTAGTTGATGTGATCATGCCTCAAATGGGCGAAAGCATTGCCGAAGGAACAATCTCCAAATGGCATAAAAAAGTCGGCGACAAAATCGCTAAGGACGAAACACTGCTTGAGATCAGCACGGACAAAGTTGATTCAGAAATTCCTGCTCCGGCAGCCGGTGTTGTTGCAGAGCTCTTATTTCAGGAAACAACAACGGTTGGCGTCAATACCGTTATTGCACGGATCAATACCGATGTGAATGCAACTGTTAGCGCTGCTGCGCCGTCGCCTATACCCGCAGCACCGAAAGCAGTTCTTGTTTCCGAACAGAAACCGGCTGTTGTTGTTCAGACGCCTCACGCGGCTGTTTTAGGAGGTACGTTGGTTGATGTGATCATGCCGCAAATGGGGGAGAGTATTGCAGAGGGAACGATTACGAAATGGCATAAGAGGATAGGCGATAAAATCGCAAAGGACGAAACGTTGTTGGAAATCAGTACCGATAAAGTGGATTCAGAAATTCCTGCGCCTGCTGCAGGGATTCTTGCAGAGATGCTCTATCCAGAACAAACCACTGTCGGCGTGAACATTGTAATTGCAAAGATCGCAACAGGAGCAGGTGCAGTTGTTTCTGCTCCGGTATCCGCACCGAAACCGACTCCGGTAATTGAATCATCAACAGCACATCAGCCAGTAGCAGTTGCAGAGCCAGTTGCGCACGAACAGGTGCCCGGCGGCAGATTCTATTCTCCGTTGGTGTTGAACATTGCACGCACGGAGGGTGTTTCTATGAGTGAATTGGAATCGATTCCTGGTACAGGATCGAATGACAGAGTATCGAAAAATGATATCCTGTCGTATGTGCAGGGAAAGAAGAGCGGCACTATTTCAACTCCGATCCAGAAAGTTTCTGCACCTGCGTATTCTTCACCGAGACCTGCGGCCCCGATCACCTATCCGGCCGGCCGCGTGGAGATCATCAAGATGGATACAATGCGGAAGGCGATCGCGGAACATATGGTGCGCAGCAAGCACACATCAGCGCATGTCGGCTCGCTCTCTGAAGCGGATTTGACAACGATTGTGAAATACCGAGAGAAGAACAAAGCGGCATTCGAAAAACGCGAAGGATTTAATCTCACCTTTACCCCGTTCTTCCTTGATGCGGTTGTGAAAGCGATAAAGGATTTCCCGATGCTCAATTCTTCCGTAGACGGTGATACGATCATCGTGCGAAAAGATATTAATCTTGGAGTTGCGGTTGCATTGGAGAACGGATTGATTGTACCGGTAATCAAGAATGCTGAACAGAAGAATCTTGCCGGTATCGCTCGGTCGTTAAACGACCTTGCCAACCGTGCACGGAACAAAAAACTAATGCCGGATGAAGTCACCGGCGGAACATTCACCGTCACCAATCCCGGCGGTTATGGAAACTTATATGGTTTTCCGATCATCAACCAGCCGCAGGTGGCGATTCTCGGCGTTGGTGCAATCAAGAAACGTCCGGTGGTGATCGACGATGCAATTGCCATCCGGTCCATGGTGTATATCTCCATGTCGTACGATCATCGCATTATCGACGGCGCACTGGGAGGAATGTTTATGCAGAAGGTAGTATACTATTTGGAAAATTTTGACGTGACACAGGCGGTCTGAACATGGAAATTGTAATTCAAGAAATACCAGCTAAACAAGAACCGAAGCAATCAGTAATCCGGAAACCGGAATGGCTGAAAGCACGTGTTCCCGGCGGCGAGAATTATTCCCGCCTGAAGAATATGATCGATGAACGGAAACTGCACACCGTCTGCGAAGAGGCTCGTTGTCCGAATATGGGAGAGTGCTGGAATTCCGGTACGGCAACATTCATGATTCTTGGCGACACCTGCACACGCAGCTGCGGTTTCTGCAATGTGAAGACTGGAAAGATGCACATCGTCGATGAGGATGAACCGCGCCGTGTCGGTGAAGCAGTGGCATTGATGAAACTGAAGCATGCTGTTATTACCTCGGTGAACAGAGACGAATTATTTGACGGCGGCGCTCATATTTTTGCGAATACTATTCAGGAAATCCGAAAACATCTGCCACTCTGCACGGTGGAAGTGCTCATTCCCGATTTCATGGGAAGTGAAGAATCTTTACAAGTGGTTTTGAATGCGCAGCCGGATGTTCTTAACCATAATATTGAAACGGTACCGCGGCTCTATCGGACAGTTCGTCCTCAGGCGCATTATCATCGTTCACTGGAACTGTTGGATCGTGCAAAACACCGCGGCTTCACAACAAAGACTGGCATCATGGTCGGTCTTGGCGAGACTGCAGATGAAATCTTGGATGTCATGGCCGATTTGCGAGCAGTGAACTGCGATATTTTCACTATTGGCCAATATCTGCAGCCGACGAAGAATCACTTGCCGGTGGAACGTTACGTCCATCCCGACGAATTTGCCATGTACCGAACACGGGGGATGGAAATGGGTTTCAAGCACGTTCAATCAAGTCCGCTCACGCGCAGTTCCTATCACGCGGAGCAGCACGTATAAATGTTTCACAATTTCATCGAATACAATTACTAGGACACTTCAAGAATGAAAGAAGAAAAAAAGAAGACAAAACAACCTCGGTGGGCGGACCTCAATCTGTCGAACGAGAAATTGATCAAAATGTACCGGGACATGCTGCTCATCCGGCGGTTCGAAGAACGCGCCGCACAGGAGTACGGAAAAGGGAAGATCGGCGGTTTCTGTCATTTATATATCGGACAGGAAGCGACCGGCGTCGGTGCTATTGCGGCGCTTCGCGAAGATGATTTTATCTACACGGCATATCGCGATCATGGCCTTGCACTTGCCCGCGGCATGGAATCCAGCGGCTGCATGGCCGAACTGTTCGGGAAAGCGACCGGCGTTTCGAAAGGAATCGGTGGTTCAATGCACTTCTATGATCTGTCCAAAGGATTTATGGGAGGCTGGGGAATTGTCGGCGGCCATCCGCCGCTCGCTGCTGGTTCTGCATTCGCAACAAAATACCAGGGAAGAGATTCCGTTACGATCTGTTTCATGGGTGAAGCATCGACCAATCAGGGGGTGTTTCATGAGACACTGAACATGGCGCAGTTGTGGAAACTGCCGGTGATCTTTATTTGTGAAAATAACGGCTATGGCATGGGCACGGCAATTTCACGGGCGATGGCAGGCGAACATTTGTTTGAAAAAGCAGCTGGGTATGAAATGGCACGCGGTGCGGTGAATGGCATGGATGTCATTGAAATGTATCGCGAAATGAGCGTTGCTATTGAACGTGCACGCAAAGAAAATCTTCCGACATTCCTGGAAGCACGAACGTACCGGTATCGCGGTCATTCCATGTCCGATCCTGGACAATACCGGACGAAAGAGGAGATCGAAGAATACAAGAAACGTGATCCGATCGAAACGTTTGGCAGGGAACTCGTGGAAGAAGGAATCCTGAAAGAAGCTGACATTGAAACAATGGATGAGCAATTAAAAGCTGAAGTACAGAGAGCAGTGGAATTTGCCGATGCAAGTCCGCAGCCTTCGTTGGATGTGTTGTACGATAACATTTACGCATAAATAAAACATTCCGGCTTGCACGAATGCAGATGCGGAATGCACTATTGAAAAAGGAAAATTGAACAATGGCTGTTTTACAAATACGAGAAGCAATCAATCAAGCGATCGACGAAGAAATGGATCGCGATCCCGGTGTATTCATCATGGGTGAGGAAGTTGCTCAATATAATGGAGCATATAAAGTAACACAGGGATTGTGGAAAAAATACGGCGATAAGCGCGTCATCGACACGCCGATCACAGAAGCGGGTTTTGCGGGCATCGGTATCGGTGCAGCAATGACCGGCATTGGCATCCGCCCGATTGTAGAAATGATGACATGGAATTTTGCGATCCTTGCCTTCGATCAGATCATGAACCACGCTGCGAAAGCTCGGTATATGTCCTCCGGACAATTCAAAATGCCCATCGTATTCCGCGGACCAAACGGACCCGCACACATGCTGGGAGCCCAGCACTCTCAAGCGCTGGAATCAATGGTTGCGCATGTTCCTGGACTGATCGTGATGACCCCGTCCACTCCGTATGATGCAAAAGGAATGTTGAAAGCGGCGATTCGTGACGACAATCCTGTCATCTTTATGGAAAGCGAATTGATGTACGGTGTTAAAGGGGAAGTTCCCGACGGGGAATACATTATCCCGATCGGTAAAGGGGATATTAAACGGGAAGGAACCGATGTCACGATCATTGCGTGGACAAAGATGGTCGCCGTCGCATTGAAAGCTGCAGAAGAACTTCAAAAAGAAGGGATCAGTGCAGAAGTGATCGATCCCCGTACGCTCCGTCCGTTGGATGAAGACCTCATCCTTGAGTCGGTGAGAAAAACGAACCGTTGCGTCATCGTCGAAGACTCCTGGCCGTATGCCAGCGTCGGTACGGAGATCGCTTACCGGATCCACACGAAAGCATTCGACGATCTCGATGCTCCGGTGGAGAAGATCAACAGTGCGGATATTCCAATGCCGTACGCAGAAAATCTTGAACACGAAGCACTGCCGAGTCCGGAAAAAGTAATTGCTGCAGTGAAGAAAGTATTATATCGATAACAATGTACGGCATTCCAGATCGTTACGATTTTGGATACCGTTGTGAAAGTACAAAGGAAAATTATGGCAACGAAAATGTTAATGCCAAAACTGAGCGATACCATGGAAGAGGGTATCATTCTGAAATGGCGGAAAAAAGAAGGCGAATCGATCAAATCCGGCGATATTCTTGCTGATATCCAATCCGATAAAGCGGATATGGAACAGGAAGCATATGATTCCGGAGTGATACTGAAACTGTATGCGAAAGAAGGTGAAGGAGTGAAGGTCGGTGCGCCTCTCGCAATCATCGGTAAGGCAGGCGAAGATATCACTGTACTATTGGCAGAAACAGCAGCCGCACCTTCCGCACTCAAACAGGAACATGTCACAGCAGTCGCTGCGCCTGCGCCAGTACCCATTCCTGCTCCGAGTATCAATACGGATGCACGCATCAAAGCGTCGCCGCTTGCAAAAAAGATCGCGCAGGAAAAAAATATCGACCTCGGTACAGTCGCTGGCAGCGGACCGTTCGGCAGAATTGTTAAAGCGGATGTGGAATCGCGCAGCGGTTCTTCGATGCCCCGCAAAGTGTTGGCTCCGTTGCAGACAAAAGAGATCCCGCTTTCGATGATGCGGAAGACGATCGCAAAGCGTCTGCTGGAAAGCAAGAACACTATTCCGCATTTCTATCTGACGATTGAGATGAACATGAAACGGGCGATGGATTTCCGAGCTGCGTTCAACGAGGCGGCAGGAACGAAGATCAGTTATAATGACATCGTCATGAAAGCTGTTGCACTTGCGCTCAGAGAGAATCCAAAAGCAAACAGTTCTTTCTATGGTGACAAGATCGTGCAGCACGGCCGTATCGACATCAGCGTTGCGGTTGCTGTGGATGAGGGACTCATCACTCCGGTGATCCGCAATGCAGATCAGAAAACGCTTCCTGAAATCTCAACGGAAACGAAAGAGCTCGCAAAGCGTGCTCGTGAGAATAAGTTGAAACCGGAAGAGTTCACCAACGGCACATTTACCGTCAGCAATTTGGGAATGTTTGATGTTGAGAATTTCGCCGCCATCATCAATCCACCGGAAGGGGCGATCCTCGCGGTCGGTTCGATCGTTGAAAAACCAGTCGTTGAAAACAGTCAGATTGTCGTTGGACATACTATGAAAGTGACAATGTCCTGCGATCACCGTGTGGTGGACGGGGCAATTGGTGCGCAGTTCCTGCAATCCTTTAAGAAAATCATGGAAAACCCGCTGTTACTTGTGGTGTGATTATTGTCGTCGATAAATATTGCATATATTTCAAAAATACGCTATATTTATAAACTTCAATCGATAATTTTTAACAATAGTTTTTGAGGAGAACCAACGTGGCTTTTGTAGATAAGAGCACAACATTTTTCAGAGAAGGCGATGTACCGCAAAAGTGGTTTGTCGTCGACGCCAACGGGAAGACGTTAGGCCGCATTGCTTCACAGGTCGCGCGCATTCTCCGTGGAAAACATAAACCGCAATTCACACCGAATGCAGACATCGGCGATTTCGTTATCGTGGTAAATGCTGATAAGGTGAAAGTGACGGGAAAACGAACTGAGATGAAGGAATACTTCCATTACACCGGATACCCGGGCGGCGCAGTGTTCCAGCAGTTCAAAGACGTATTGAAGAACCATCCGGAACGCGTGATCGAGCATGCGGTGAAGGGAATGATCCCGCACACCAAGCTGGGACGCCAGATCATCAAGAAATTAAAAGTGTATGCAGGCACGGAGCATCCGCATGCCGCACAGAAACCAGAAGTCATCGAATTCAATTAAGAAGGACGTACATGCAACAAATGATCAACGCAGTCGGTCGCCGCAAAACATCGGTCGCCCGTGTGTACTTAAAGAACGGCTCAGGAAAAATCACTGTCAATGAACGCGCGTTCGAAACATATTTTCCTCTGGAAACACACCGCAATTCCATCACGAAGGTCTTCAATGTTACGGACACCCTTGGAAAGTATGATGTGAATGTCAATGTTGAAGGCGGCGGACCCTCCGGTCAGGCTGGCGCTGTGATCCTCGGAGTTGCCCGTGCATTGGTTGAAATCAATGAAGAGAATCGCGTCGTACTCCGTAAAAACGGTATGATGACACGCGATCCCCGCATGGTGGAACGGAAAAAGTACGGACAGAAAAAAGCCCGCAAGCGGTTCCAGTTCTCCAAGCGGTAATAGAGTTTTTCCCGATGAGGACTCTTTGTCCTCATCGGAAACTGTTTCACTAAATCAAACATACTTTCGGATTGGTGCAGCGGTGTTTCGCACTGCGAAACTCTGCACCAAGTTGATGGAAGTAGAAGAATACAAACCAAACATAAAGGAACACTATGCCTCGAGTAGAACTCGCAGAATTACTTTCTGCCGGTGCCCATTTCGGTCACCTTACCCGCCGTTGGAATCCCAAAATGCGTCCATACATCTTTATGGAACGAAACGGCATTCACATCTTCGATCTGAAAAAAACACAAGTCCTTCTTGAAGATGCTGCAACAGCAATTTCCAATCTTGTTGCAGAAGGAAAGAAAGTCCTGTTTGTCGGCACCAAGAAACAGGCGAAAGAAGTCGTTCAAGCAGAAGCAATCCGCGGCCATCAATATTATGCGACAGACCGATGGCTTGGCGGCATGCTCACCAATTTTACCACCATCCGCAAGAGTGTAAAACGTTTGACGAACATCGAAAAGATGGAAACAGACGGAACGTTCGACAAAATCACGAAAAAGGAAACATTGTTTCTCTCCCGTGAAAAAGAGAAACTGCAGAAATCACTCTCCGGTATCGTCGATATGACACGCCTTCCGGGCGCACTGTTCGTCGTCGATGTGAAGAAAGAGGCGATCGCAGTGCAGGAAGCAAACCGACTCGGTATTCCAGTGTTCGCGATGGTCGATACGAATTGCGATACCGACGGAATCGACTATATTATCCCTGCAAATGACGATGCGTTGAAATCAATCCAGTTGATCGCTCGCGTTATTACCGATGCTATTGTTGAAGGCAACGCGCGCAAAGTGGAAACAGCTCCGGAAGCGGAAGAGGCAGAGAAGCAAGAGAAGAATGATAAACACGATCGCAGAGAACGCAGACCACGCAGACAACAACAAGAAACGGACAAAGCATAATTAGGGCAGTTACCAGTGAATTAGTAAAACAGCTGCGCGATAAAACAGGCGCAGGA
>Ga0172379_10011640_pt1 | contig 10424 bp, 7 predicted proteins | sample GrowelOW334metaG_FD_119756 | JGI IMG/M metagenome (GOLD analysis project Ga0172379, IMG submission 119756) | Groundwater microbial communities from an aquifer near a municipal landfill in Southern Ontario, Canada - Groundwater well OW334 metaG | ecosystem: Environmental > Aquatic > Deep...
GGCGGCGGGGGTATTGTCGCCACCGCGGCACCGCCAATTTTTACCATGCCCATGTTATCTACAGTAAAGACTCCATTGAGGGCGATGGTCTTACCGAAAAGGTTTAGATTATCCTGGCTCGTGGTAAACCCCGACAATCCCTTTGCCAATCGCAACTCGTCAAAAACGCGCACTTCGGCCCCACCACCTTGTTGCGCAATATACACGTTATTGCTACTGACCTCAATCTTGCCGGCGCCGGCAGTATTATTACCATATTCCATCGTTACGCCGGCGCTGTTGACGGTAATTTTCCCTTGACCTGTTTTTTCAATCGTGATGCTTTGATCATTCTCAAGGGTAATAGAGAGAGTCCCGGCTTTGAGGCCTATCGACCCCGCACCCGTGGGAATAATAGTAATTCCCGGATCGTATTGAGGACCTTTTTTTACACCAATCTGTATTCCCCCCAAAGCCGCTGGCAGGGTGAACATTGTTATTCCATCGCCACCCAGAATCAATTTGGATGCCGGGTTGGCCATTTCCGTCGACAGTTTCTGCAATATAGCCAGGGCGGCGATCTGAAGGCCGACGCCTAGGGCAATGCATGTTTCGGCTACAACCCCTTCCCTTACCGGGTGTTTTCCTTCCGGGTCCAGTGCCCCGGCCACTTCTCCTGCCGCCACGCCCATGATGGCGCCCGCCGCCGCGCAGACACCGGCTGTTATCGTTGCCACCTTCTGTATGAGCGACTTCGTGATCGGGTCGGAACCGGCGGCTATTTGGACCTCTTCATGGCCGAGGAGCGATGATTTCTCGGCTATTTCCGCTTTATTGCTCTTTTTGTATTCGAAGACCGGTCCCACTTTCAATTCCGTGGTCCCGCCGAGGCTGGCGTTGGTGGAGGTGGCAATATGCAGCTCGTTAGCCATCCCGAGAACCCCTTCAAACAGGGAGCCGACGACGCCGATATTCAGTGAGCCGAGGACGAGGTCGTTCTCCTGGCCGACAATGACCTCGTACTTGTTTCCCGAGGCCTTGAAGCTGAACGCAGGTTCCCCTTCCTCATTTTTCCCTATATACATGTTACTCCCCTTGTCGTCCGGATAGGGGCTGTGGATCAGGATGGATTCCTCTCCCTCGGTGTCGTTCATGACGATCTTGTTGCCCCCGGCGGACTCGATGACGAGGTTTTTCGGAGAATACGCGTTATCTGTCTTTGGATCTGAATTTACGGGATTAGTACTTCGGGAGTTGAAGGCCGCCCCGGCGATGATCGGCAGGTCGGGATCGCCGTCCCGGAAGCTGAGGATTACCTCCGCCCCGACATGAAGGGGGAAGTGCATGCCGTAGGCGCCCCCCGACCCCGCATAGGGGGTGGCCATGCGCAGCCAGGCGGATTTCTTCATCACCGCTTGGCCGGTGTTGTCGGTGCTTGCCGCGAACGGCAGATCCACCAGATAACGGCCGAACTGGTCCAGTTCGGCGTATTTATCCGATATGTCGCCATGGATGAAGGCGTTCATTGTCCCCGTAATCCGTGGCTTGGTCGTTTTCCGCTCCGGGCGGAACTGGACGACGCCTAGGGCTGCGTTCGTATTATCATTAGGGATGAGTGTAAAGGTGTTGGCGTAAAAGAAGTCTTCGCCCTCCGTGCCCTGGGCGCCGACAAGGGCTAGTTTCTGCGCCCCCTGGTGATGGACGTCCCGGACGAGATAAGTGCCAGAGAAGGCGGGGTTGGGGTGTATGAGCTTGATTAGCATGCCGGGCATGAGGGGGACGGCGGTGCCGAACCCGCTATAGGTCGTGCCCTGGCAGAAGAGCTCCTGGGCCCGTATCTTCGCCAGCTTCGTACCTTCGTCATTGGCGGGGATAAAATTATCTCCGTAAATCCGTACCTCGCCCCGGTAGGTCCCGTTTTCCGTGAGACCGTCGTTGGAGACAAAGGCCGTCGCTGACAGCACCGACTTTCCCGCCTGCTCGTAGTCGTAATTAAACAGGGTCACCCGCTTCGGCAGCATTTCCTCTTTGCAGACGAGGGCCTGGATGACGTTGGCCTCCGGTTCCGTGGCGAGTTCCGCTGGCGGTTTGTATAGAATCTCTCCCTCCGGCTGCTGGGGGGAGAGGTAGTTGTCGGTAATGCAGAGGACTTCCTGATCGGCGCCCTGGGTGAAGTAGTAGTAGACCCCCTCCCGCTCAAAGATCCGGGAGAGGAAATCCAGGCAGGTTTCCTCGTACTGGCAGCAGTAGGACCAGCGGTTGTAGTTGCCATCGTCGGCGTTCTGCAGAGGGGCGTAGAAAGTAGCGGCGTCATTCAGATTGGGGCCCCGCAGGTTCAGGGTGTAGGGGCCGTCGAAGCCGGCGTTCTTGAAGACCGGCGTGATGATGTCCGTCGGGGGGGTAGTGCTGTCTGGATGGGCTTGATGGACAGTGTCCGTAGGGTCTGCATAAATGCTGTCCGACAGGGGCAGGTTGAGGAAGACGTCCGATTGCCGGGTGAGGGAGAGGATATCGAACAGCGGCTTCAGGGCGGTCTCGTAATAGACAAACTCGCCCTCTTTGCGTTTTTGCTCGAAGCGGGTGATAACGCCGTGATACTGGGATGACTGGCTTCCCAGCCTGATGGTCAAGGTCGCCCGCTTATAGAGGACGCCGCTGATGTTTTCCGTGGCGGACACCAGGCTCACGGTGAAGAGATAGAGGGTCGAAAGGGCCTCCGCGCCCTTGAAGCTCTCCACCTGGAACGTTGGCTCTGTTTTACCCTGATCCAGATCGGGAATGGTGAATCCGTATGAGTTTGTCTCCGTCGCCATGAATCCGCTCTCCTTTCTTGATCGCTCCGCTGCCGGCGTGTCGTGCCGGCAGCGGGATCGGGAACAGTCTTTACCGGGATGGGATGGCGCCCCTGCTGTCTTTAACCTTCCGGCTGGGTTGCCAGGATCGTGCCCGCGAGGTCCGCCCCCGTGAGGTTCGTCTTTACTACTTTGGCCTCAAAAAAATCTACCCCCGCCAGGTTGGCCATTTTCAGATCCGCACGGGTAAGGTCGGCCCTGCGGAGCGATCCCCCGGCGAGGTCGATCTGTGAGAGGTTGGCCTCGCTTAAGTTGGCCCCCTGGAAGCTGGTCTCCTTGGCGCTGGTCGAGAGGATGATGCCCCCGGTGAGATCGGTGCCCGCAAGATCCGCGCCGTCCAGGACGGCCGCCACCATCTGCGCCCGGGGCAGCCTGGCCCCTTTCCACTTTGCCCCCGTAAGGTTCACCATGTTGAACCTCCCGTCGATGATCATCGTCTCCCGATCCGCCCGGGATCCCTTCAGGGAGGACTGGCCGAAGGTTGTCTTTTCGCCCCGGGCCCCGCAAAAAATGGCCCCGTCTCCCTTCGCCTTTAAAAAGGTTGTATAGGACAGGGCCGTGGCGCTCAGGTCCGCATCCGTCAGGTCGGCCTCGGTGAAGTCCGCGTCGGTGAGGTCGGCCCCGGTAAAGACGGTCTGCGGGGCGCCCACCTTCACGGCCTTGGCATCGACGAAACGGGCCCTGGCGAAAACGGCGCCGGCTAGGGCCGCCCCGGTCAGGTTGGCCTCGGTAAAGTCAGCTTCCGTAAAATTTCCCTGTGACAGATCGGCTTGGGCAAGATTGGCGCGGATAAACTGGGTGGAGACGGACTGGGCGCCGCCCAGCAGCGCATCCGTCAGGTCGGCTCCGGTAAAATCTGTTTCCGTCAGGACGGTATTCTGGAGGGATGCATTGGTCAGCCTGGCCTTCCGGAAGGCGGCCCGGGTGAGGTTCGAACCGGTAAAATCGGCGCCACCCAGATCCTGTCCAGCAAAGTCGAGACCGGTCAGGTCCAGATCGATCAATTTTTCACCGTTGCGGTATTTGGCAAGGATATCTGCGGCCGTCAAGGGTTGTGTCGTCATAGGAATCCTTTCTCCTTACGGATTGATAATGATGAGATCTACAGGCGGTTTCACTGATAATCCCGCTGGGGGTCCATTTGCCGGACATAGTCTCTAATCTGACGGGCTTTCTCCGTGTAGAGAGCGATCTTGTCGTAATCAACGCGGACATTGTTCAGGTATTGGAGGATCAATGCGTCCCCGACCAGGGCCAGCGGCAGGATGCCGGCGAAGAAAAAGCCTATTTTTTCAAATTCCGCGGCCATGAAAAAGGTGTGGGGATCTTTCAGGTCGAGAAAAAGCTGAATGGCGGCTACATTTTTCAGACATAGCTCACGCAGGGTTCTCCGTACTTCATGAACGATGTTGTCACCATAGCCGATTACATGAATTTCCGCACAATTTTCCGTCATGAGGACATCGGTAAGGATTTCTGCTTCCGGGGGCAGACTTTGCTGGAGATTCACATCTGGGATATGAAAACCATGGTCCCGTGCCCCGATGTTTTCATACAGACGTTCGATGATGGCCCGGTGCCGCGCCGGGGGATACAGGATCATTTTGGGGGGAGGTGTAAGGTACTTGAAGCTCAAGGCAACGCTAATCCGCTGGTCCTGGGCCTCAATGCCTTTAAATACCCAGGTTTCGGTGCTGGAAGCAAGGAGAAGACCGCAATCGTGAATGTCGAACTGGGCCATTCCCCGCTGGGTAAATTCATGATTGGTTACGGAGTAGACATAGATGCCATCAAGGGGTTTTTTCTTGGGGCACTGGAAAAGAAAGTCGGCGATCCTTTTCATGCAGCCTTGGCCGCGGAATTCCTGGTTCACGAAGACAAAAGTGAATTCCGCGATGCGCGCTTCCTCGGTGGGGTAAACGAGGGCGGAGTGTCCCATGAAAATATTGTCTTCCGTCACGGCGACGGCGGAAATCATTTCGTCCGTCCCGTTGAGTTCGATAATCCGCTCCGGATAGTAGATGTGATCGTCGAAAAATGTATAGCCGTGGGATTTATAGGCGCACCGGGCAATTTCCACTGCTTCGGCTGGTTCCATCCGTCGGACCGTATAAGGGATATCTTTCGGCATTGGCAGCGAGGGGGAGGGTATCCCTGGATACAATACTTCCCCTGCTTCTGCTTCCGCAAGTTCCTGTGCAGAGAGGTATGACTCGATACTCTTTGCCGGCAGATACTTGACCAGGTTCGTTTCTTTACCCTCCATGCCGAGGTTGCGGAAATAGACCTCATCCATGTATTCCTTCATGAGGAAGACCCCCATCCCGGAGGCTGACATCTGATCGATATTCTCTGCCGGGTGGTAATCGGGAATCTGGCCGGGATCAAAGGGCAGGCCTTTCTCTTTGATGGTGATCTTCATTCCCAGGGGCGCCCGCTCGCAGATGAGGTCAAAGTTCTCCCGTTCCTGGCCGGCAAAGGCGTGGACCATGACATTGGAGATCGCTTCTTCTGCGGCCAGATCGATTTGATAAAGATCATCACCGGTGAACCCGATTTTCAGCGCCGTCTCCCGAATGACCATCTGGGCTAAACTCAGATAGGAAAGGTCCGAAGGTAGGGATAGACATATAACATCATTCTTTTTCATTATGGTTAAATGATCCCGGCGACAACCAGTCCCGACAGGATAGATAACAGGGTCAGGATCAGGGCTGCATATCCGGTCCGTCGGTGCCAGAGTCGAAGGTGCTGGATTTTTGAGCGAATTTTAAATTGCAGGTGCCCCAGGGTGGGCGCAGCGACGGCGCAAAGAACGGTTGTCAGGCCCAACCAGGCGTGGGGGACCTTGAATTGTCCGTCTCCGGATTGGGAAACCATGACGACGGCTGCCGCAAATCCGGCGCTTAGGCATATTGCCCCGGTGATTCCCGCAGTGCGATGAATCTTCATCCAGTATTGTTTCCGCCGCAGGAATCTGGCGACGCTGACCCCTGTGGCCATTGTCAGCAATCCTGCGATCATAAAAGAGACATGAATAGAGAAAGGTGACATCTCAGTTTACTTTTCTCGTCGAAACTATCCTAGATTATCTGAGCGTTTTGCTTGGACCCATCCCGATGGCAATTTTTTCGGATGTGGAACCGAACCTGCTGCACGAGGCTTTGACTTCCAGAGTATCGCCACTGACCGCATCAACCTTGTAGGTATAGGTAAAGGTTTCCGACGGCTGGCTTTTGTATTCCTGTGTGGCCACGACCGTTCCGTTCTTCTTGATCACAACCTTTTCGACGTAGTGGCTCTCCGAGAAGCGCGTATGGGTAACCGTAACACTCAGCGTTTTGGTTGCTCCATCGTAGGCCAACAGGACCTTTTGCGGGGCGTGGGCGTTAACCGTGGTCGGACAGAGAGAGGTCATGGCGAAAATAGCGAATGTTCCAACCAAAGACAAAAGGACGGCACTTTTTACTTTTTTTGGCATTGTTCATCCTCCATTTGATTTGCCGGCTTATATTTCTCGCGTTTTTTAAAGACAAAAGCTTTTTTCCGGGAGATCGGCGCCGTCGTCACGGCACGATGTTGATGATTTCTTTGTAATCGGCGCCCAGAATGACGGGAGTCGCCCCACCCAGATCAATGAGGGTCCATTTCTGCCGGGAGTTGTAAGTCCTCTTTTCATTGAGGGAGGTGACAGCTTCCCAGGCCACGCTGAATTCCGCAATAAAATTACCCGATTTATCTATGATGACTGTTATATCTTTAGCCTTGCTCATATTGGTTTTAGTCTTCTTGAGCATTCCCGCATACCAGGTCTTGAAATCTTCCTGATTACGAATGACCATTCCGGGCATGTGCATGACCAGTCCCTTGTTTGCCAGTAAGGGCAGGTAATTGTTCACATTGGCGAGCTTGTCCAGATAGGCGTACCACTTGTAGATAACGCTTTTCACGTCGTTTTCGTCGAAACGCGGGAGAATGGGAGGGCTGCGGAGGTCGTCCCGGGCGGGGGTGAATACCTCCAGGTAGGAGACCTTGTCGGTGAGGGGAAGAACGGCGTAATGGACATTGGAAGGGATGATAAAGGCGCCTCCCGGCCCGATATTCTGGACGTTCTTGTCGATCCTGATCAGCAGATTGCCGCTGAGCACATATCCGGAAAGCTCGTGATAATGATACTGGGTGTTCACATCCTTGCCCGTGTCCGTCTTGGTCGCTTCATTGAGGACCATGGTCTGCCGGTCGTTGAAGAAGACTTTTCTTTTCAGATTGGCGTTTACGGTCTGCCAGGGCTGATTATCGGGAAAGACGCCGGGGTTAACGGGACGGATTTCGTTATGGATATTGTAATCTCGAGACAGTTGTTTGTCGTCGGTCTTGACGACAATCTTTCCCGGGCCACAGCCCGCCAGGGAACAGATCATAAATACAAATAATAGAGACAAATATTTTATCATGATTTTATCATTCCTAAAGGATGAGGATAATGAACGGATGAAGAGGTGTCAAGGAAAAAAGGGGGGAATGGTCATTCATATTGTCAAGTACCGGTGGGTGTGTTATGAAAAGATAGGAATGGCGGCTATGGATAAGAAAGAGAGAGAAACGCTGGGGGCCTACCTGCGTAGAGAGCGGGAAGCCCGCGATATAAAGCTGACAGCCCTTTCGAAGGCTACGAAGATCAGCTTGCCTCTCCTTGTGGCACTGGAATCAGATGATCGGAATGCCTTCCCGGATAAAAAAGCCGTTCCTGATTATCTGAAGAACTATTGCCGGTATCTCCTCATTGATGAGCAGGATGCCCTGAAACGTTTCGAGTTGCAGCCTGCCAAGCACTGCTTACCCGAAGCCATTGAAACGTGTCTTCCGGAAGTCATTGACAATCTGATGCCCCTTCCCGTCGTCGCCCCATTATGTACGCTGCCCCCGACGGTTATCTCTTCAGCGAAGGAAACAGGATTTTTTCGCAGGCACCGCCTGGTTTTCATCAGTGTGGGAACCCTCGTGCTCATGTTTGTGATTTTCAGCGGACTGCTCTTTTATTTCCATCCCCTCCGGGACAGGGCCGACAATAAGGAAGGGATCAAGGTCGAAGTCCCGCAAGTCGAAGTTCCGCAGGCGGCTGTCAAATCTCATGCCCCGGCCGTCGGGAAAGAGAAGGTCATCGGGAATCGGGACAGCGAGATGAAAGCACCGGCCGGCAGCGGAAAGGTAGCGGCCATAAAAAAAATCGCTTACGAGAAAGGGACGGAGGGTCAGGACAAGGTGATGGTTGCCATCGATCGTATGACCACACCCGAAATCTCCAACATGGGGGGAGATAATCCCCGCATTATTATGGATTTCTTCCATGCGAAATATGGCAATGGACTTCCTCTGCATTTAGACGCAAAAGGCCTTTATGTGCAGCGCATTCGGGTCGGAAAATACTTGGAGCCCTCTATAAAAACACGCATCGTCCTTGATCTGGTTCCCGGGCAAAAATATTTTGCCGACCAGGTCTTCGATGAGAAGGAAAATATTTACTACATCACCGTCGGCCCCCCCAAGTAAAAATAACATATCTGTTTCCCCGTCAGGTCAGGGCGACAATATGGACCTCCGCATCGTCGCCGGCGGCATAAGGGCCAAAGAGGAGTTTATCGGGGACACCCTGAACGCGAACGTAATAGGACGTGGCGCCGTCGAGGTGATTCTGGGCGGCCCAAGTTGCAAACTCCTCTTCCCCAAGGGTAACCTTCATGCCCTTCATGGCATATTCAAGGACGGTCCGGGCAGGAATCCCGTCCGCCGGTCCGACGCCGTGGACGTCGATATCCGCCCCGTGCACGCCGAACATCGCGCCGTCCCAAGGGATATCCTTCGGCGGTCCTACCTCGAACCACAGGCCGATGCCATGCAGGGCGTGGAGATTGAGGCGGTATCCCGGGTCAAGAGATGTTAAAGGCCGATTGGCCAAGGCCACGATCTTTGGTCCCAGTGTTGCCGCGGTGAAGGGAATGACCTCTGCGCCCCGGAAGAGGGTGGGGAGCGTCTCCGGATCGATCGTTCCCTCCGTGGGGACAAGGAGGATCGGGAAACCCAAGCCTTTTTGATGTTGAACGGCAAGGGCGAGCAGAGAAAGACCTTGCCGGACGGAAGGGGTTTGCCATGAGGCGTCCGTGCCGAGAATAATCCACAGGGCCGTATCCTTGGCAGCAAGGGGTTCCAGGGCGCTGTCCCAGGCCATCTTCTTCAGGTCGTCCAGCCAGAAATGCCCATCCACGGCGAGCCCATACGTCTTAACTACGCTCATCATCTTTTGGACCTTTTCCTGGTCCTTGTCCAAGGCGCTGATCCAGATCTTTTTCATGTCGAGACCTCCTTAATAAAATTTATTTCGTGGCAGGCCCTTACCAGGAAAAGGTGAAGGCCAGTTTCCGGGAATCCGGGGACACCGCCTTCGGAGGAGTGAAGGCAATATCCAGGGGCAGCGACGCCTCTCCCTCCTGCTTGTGTCCTTCAGGGTAGGGGCCGACGGTTATCCACAGGTCGTCCGGCGGTTCCTGTCCCGTTGCTTCAAAAAAGGCCATCAGGGCCTCGGAGACGAAACTCACCGGTTCCGTTTCCCCGTCGCTTTCCTCATAGGCATCCCGCAGCCTGATCAGAAAACCGATGATTCGAGAAAGTAACATCTGGGAAAGGAGGGATTCGCCGGAGGCGACAGCCGCCTTGGGCATGAAGGCCGTGTCCTGCCCCGAGGCTCCTGCCAGGGGCGTGACGCCGATTTCCATAAACTGCCTGATCCGGTCGTCCGGGAAGATCGTCTCCGTGGCCGCAGTTGTTTCATCCCCTTGGTCAGACACGGCGAGATCCTTCATGCGTACGCGCATATAGTCGGTCAGGCGCGAGGGCCAGCCAAACTGATTGACGCTCTGAGCAGCCAAAGTTCCCAGTGCCCAGACCGGGCTGATCCACAGGGGTTCCGTCTCCGTGAAAGCGACGGAACGGGGGCGGTTGTTTTCTCCATAGGGGGCACGGGTAAGAAAACGGTTGCAGGTCAGGGCCAGCCATTGTCCCAACGGTTGTTCCCTGAGCTTGCGCCATTTGGCATAGACGGCGTCGTCCAGATGGTGTTTGAGATAGGACAGGCGGTGCAGTTCCCGCCAGTTATCAAGATGGAAAAAAGCGGGGGTGATCCATGTCGCAGCCGGGATGAGCAGCGTTGTCGCAAAGGCGGCAATTTTACCAAGCATTTCGACGCCGCCGGGGGTGTTGTCCAGGGGCAGGTCGATGAGAATGAGATCGGGAGTATCCTCAGCAAGTTCGATTGACAGGGATTCCAAGACCGCAGTAAGGGTCTCTGTGGAGGCCGGGATGATTTTTAATACGATCTTTCCGATTTCCTTGACACCGCCACGGCGGACGAGGCATTCCACTCCCCGCCAGGCCGCCTCAAAGGCCCGGAATTCTTTGTTGTTGAAGATACAGCCGATATTTGCCGACAAGAGGCCGTCAATCTGTCTTTTCCAGTCCGCGGGACCTCCGGAGCTCCTTGGTCCTCCCGGCGTTGATCTGTCAGGCATGGCCACCATGGAGAGAATGTCGTCAACGGCA
>Ga0172379_10011641_pt1 | contig 10423 bp, 8 predicted proteins | sample GrowelOW334metaG_FD_119756 | JGI IMG/M metagenome (GOLD analysis project Ga0172379, IMG submission 119756) | Groundwater microbial communities from an aquifer near a municipal landfill in Southern Ontario, Canada - Groundwater well OW334 metaG | ecosystem: Environmental > Aquatic > Deep...
CTGCGGATATGGATCCGATTCTGCGCCTGGCAAGGAAATACAACCTGAAAATTGTCGGAGATGCGGCGCAGGCGCATGGCTCGCGCTACAAAGGCAGTCCGGTAACCAAGTATGCCGATATTACCTGTTTCAGCTTCTATCCGGGCAAAAACCTCGGCGCATACGGCGATGCCGGGGCGGTGGTTACGGATGATAATGAACTGGCTGACCGGGTCAAAATGTATGCCAACCACGGCAGACTCGACAAATACAATCATCTTCTCGAAGGAGTGAACAGCCGTCTGGACGGGATTCAGGCTGCTGTTTTGAGCGCCAAGCTCCCGCATCTTGACGACTGGACCGAGAAACGGCGAAAGAATGCCTACGCATATAACAGCCGTCTGGCGGGGCTTAATGTGATAACTCCCGTTGAAATCGAAAATGTCCGGGCGGTGTATCACCTGTATGTGGTAAGGGTTGATTCCGGGGCGAGGAAACCGCTTCAGAATTTTCTCAAGGAAAAGGGGATATCAACCGGCATCCACTATCCGATCGCGCTGCCGTATCTGAAAGCGTACGAGTATCTTCACCACAGTGAAAAGGATTTCCCCGAGTCGCTGAAAGCCTCCGGCGAGATACTCTCCCTCCCGATGTTTCCGGAACTTGAGGAATCACAGATCGACTACATCGGGGAAGCAATCAGAGAGTTCGGACTGCCATCAGTGAAGTAAACCACGAAAAGCACGAAATACACAAAAATACAAAACGTATTCATGCTATTCGAAAGCAGCCCCCTGGGATTATGGGGGCTGTTTGATGTTTACAGCAAGAAATCCTCTTCCGGGATAGAACGCTTCCTCCGATTGATTAACCCCGTAAATGGTTACCAACGACCGAGGAGGGTAAGGATATCTTCACGTATTTTTTTCTGGGTAAGTCCGGTTTGATGGATCGAGAAAAAACCTGCAAGAAGGATCGGCGCGGTAAGCAGCACGAAAACCAACAGTGAAAATCCGGCCGCCGCAGTTTTATCAATTCCGAACAGGGATAGCCCAAGGACAGTGAAAAACTGGTACGTTCCCACATTGGAAGGCGCGTTTGGAAGCATGGTTCCAAGATGCACTATCAGATAAACCACAGCGCCTTCCCAGAAGGAAAGATGAATATCGAGCGCAACCATAACCAGCCAGAACGCCGCAGTCTGTGCAATGAGGATAAGAAGGGAAATGAAAAGCGCCCCGAAAAAGCGCCCTGAAAATCCTATCAATTGAAGACCGTCGAGAAGACGATGGGAAATTCGATTTATCCTGCCCCATAATTTTTCAATGAATCCGCCAGCGTCATGGTGACCATGAGAGGCTTTCCTTTCCCAGAACACGACAAAGGCGAAAAACCCTGTTGCCACGATCACAAAGATTACGAGCACGATAACCGCATTCACGAGAACAGAAGGAAGCGGAATCAGAAAAGCGGCGATACCGATTGCAATCGCCAGCCAGATCAGGTCAAACAGAAATTCTATCGATATCGACGGAATGGCCGCAACAAAATCCACCTTGAGCCAGCCGCTCACCATATAAACCCTTAACAGTTCGCCCATCCTCATGGGAAAAATGCCGTTGGCAAACTGACCCGCATACACTGCCTGGGTTGTCCGCAGCCATGAAAGTTTTCCCAAAGGGTAGAGTAGAAATTTCCACCTGAATCCCTGAAAAACGAAGCTGAATAACTGTAACACAATAGCGGGGATGATCCAGAGCCAATTTTTTACGGTAAGCGTTTCTAAGAGGCGTCCCGGGTGAATATCATAGAAAACCCAAAAAAGGCAGCCTCCGGCAATCAGATAACGAAAAAGCGCGCCTAAATGAGGGGGGATTTTCCGCCGAGAATGCGAATTATCAGGTTTTTCTATGGTTATTTTATCCATTTGGGACAGAACTTTTTAATGAGAATTTGATTGATATTTCAATATAACTTAATTGTCCGGAATGTAACAGAAAAAAGGGAGATCATCTTCTTGCCCTTTTTTAAAAAGATTGCCCAACCCGTTGATGCGCATGATTAACTTGATAAAAAGTTGATTTTTATGTTCATACTGCAAGGTCTATAAAAAGTCGATACCTGTAAATGCATCACTATTTTGACAATTAAAAACTCATTAAAGGTTTTCAAGGGCTTTCAATCAAAAAACTCATAGGGGGACTGAGGCCTGGGATAAAAATCACTTCAAAGAGCCTGAATTTTGTTTCGATTCGACAAGTTTATTTAACCATTCCTCTTTTGCTGCGATCTTCCGAACATTCTCACGTTCGATATCTGTCAGGTCGGTATCGCGATAATCATCACGGGGCTTATACCAGTTTTTATCCTTGAAATAGGCATTAAGGTCCGGCGCAGTAAATTTCTTCCCATGGTAAGCATAAAAAGCATTATGGAAAAGCCTTAGTTGGGCGAGCGAAAGTATGTCAAGAAAATCGTCATTGACCGGTTTGTCGGCAAAATCGAAATCGCTATAGAATTCCCACGGCTGCTCCTGCTTGTCAAAGCCTTCCCAGTTGCCCCAGACACGGAATACTTCGCCGCCCAAAGGTTTAATATCGGTCAGGATAAACTCGTGCTCGAACTCTCCGGTCCGCTGCCTGGTAAACTTGCGGGTATTGTTAAAATTTCTTCTAAAAGTAGAGAACCGCGGTACAGCAGACATCCATACATCGGGGGATGTCCTGACCACGAACACAGCGCGCCCGATGGTACCTTTCCATGTTCCTCCTGTGCCGTAGAGGTACTCTATGTAACCGAGCCTGCTGCTATAGACGGCGGTATAGCGTACACGTGTTGTGGTGGTAGTTCTGCCGGGGAATGTCACTTTTTTTACAAGATACCTTGTTCCATTATCCCGTATAGCCCGTAAACTCTGGAGGCTGGAATCGGCTTCATCGAGACTATCGTGATTGGTGACGGTTTTTACAAAATCGGTATTCGAACTTATTGTCATTATCCCTGTCTTATTTATGAAAGCGCTGGGTTTGCCATTCACCCATGTCTCGAAGATGTTATTAGCCCTGGCCTCCTTGCCAATGAATCCGTAACCATAATCGGGAAAGCCGACAAGCGCTGTGATGGTATCGCCATCATTCGTAAATTCAAATGATGCGTCCACAGTATAATTCGTTCTGCCCAATTCGATGATTACCCGCTCCGACACCATGCGTATGTTCTTGCTCTCCCCCTCGATCAGACGGGGAACCCCTGAAGAGTCATTGAGCAACGCTTCATTCGCATATGTTGAACATGGATTGGAGCAAAGAAGAAAGATCAGCGGAATGAGCAGGAGTTTCATAGTATTTCCCATTATTTAATAATAACCATTTTCCCCTTTGAATGTTGATAATGCAATATTATTACGTTCAGTTTGTTTTACAAGTATTTTTTATAATGAAAGCTAACTTCAAAAAACAGAGAAACAAAAATGGTACAGGATAATTTCTTTTATCAAGCATTAATGAAGTACTCTATCATTATAGCCAGATCTATTCATAAACTCAAAGACAAAGATCCCCCCGCCGCTCAGAGCGGCGACCCCCTTGTTAAGAGGGTGCAAAAGCGAAGCGCATCTTTCTGCAAAGAGTAAAAATAAATTCTCCCCTTAGTAAGGGGAGATGCCGTTAGGCAGAGAGGATTTTCTTCCTCAGTGGTGTGATAAATATATTTTTTTGAATCATCCGGGCCAGTAGAATTCTTTTTTTTCTTGACTCTTTATAAGTCTCTTTTTATATTAACTATTCTAATATGAGAAATAGCCGGATTACCTTATCCGAGAGAGTATATAATCGTTGTTCTTCGCCGGAGGGTGAAATATGTACGCGGTCGTTGATATAAAAGGATTCCAGTACAAGATCGAAAAGGGGGAAACCCTTCGTGTTCCCAAGTATGATCTTGAGGTAGGGAGCAAAATCCAGATTCCGGATGTCCTCCTGGTGAATGACGGAGAAAAAATAGCTATCGGTACTCCTTTTGTCGACGGGGCAATGGTCGAGGCAACTGTTCTCGGACAGGCAAAAGACAAAAAGATCATTGTTTTCAAGAAGAAAAGACGGAAGGATTACTCAGTCAAACGCGGGCACCGTCAGGATTTCACCGAAATTATCGTGGACAACATTCAAATCAGCTGATGACCGGTCTGACGAGATAAAGGAGTTTTATCATGGCGCATAAAAAAGGTGTGGGAAGTTCAAGAAACGGGCGTGATTCCGACGGTCAGAGGCTTGGCGTCAAAGAGTTCGGCGGCCAGTTCGTAACCGCGGGTTCCATCCTCGTCCGTCAGCACGGCACAAAATTCCATCCCGGCACCAATGTTGGTGTGGGCAGGGATTATACGTTATTTGCCAAGATCGACGGCAAGGTAACGTTCGAGCGTTTGGGTAAATTACGGAAAAAGATCAGCGTTTTTGCTGCTGAATAATAGAGTACTACCGCCGGGTCTAACAATACCCGGAAGATTCGAGAGAAATGTGAAAGGCGCTTTTTATTGAGCGCCTTTTTTTGTGGGGCGAGGGCATCAAAAATCATTCTTTTTCGGACCGGAGGAAAAAAACCGTTGTCTTTCCGGGACATTTTGTTTATTACTAAATACAAAGTGTGAAATGCACCCCTCACTTTCACCGGAGACCCTCCTTTTTTTAACAAAAGTGGGGTGGTAGAAGGGGGTCAAGAGGTGCGTTCTGTCATAAAAGGAGAACGAACATGGATGTTTTTAAAAAAATGACGGTGATCCTGTGTCTTTGCCTAATGTTCAACATGCCGGTTCCGTATACTGGAAATCCGGTCGCAAACGCCGAGGAAAAGGCGCAAAAAGCGCAGGAGCCATCCAAACTTCTTGTGCTGTGGACAAGCGGAGACCGTGAGGTGGCGATCAAAGTCGCGTTCATGTATACCTACTTTATGAAAAAATCCAAATCGTGGGATGAAGTATGCCTGGTTGTCTGGGGACCTTCCGCCAAACTGCTTTCCGAGGACAGGGAGCTTCAGGATTATATAAAGAAGATGAAAGATGAAGGAGTGATCCTTCAGGCCTGCAAAGCCTGCTCCGATATGTACGGTGTCTCCGACACACTGAGCACAATGGGAATCGATGTGAAATACATGGGCAAGCCGCTCACCGACATGCTGAAATCGGGATGGGTGAATCTTGCATTTTAAAATAATCAGGAATTATTTTATTTCACCATCAACATTTTCTTTACCACTATACTCTTTCCCATAATCAATCGGGCGAAATAAATACCGGAGGATACAACCTTACCTGAATCGTCCCGTCCATCCCACTGAACGGTTCGTGCTCCCGCTGAAACCTGCCCTGAAACCAGTTCCCTGACCTTACGGCCCATGATATCATATACAACCAGACTGGCCTTTCCCGAAGATGGGCTGGTGAATTCGATAATAGTTGAGGGATTGAACGGGTTGGGATAGTTCCCCCGTATGGAGAGTTCCTTGGGAATATCCTGAGAAGATTTTACCCCGGTAGGGATAATATTTCCAAAGCGGGATAAACCCTTTTCTGTCTGCGCCCAGACTGTGCCATTGGGACTCACTGCAACGGACAAAACGGAATTATCGAGGAGTCCGTTGACCGTGCTATATGAAGTCATCGTTCCATCTTTGTAATGGTTGAGTCCACCTCCACTCAAGACGCGGGAGGGGTTATCTCTGGACGGTATTCCCCCTATCCAGATAGAACCATCAGGACCTGCCATTGCAGAGGGGCCGTCACCATAGAAGGAAGACACCTGCGACCAGGAATAGCCATCGAACTGGAAAAGAAATATAACATTATATGGATTATTAACAGACCCCATATTCCCAAACGCTATAGCCCATATTTTGCCGTCAGAACCGAGCGCCAATGATGCAACCTGGTAATGACTTACCCAGCCCCCTGTCAGAAGTTTGTAAGTTGACCAGCTGTTTCCGACAAGATGAGCAATGTTGATAATGTAAGACGGTGGTGAACCTTCCGCATACGAATTATCAGCCCATATTGTGCCATCAGTGGCTTTAACAGCTTTTTTCACCGATTCGCCTGTGAGACCTGCGCTCGTATAGGTGAATTTTTTCCAGGTTGTTTTGTCAAAAAAGTACGTATCATAATTCGTCCAGAGCTGTGCGCTACCATCCGGATTAATGTGAATCTGTGATACCGCCAGACTTGATACCGGGAGTCCGCCTGGGAAAACCCAGGGTTTACAGGAATATCCATCATACAGGGAGTCCCCGTGTGCAGATACAATAATTGCATTGTCGAGAATGTCCGCTCCAATGAGTCGTGCAGCTGGATCAGGAAATTGTTGTTTCATGTTCAGGAGTGTAAGAGTCTCATTGTTAAACCGGTATAGTCCGGAGGGTGTACCAGCCCACAAAACACCCGCACTGTCTATTGCAAAAGCATTAATTATGTATTCCTCACCCTTGCCAAGAATATTTGATTCCCAGGTAATGCCATCTGCGGAGCCAACTTCAAGTATTTTAGTTGAATCAGGCAGAGATAAACCCACTCCTATTAAACCACTACTACTTTTAGTTAATGCGGTAATAGTCACATTTCCGAAATCATGAGTTGTCCATGTTCCATCATGAAAGCGTGAAATCTGCCCGGAACCTGTTACCCAGAGATCATTACCAGTCCCCAGCGTCAGGAAAGAAAGGGGCTGCTGGGTCATTCCCTCTCCATTCAAAGAATCTTTCCATGCCGTGCCGTCAAAATGGAGCAGCCTTCCGCCCCGAACCGCCCAGACATCGGAATTGCTGCGAACTGCCAGAGAGGTGAGAGACCCGAGCTGTTTATACTGATCATCTTCATTGAATCTGGTTATCCATGTCAGGCCGGAGCGTTCAGCTATCCACCACGTCCGAACAGTTCCATTGTAGTGGTCTTCCACTCTCTTCATTCCTGCCCATACCTCGTCCCCAAAGCCTGTGGCTATCAAGTTGACATTTCCATATGGCAGGCCGTTTTCGGTAGTGAATGATGTCCAGCTTTTTCCATCGAATCGTGTCAATCCATTAGGCGTACCCATCCATACGCTACCGTCTGTTGCTGAGGTAATCGTGTTTAGTCTGTTATCTGGAGGTCCATCAAATAACTTTCCGGAAAGATCGCGTATATCCCATCGCACCGGTCCGTTCTGTGTAGCGCACCAGACATAGTTTCCCTGAAGGGCGATGCCATTCACCGCGTTATTGAGCGAATAGTTCTTCCAGACGAATTCATCTTGGGAGAACTGAGTTGTGATTTTCATCGTGCCTCTTGCAGGAGAGGCAGCCATTATCGGAGAACAGAAAGCAACAGAAAGAAAAAAAATACCGAGATATAATTTAATCGACCGGAACATAAAGTACCTCCCAGAAAAAGATGAGTAAATCGGTATTTCTAATTTTTAATATATTCTGTTCGTACAAGACTTGCAAGAATTATCAAACAATTCTTTCATCAAGTATTCTTGCGATCTTATTTTGAAAAAGCCGCAGTTTATTGTTGAATTATGGCATCACATCTGCTATCATTTTCCATGTTTGGTTTTATTCATTCAAAAAAATTCCCAGGGGAGGTATAATGAAAAGAATTCATGTGTTTTCAACGGCTTTCTTTGCACTGTTATCTTTTTCTGCTCTGTGCCTGGCGGAGAACTGGACTCCCGAATTGCAGCGCGAGTACGAGATGAAATACGACAATCTCAAAATCCTTCAGTCCGCCGAAATGAAAACCGACACATCGGACGAATTCATCACCATCCCGGAAGGATATAAAGAGGTAAAAGATTTCGATGTCGCGAAAACCGCGCCGTCAATCGATTTCGCTGTCATCCAGGGGATGACCCCGCTCTACCTGCCCACGTTCGATCTCGTGAAAGGCGGTCTTTACGGCGGCTGGGGGGATGTAACCAGGGGGCCGGACAAGTGCTTTTACTTCTCCATCGGGAACCATATGTCGTATGGGGGCACTGCCTACATTATCAAATATGACCCGGCGAAGAAAAAACAGAGCATTGTTCTTGACCTCAAGAAAATTGTCGGCTGGAAGCCCGCCGATTTTGCCGACGGAAAGCTTCACGGAAGTCTCGATATCGGTCCGGACGGTGACATGTGGATGCTCTCCTATTACGGTCCGATACCCACAAAAGAGGACCTGTCCACCGTTTACAAAGGCAGCTATCTCCTGAAATACAACGTGTTCACCCAAAAGACCGAGAACCTCGGCATCCCTCTCGAGGGCGAAAGCTGGCCTTACCATGTCTATGACAGCAAACGGGGATTGTTTTTCGGTATCGGCTCAGTAAACGGGGATGTCCTTGTCTATGACACCAAGGCGCGGAAGATGCTTTACGGCGGCTTTCCTTCGAACGATATTCACTGGTGCGAGCGCTGTATCATGCTCGACAGGGATACCGGGAAAATCTATTCGACGAATTCGAAAATGTATCCACCGGACCCGTGGCCGAATATGTTCAAGGGAGATCAGAATTTCGTCTGCTACGAGCGGCGGAATAACCGGTTCACCGTCATGAACGCCAAAGTTCCCCCCAATCCGGTGACCGGAATGGTAACCGGCTGCCGTGCGCACACCGAGGAGAAGGACGCACAGGGAGCATTCTGGTGTTTCGATTTTTCAGGAGGGATTTTTAAATTCTATCCGGAGGAAGACCGGACGGAATCGGTGGGAGTCAACTGGGGAAAAGAAGGCAAATATACCGCCAATATGAATTTCAGCCCCAAGAAACGGTATATCTATTACCTTCCCGGCGCAGACAACGCGGCGTTCACCTATGGCAACCCCATTGTTCAGTATGACACGCAAACCGGGAAAAAGAAAGTTATCGCTTTCATCAACAATTTCTATGTGAAAAAGTACGGGTACAATCCCGGAGGAACCTACGGAATCGAACTGGATGAAAAGGGAGAATCCATTTTCTTCTACACCAACGGAAGATTTGCGACAAAGGAAATCGGCGCTGCTTACGGCCGTCCGGCGATTTTCCATGTCCACATTCCGGCTTCCGAACGGGTTGAATAAAAAGGTGTGCGTTGGTTTCGACAAGCTCAACCAACGGGAGAGAATTCTCCATTATGAAAATTCTTTTGTCAAGGGGAAGTATCCCGGATATTCATTAAATATATTTATCATACCACTGAGGAAGAAAATCCCCTCTGCCTGCCGGCATCTCCCCTTGTTAAGGGGAGAATTCATTTTTTCTCTTTGCAGAAAGATGCGCTTCGCTTTTGCACCCACTTAACAAGGGGGTCGCCGCACTGAGCGGCGGGGGGATCTTTGTCCTTGAGTTTGTGAATAGATCGGATTATGTGATCATCAAATTGTTCCCTGCGATTGTGTCACCATAGACCATATTGTTAAGGGGAGACTTTCTTCTACAGCGGAAAGGGATCGAGAGTAAAGGGGCTGATTTTGATACCTCGAAGCTCTACCTGGGGTAATTCATTTGCGAATAAAAAATACCTCTTTCCTTTGACAGGAGAGAGGTATTTATGTAAAAAAGATATTCTATAAACGGTCAATTATTTACTTTTTATCCAGGCTTCCGGGATTTGAGGCATACCGGCCACCGGCATTCTCATCGTCCATACTTTGCCGTTCCCACCGTCAACCTGGGTCAAATAGGCGGTACGCATATCAGGGCCGCCAAAGCAGATATTCGTCGAATTTGCCTTTTCGCCGGGCATTTTAATTTTATCGACAAGCTTGCCTTCGGGAGAAATGCGCCAAAGCGCATTTGCGGTAAAGCAGGCAATCCACAGATGACCCTCTGCGTCGACTTTCATCCCATCCGCCAGATCTTCCCCCATATTATAGAAGAAGTGTTTCGATCCGGCGGTTCCGTCCTCTTTTACATCGAATCTCCAAATAACTTTCTCGTTGGTTGCAGCGATGAAAAGAGACTTGTAGTCCTTTGAAAATGCGAGGCCGTTGGGATAGCAGAATCCGGTGGTAAATTTTTTGGTCTTTCCGTCGAGATCGATATAGCATACATTACCTATAGGTCTGTCGGAAGAACCGGAAGGATCGGTGAAATAAAGCCTTCCCGATTGATCCCATGCCATATCATTCGGGCCGCGTAAGGTTTCGCCGTCTGTTGTTCTGTCCGAGAGAAGTTTCGCTGCGGTAGTCTTCAGGTCGCTTTTCAGCACTTTATGCGAGATAAAATTTGCAAGGTAAAAATTTCCATCTCTATCAAACATCGAGCAGCAGGATGGAGTGCCCACTTCGACCGCGACAGTTTTTTCGCCGAAAGGAGTTATTTTGGTAATAAAGTTTCCACCACTGTCGCAGACATATAAATTCCCTTCCTTGTCTAAGGAAGGCCCTTCCGGCCAGCTGAATCCTTCAGCAAGCAATTTTGGTACACCGACCGGATCGGAAATTGTTACAACA
>Ga0172379_10011642_pt1 | contig 10422 bp, 9 predicted proteins | sample GrowelOW334metaG_FD_119756 | JGI IMG/M metagenome (GOLD analysis project Ga0172379, IMG submission 119756) | Groundwater microbial communities from an aquifer near a municipal landfill in Southern Ontario, Canada - Groundwater well OW334 metaG | ecosystem: Environmental > Aquatic > Deep...
CTCCTGGCTTATCTTTTTGGCCATATTTTTGGCAGGCTTTTAGTTTATTAATTCTATCCTCTTTATTTTAAACCATTACCGCTTTATGTGGAATATCGTGTCCGAATTTCGGGGTGCATGCCATGGATAAAGTTAGAGATTTTCTAAATTCTCTAAATGCCGAGGGCATGGGCTCTCTAATGCAACAAGATATTGCCGATAGGTTTACTAAATATATTAATAACGCTCCATTATTCTTCGACCGTGGAAATTTAGACGAACACTATACCTATACTTTTCTCCAGGGCGTATATAATATTCTGAGAGAAAACAAATATCCAGCGGGGGTTAATTATGATAATCTAATAGTTTTATTAGAAAATATTATTGCCTCGGGTTTAACTGATAAATTTAGTGTTGAGAAGAGAGATCGGGATATGTATAATGCTTGGCTGGCTAACTGGAATGCCGTGTTTAATTCCGCTGCCGATGTATTGAAAAAATTACTCGGTGAAGATAAATCAGAAGAGTTAATTAATTTTGTTGATTTAAGGGAAAGACTATTGGCTATTATAAAAAATTTCCTGTCATTTCCAGAGCCAGATTTAGAAGATAATATCAGAGAAAATGGAACCGATCCCTTTGGAACAGCTATTAATTCTGTTAGAGGCAAGGCCTTTCAAAGCTTAATCTTCTTTGCCCAAAAAGATGATAAAAAATTTGCGAAGACCGATAAAGTAAAAATTTCAGATGATGTTAAGGTAATTTATGAAGAATTATTAAATAGAGAGGATACTTATGCAGTGATGTTTGAATATGGCCACTATTTATCCTTTTTCTATTATCGCGATAGAGATTGGATAAAAGGTTTGTTCGGAAAAATATTTCCACAAGAACCAGAAAAACATGATTTGCTTATAGCTTCTCTCGAGGGATATTTTTGCAATAATCTCTATGGCGAGCTTTTCGCCGATCTTAATAATATTTATGAGTTGACCATTAAAATGACTTCAGATCAATATACTAAGCGCCGTTATTTTAAAGATGTAGACGAAGGTTTGGCAACTCATATCGCTTTAGCATTCACTTATTTTCCGACTGTTAATTTGGAGAGTCCATTATTTCAACTTTTTTGGGGTACACTTAACCCTAAAAGACAAAAAGAATTTATTTCTTTTGTTGGTAGACACGTAATTTCCAGAGAAAAAGCTAAAGAGAACATTACAAAGGATAAGATTGATTTAGAGAAATTAAAAGGTTTTTGGGATTGGGCGATAGATAACATTAGCGATAAAGAAGTTTTATCTGGCTTCGGATTTTGGATGAATACAAAAGAAGATGTGTTAGATAAGATATGGGTGTCAGAGAGGGCTTATAAAACACTAGAAAAAAGTAACGGCTTAATTGAGTGGGAATATGGTTTGATGAAATCTATTATAGAACTTGCCACTCTTGCTCCAGAAAATACCCTAAAAATTTTAAATGCATATTTAGATAGCAGATATATTTCTAAATCTTTAGATGGATCTGAATATTCTATTTATGTTGATAAGGAAATATTCGATGTGCTAAATATATTATATAAAAATACCTCTACTAAAGATGGGGTTTATCAATTAATTGATCAGCTGTTGCCGGTAGGTAATGGAATGTTCTGGAAGCTTAAAGATATTATTAAGTAACCCGTATGTCAGAACCATTAGACATTACATTAATGATAGACAAAATGATTAGATCGGTTATTATTGAGCTATGGTTTTTTGCAAAGGAACAATTATTAATATATTGGCCATATGTGTTTGGTTTTTTCATTTTTGTTGTTGCTGGAGTTGTTCTACAAATTATAATGCTACGCAGTGGTGGTCACAGTAAACTCTCGGCAGGTTTTAATCGTTTGGTTGGAAGCTTAACTTACTTCATATTTTTTTTAATATTTTTTAGTATTAGTTATTGGGTATTTGGTTCGCAGGTTGTTGATAGTATTTGGTTTGCTGTATTTGGTGCACTTTCTTTTCCCACCACTGGTTTATTTTTGCGTGCTATTGGATTCTGGTATTATTAATTTATTTGGTCGATACTTATAAAAGTCCACTAAAACTAGACACGCCGTGTGCCTCGTTTTTTTGTTTGGAGTAGATAAACTGTAGGTAACTTTTCTTTACTTTTAGGCTCTTTTAAGCTATATTTTAAGTGCGAAACTATACTTTAAAAAACGTGAGGATTAGGCCGAATATTTCGGTCATTTTTCCTATTTGTGCAAAGGAACGGACATCCCGACCAGCACAAGTAGGAATCCTCACGGATACCCAAAGTGTAGTTTCGCAACTAGGTCGGGTGTCCGTTTTTGTTTTATAAAACTCTCGACTATTTATTAATTCAATATTATATAAATGGTCCCAAGCAGAAATAAGAATAAAGAATCGTTGACGGATGAATGGGCAAATCTTAAAAAAGATTGGTTCTCTGTATATAACTGGGCAAGGCTGTCCAGGAAAGGTTATTCAGAAAAAATAGCTAAATTACTTCTTGATGAATTTGAGGGGGTAAAAATCAGCTACGCTGGTTTACGAAAAAATTATTTTCGTCTTGATAGTCATCACGGGCAGTGCCAACTTTCAACAGATATATCCCAGCATGTTGAAAAAAGATTCTGCCGAGCGTTATTCAATCTAAAAGAGTTGCCGCTACTGGGCAAGGTATTGGATTATGAGGTGCCATTTAAAGAGAAAAGCGAATCTAAGCACGGTGATATAGATTTGCTATCGTATAAGGATGGTAAATTATTTATAATTGAGGCTAAAAAAATCGGCTCATCTGAATCTATCCTTAAAGCAATTCTTGAAGCCTATGTTTATAGTAAGTTAGTTTATGCAGCCAAAGAGGCTTTTTACGCCGATTTTAAAATTGATTCAGGCGTAATAATAAAACCAGCCGTTCTAACATTTATAAACTCAACCTCAGGACAGCAGTTATTGGAAATGTCTCAATATCCAAACATCAAGGCCCTGATTGATAAAATTAACGCCGATTTGGTTAAATCAGAAATCGAGAAAATTGGTTTCTTTTTAATAACTAACCCGGACGAGGATATAAAATTTAGTCTGGAAGCAAGGCCATTCAATGATAAATGCAAAATGATTGTATTTAAAAATGGCTTTAAGTTTGACCTTAAAGAAATAAAACTCTAATGAAATTAAAAATACATCGAGGCACAAAAGAAATCGGCGGATCCTGCGTAGAGGTTTGGACTAAATCAACCAGGATTCTGGTTGATTGCGGCATGCCATTAGTAGCACAAGATGGTCATCAATTTGAAATCGATAAATACAAAAACTTGAATATAGCCGAGCTTATAAAAGAAGGCATACTGCCTGATGTCGCTGGACTATATGAAAAAGATAACGGTGTTATTGATGGTATTATATTATCTCACGCCCATCTCGATCATTATGGTCTGTTTGATTTTTTAAAGCCGGACATAAAAATATATCTCGGACAAGCTACTCATAAAATAATTGAACTTAATAGTTTGTTCACGCCTCAATCAATAACCATAGCCAATCCGGTATATTTTGAAAAAGAAAAGACTTTTCAGATCGGTGATATTTCAATTACACCGTATTGGGCGGATCACTCGGCTTTTGATTCCTACTCATTTTTAATTGAGGCTGACGGCAAAAAGATATTTTATTCCGGTGATTTTCGAGGACACGGTCGGAAATCAAAAGTATTTGAGTGGTTCACGCATCATGCACCGCAAAATGTAGATTATTTATTGCTAGAGGGCACATCGCTAGGCAGAGAAAGCAAACCCTCCAAATCAGAAACAGATATTGAGGCTGAGCTGGTTAGTTTGTTCAGCGAACCTGATAAAATAAATTTAGTCTATACTTCCGGCCAAAATATTGATCGGCTCGTTTCAATTTATCGGGCTTGCCTAAAGACTGATAAAATATTAGTAGTTGATGTCTATGTGGCCGATATTCTAAAAGAACTGTCTAAATTTGCCAAGATACCGTATCCTTCAAAAAGTTTCAACGGCTTACGTGTGATCTTTCCGTATTATACAAGTAGACGATTAAAGAACAGTGGAAATGAAAAACTGCTTTATCAATTTAAAGACTACAAAATAACTAAAGAAGAAATAAGCTCGGAGGCCGGTAAGGTTGTAATGGTGGTGCGGCCATCAATGCAAAAAGATTTAGATAATATCAAAAATATTGACGGCGGTAATTTAGTATATTCGATGTGGGAAGGGTATATGGAAAAATCAAGCACTAAAGAATTTATCAGTTATCTAACAAAAAGAAAATTCGCCTTTCATATAATCCATACCAGTGGACACGCTGATGTTAAAGAGCTGGAAGAAATGGCCGATGCCCTTAAACCTAAGGCCATAATTCCAATTCATACCTTTGAAGCTGGAAAATATAAGAATATCTTCAAATTTCCTGTTATTGAATTAGGCGATGGCGAGGAAGCGGTAGTTTAATACATGTGAATAGAAAAACAGCTTAGTGGTGATTGCTGTTTTCAGCTTCAGGCGGAAAGACACGATCTCCAATGATCCAGCAGATTTCATTAGAGACAGGTTTTTTATCCTCATCAATAATTTTTGTCACTAATATAGTTAGGGCATCAACCAAATCGTCATGTTTCTCTGTTCCCAAGTAGATCATTTGAGTTATTAACAGCTCGATAGTTGGGTCTTTTTTAGGAAATAATATTGTACCGTTTTTTATAAGACTACTTATCATTCTTAATCTGGCCGCTTTATCGGAGCCATAATTACCAACTTCTTCGGCCGGAATTCTCTCATGTTCCAGCAATTGAATAAATGCTTTTTGAAACCCATTGCTCTCAATTAATATTCTTGATTTATAGTACTCGCGCACTTGCTTTAAGGTGGCCATGGTTACAGGAAATTCCGCCTTGAAATTTAAGGGGTCGGGCAGTATATAAATTTTTAATTTTTCTTCACGGCCAAATACCTTGGCCGTCACCATTGCAGTATAATCAGAGGCCTCTTTAGTAGCTATCGCCGGATCAACGCCAGTTATTGTGTACCTTAAATTTTCTGGTAATTCAGTTATTGCATCGTAATAATGAATCCATTCGGGTTTGATAATTGCCGACTCTTCAACCAGGGGTATTAATTTATATTCCCTTTGAAAAGCAATCTCGTCGCCAATTTTATTTTTTAATTTCTCAATTTCATTCATATTGGGAAATTTGCCCGGCCATAATATTTTATTCGCTTCGTCAGTAATCGGATATTCTCGGTAAATACCGGACAGTTTGCCTTCAGCAATATCTTTTTTGCATCTCATTATTAACGAATCCCGATGCAGTAAGTTGCCGATGATATAGATCTGGGTGCCTCGGTCGCCCAGCGGTACGATGTCGCCTTTATACCAGCGGTAAATATTATCCCTTGATTCTTTGGTTTTTACGGAATTCAAGTCTTCAACATCGTCCAAGATTATCAAGTCAGGCCGTTTTGAGCCGTGCTTGGTGCCGCGAATGCTTTGCTCACTTGAAACTGCGGTGATCCTAGCGCCATATTTCGGCAGAACAAGCGAATAGCTTTTCCATTCCTCGTTTTCTTCATAGAATGGTCCGAGGTCGGCTTTTAGCGGTTCATTCGCCTCCAGCTCGTTTTTAATGTTTTTAAATATCTGCTTTGCCTGGTCAGCCGTTTTAGATATAATCAGTACGTATTTTTTTTCAAGTACGCCGGTTATCGCCCAAATTGGAAATGATTGAGAGATTATTGTGGTTTTGCCCGAGCCGCGAAAAGCCGTAATAACTACAAATTCATTAGTGCTATTTTGTGTTAAGCTGAAAATTTCTTTTTGAAAATCCGCCAATTCATAAAAAAGATGGTGGGGAAAGTACAGGACAAAAAACCAGAGATGGCTCAGTCTGGCCACGGCGATTCTGACTGCCGGATTAGTAACTATCTGGGCAATTAACTCCGGATCAAAGACCAATTCGTTATTTTTCATATGGTTTTTGGTTTAAGCCGGCAAGTTTCATGGCCCTTTCTATTAATTCCTGCTGTTCGGGAGTTAATATCCGATTATCCACTTCAATCTTGCCACTTAATTCTAATTTAGTTTTATAATCTTTGTGGTGCGCTTTTAACCAGAAAATAATTCCTGGCAGGTTGCGATCTTTAATGGCCGAGATCAACTGGCTCTCGGCCATGTCGGTTATTAAAGACAATCCTTCGTTGATAGCCGTATCGGTTTTTGCCGCAAAATCCAAATCTTCAGATCTCCAACGATAGAAGGTGGCTCGGCTAACTCCGCATTTTTCGCAAGCAATTTGTATGATCGGTGTTTTTCTTAGCTGTTCGGTTAGAATCTCTTTATCCTGATTCTTTCTCTTTTCTATGGTTGCTTCTTTTTTATTTTTCATATGAGGGTTAATTTAATTTTTTAGCATTAACACCGGTGAGTTTTTCGTAGCGATTAATAATCGTCTGACAATATTGCGGGTCAAGTTCAATCATTAAACATTTGCGTTTGGTTTGCTCACAGGCAAGAAGCGTAGTTCCCGATCCGCCAAAACCGTCATAAACATAGTCACCGATTCTCGTGCAGTTGAGAATCAATTTTCTTATAAGACTTACCGGTTTGGTGGTTGGATGATCTTTACTTTTATTAGGCTTTGGGCAAAAGAGCACACTCTTGTCTTTAGATTTTAGAAACTCATGCGTGCCATACCAGCCGACTGCCACTAACTCATGCTGGGGTAAATAATCCAACCTTCCGACTACCGCATGCGATTTTACCCACACGAGCAGTTGAGAAAATTTTAATCCGCATTCATTCATTGCATCTCTCAGGCTAAATATCATCTTATCTGAATTAAAAATATAGAATGAATTTTTCTTTTCTAAAAAAGACTTAATTGGCTCAATCCATTTTACGGAAAAATCTTTATATTCCAGCGCAGATTGTTCATGGTCATTGGCAATAATTTTTTCACAACCCAATTTTTGTTTAAACCCCTGTTTGCTTTCCACATAAGCCACGCCGTAAGGCGGGTCTGTTACGACAGCTTTTATTTTGCATTTTCCAATGAATTTTTTTACTGCTTCCGCATCGGTTGAACTTCCGCATAATAGACGATGCTCGCCCATCTCGAATAAATCACCTGATTTAATTATGAGTTTAGTATTTTTCATATAAATTAATAGTTATTTAATTAATTTGGCCTTGATGCCTGTGAGTCGCTCAAAGCGATTTACGATTACATCACAAAATACCGGATCATTTTCAATTAACAGGCAATTGCGTTTCAGCTGTTCGCAAGCTACGAGTGTCGAACCTGAACCGCCGAATAAATCTAATACCGTGTCGCCCGGCTTAGTGCAACGCCGCAAGGCTTTTTCATGCAGAGTTGGAGGTTTAGATGTCGGGTGTTCGTACTCGCTAGTCGGCATTCTCTTTACGAGCCAGATATTGATCAAATCCATGATGTCATCGATGGAACGATTGCCGTTGCCGACTTCCTTATTCATAATTTCGGTGAAGCTTTTCACGGTAGCGGCGAGATAAGGATTGCCTCTGGTGGCATAAGTGCAAGGTTCGTAAATTTTATTAAAAGCAATTTGCGGGGTTGGGCTAGCATTATTCTTTATCCACATGCATACTCGCCGATTTACCAGGCCGAGAGACTTAAATAAATACTGAATCACGCCGATAAATCGTTCGTCAGACCAATAAAAGACGTGGCAATCAGATTGCGCAACCGCTAAGGCATTTTCTATCGTGGCTTTGAGAAAATTTCTGTATTCCTCATCCGTCTTATTATCCTTTTCCTGACCGCCGTACTTTCCTTTCGTACCCAGCCCCTTATTATAATCAAGCGAGATGTTATATGGAGGGTCGCAATAAATCATTGAGATTTTATTGTTGTCAGAAACTTTTTTTACTGATTCTAAAATCGTGGAGTCGCCGCACAATAATCTGTGCTGACCCAATTGGTAATGATTGCCGAATTTAGTTTTCGGCGTTTTAATTTTAGCGAGTTCTTTTTCAAGATCAAAATTATCATCTTCAGTCTCTAACGTGTCATCCCAGATATTCGATAAATCGAATTCGTCAAAACCAGTTTCAAGCAATAATTCAATATCCATACTCTTGAGCAGATTGTAGTCCCAATCACCAGTATTACGATTTAAGCGGAGACATAATTCAGCCTCTTTTTTTTGGTTTTTAATTTTAACGTAGACAACCGGTATTTTAGTGAAGCCTAATTCTCTGGCCACCTTGTGCCTAAAATTTCCGCCAAGCACGATATTCTCGCGCCCTTTAGCAGAGTTGCAAATAACGGGATCAATTAATCCGTACTTGCGGATGCTTTGTTTGAGCTGTTCGGTGCTTTGCTCGCTCCAAATACGAGGGTTATTCTCGTATGGTTTTAGCTCATTGATCGGAACATAGACGATTTTTAGTTTTGTTAGATCCATAAATATAGAGTTAATAATTAGAAAGTGTAATAATTGGTGTTAAAACAAAAAAAGTTCAAAGCACGAATCATAATTTTATAGCTATAATTTTCGCTATAATTATAATCGTCCGCTTTAAACTTTTTCTTCTCCCCTTAAAGGGAGTCTTAACTTGTATTGTTATTTTAACATGCCAAAATATATTGTCAAGTTTTTTGGCTAATATTAACAAAGAAAACAACGTTAACAAAGTTGTAAAATATAAAAATAGCTAATATTATGAATTTTAATCAGGCTATAAAAAATTTAAATAGATCGCTATTCAAGAAACAACCATTAACTTTTAATCATTCTTGGGTAAAAAATAATGTTCGTAAATCTTACAATTTTATTGTAGAGAATATACGGACTGAATCGGGCGAGACTGATTGGGATAATATCGTACGTCGACTAGATCATCAAAATCAGAAATTATGGCTAAAAGGAAAGAAAATTAAAAAGAATATTGATCAGTATAAAAATCGGGCAGAAGTCGAGGCCATACTAACTAAATATCAAAAAAAGCTCTATACTTTTTTAGTACAGAAAAATAAAGAGGATAAACAAATCTGCGATTTAATCAGTATTAGGCTGGTGAGAACGGCGCAGAAAGGCAATTTGCTAGCCAGACAAAAGGCTAAGATTTTTATTAAGCACCTCGTTGATCAATGGATAGACGGCCGGTATTTTAAACATTGGAGAGGCTACGATGATCTGATTGAAAAGAATATTGAGCGATGTATTCGCCGTTATCGTTATTCCGGCTCGTTCATAGTTTATTTATACAGAACCCTTGAGTATGCCGGTCGAGGCTTGCGAATGCTGGAAGCTTTTTCCCTTGATGATTATATTCCCGAAACCACAAAAAGAAAATCTGAAAATCTAGTCTATGACTCTCGGACTGGTGAGACACGACTTTATTCGTCTAAAAAACATAGGCGCTAAAAATATTGACTTAGGTTAGATTAAAAGTTAAAATAACTACAGAAAATGAGACAGCTATAAAACCTCTTTATAATGTCTCATTTGTCTTATTTGCTATATCTAGACCACGACCCACGTGCCTTTGTGGGACATAATAAAATATGTTAAAATACCCTTATAACACTGTAGTTTGGGGGTACTTAACCCGACTTGCCCGCATTATAATTAAAAGGGATGAGAAGTTTGCACCCTACGGGTACAAGTGCCCCGGAGCGAAGCGTAGGGGTAAATCCCTGTCTCTCCGCATGAAATATCAAGACAAAGTCTATGGGAATTTTAATATCACCGAACCAGTTATATTGGAACTGCTTAATTCTCCGGCGCTTAAAAGATTGCGTGACGTAGATCAAGGCGGCTATGAACCGCTGATTGCCAAAACACGGAATAAAGGCAATAAATTATCCGGTCATGACCGCCTGGCGCATTCGGTCGGCGTTTATCTATTGTTAAAAAAATATAACGCACCTATAAAAGAGCAAATCGCCGGCCTGATTCATGATGTTTCCCATTCGGTTTTTTCCCATTGCATTGATTATGCAGTAGCTACCGGCGACGGCAAAAAACAAAATCACCAAGATAATTTATTTGACAGTTTTATCAATAAAACGCCGATACCGCCAATCTTAAAAAAATACGGTTTTGATTTAAAATACATTTTAAGCGATAAGAATTTTCCTTTGAAAGAAAAACTCCTGCCTGATTTATGCGCCGACCGGATTGACTATATTTTAAGGGAAGGAATAATCTTTAAAGAAATCACCGTTATCCAGGCGCGAGAGATGCTAGATAATCTGACTATAAAAAACGACCGCTGGATATTTAAAAATTTAAAAACTGCCAAAAAATTCGCGCGATTATTCTATAAAATGAACCGTGATTATTATGCCGGCTTTTCCGCGGCGACTATGTTTAGAGCCGTTGGCGATTGTTTAAAATACGCTTTAACTAAAGGTTATATC
>Ga0172379_10011643_pt1 | contig 10421 bp, 8 predicted proteins | sample GrowelOW334metaG_FD_119756 | JGI IMG/M metagenome (GOLD analysis project Ga0172379, IMG submission 119756) | Groundwater microbial communities from an aquifer near a municipal landfill in Southern Ontario, Canada - Groundwater well OW334 metaG | ecosystem: Environmental > Aquatic > Deep...
ATTTTATCTATTAAAATATTTTCGCCTTTGGGGAACCCAAAATTATTTTCAGGGGTGTTGGCGTATTTACTGATTAAATAAACCTTTTTGGCAATTCCCGCCATCATCATTGCTGATTCAAGGGCTGAGTTGCCAGAACCAACAGTAGCGGTAATTTTATTTTTAAATAATGGCCCATCGCAAACTGTACAATAGGTCACACCTTTTTGATAAAATTCTTTTTCTCCAGGAATTTGTAAGTGTCGCGGGTGGATGCCAGTGCTGATAATAATAGTTTTGGTATCATAAGTTTTTTCTTCACCGCGTGCATTTTTTGCCAAAATTGTGTGATATTTTTTGTCGGAAATTATTTTTTCTACACGATAACCCTCTTCAATTTCTACATTGTATGATTTGACATGCTCAATAAATTTATTGGCCAATTCATATCCTTGAATTTCAATAATACCTGGCCAGTTATTGACCACCCCAGACAAAGCCACTTCGCCACCCAAACCATCAGTGACGATTTTGAAATTTAATTTGCGACGAGCGCTATAAATTGCCGCACTACTACCTGCTGCCGCGGCACCGATGATAATAAGATCAAACATAATTTTTTTAAACTAAATTATTAAATTGTTCGTATATATTTTGTGGGTCGGATGCCAATGTAATGGTGCCGCCTATACAAAAATTATTTACACCCCAACTTTTTATTTCTGTGATATTGTCTATTTTTACCGCACCATCTACTGCTACAATCATATCCATATCTTTGTTTTCCAAAACTTTACGCAGTTCTAAAATTTTATTTTTTACTTCTGGTACAAAGAGTGCACCTTGTTTTCCTGGATGAACAGTGAGAAATAATACTTCATCAATTTGAATTAAAAAAGGTAAAATTTCTTTTATTTCTGTTTCTGGATTGATGGCTATACCGACTTCCCAGCGATTATCTTTTATTACAGAGATAACATCGTTGGGGTTGTCCTCGCTTTCAATATGAAAAATTACTCGTTGGATATTTTTTATTTTTTGCCATTTGATGATTTCTTTTAGAGGGCGGTTTACCATTAAATGCAATTCCCATTTTATTGGTAAATTTAAATCATTAATTTTTTCAAATTCAGCAAAAGATTTGTTGGGTACAAATTCACCATCCATCACATCTATTTGGACAAGGGGAGCGAACGATAGTTTTTTGGCTTGTTGTTCAAAATCAGAAAATGTATTTACCAAAATAGCAGGAATAATCATATTATTTTTCAAGGTCAGCAATAATTTTATTACGACGGACGCGTCTTTCTAATCCGTCAAATTTTGTTTCTAAAAATTTTTTAACAATGATGGCGGCATGTTCATTGGATAAATAATCACCAGCCAGGCAGAGAATGTTGGCGTCTTCGTGTTGGCGGCCTTTTTCGGCGGCTTCAATGCTATATCCGACGATACCACGTCCGCCTTTTATTTTATTGGCGACCATACAAACTCCATGAGCGGTACCACAAATCAGAATACCGAGATTGTCTTTTTTGGTGACAACTTTTTTTGTTAATTTAATTGAATAATCAGTGAAATCATCTTCTTTGTCATATGTAGTCGGTCCCAAATCCTCCAATTTTTGTTTCAATTGAGTTTTGATGTAAGTAGTTAGATGTTTTTTGAGTTGAAATCCACGATGATCAGAGGCGATATATAGCATATTTTTGGTTATTTTTATATGGACTATTATACCATTTTAATTGTTTTGTTGGCAACGGACATTTTTTGATAAATTGATAGGTTGATAAATTGACAAAATAGGATAATCACATTAACATTAACAATCGGGGCTAGACAAGTCGAGGGTCGACAAATCAACAGCTCAACAACGGCGCAGAGGTGTGCCAACCGGGAGATGATCATGAATCTCGTGAAGAAACCCGTCACCGTCGCATTCATCGGAGGATCCGGCCTCTACGACATGGAGGGTCTGTCCGACGTGCAGTTGCATCGCGTTGAGACGCCGTTCGGTGATCCGTCGGACATCATCGTGGTCGGGATGTGTGAGGGGAAGCGCGTGGTCTTCCTGCCGCGACACGGCAAGGATCACATCCTTGCACCGGATGAGGTGCCCTACGATGCCAACATCTGGGCGCTCGTTCTGCTCGGGGTCGACTGCATCGTCGGCTTTTCGGCTGTCGGGGCGTTGACGCGGGACATCAAGATCGGGGACATCGTGTTGCCCGATCAGGCGTTCACGCGCTTCACCACCGGCCGTCCGAAGACCTTCTTCAGGAAGGATATCGACAAACTGGTCGCGCACGTGAATCCGAGCAAGATGTTCTGTTCCAAGTTGCGTCAGATGCTGTGCAAATCTGCCCAGGGGATTAAGGTGGGCTGCCACAACGGCGGCAAGTTCGTTAACATCCCTGGTCCAGAGTACTCCACGATGCTGGAGTCGGAAGAATACAGGAACGTGCTCCACTGCATCACGGTCGGTATGACGACTTTCCCAGAGTGCCTCCTGGCTCTGATGGCATGTATTCCGTACGCGTCCGTTCAGCTCGCGACCGACTACGACAACATGTCGGGGTCACACTTGAATTCGGATGCTGTGGTCGCACAGATGCTGAAGAACACGGCGACGGCCAAGCAGCTCATGCGCAATCTTCTGCGAAACCCTGACCTGAAGCGGTTCGAGTGCGAATGCAGGCATGCGCTGGATCACGCCATCCCCACACCGCCGGAATACTGGAGCGCGGAGGGTACGCGCAAGGTGCACTTGCTGAGGGGATGGTAGGCAAGGTCCGGCCATTAGGGGCACTGTCATTTCCGACTTCATCGTCGGTAGCAGGAGAGGCAGTGTCTAGTTCTTTTCAGACCGCTCACCTTCGCTATTTGAAAATATATTATGTTTTTAAATAGCGTGAGCGATCTGTATTTCAAAAATAAAAACATCTGATTTTTTCGGGTGTTTTTTTTAATAAAAATTAATGATAAAAAAAGAATTAAAAAAACAACCTAATCTAAGTTGCTTTTTTGGGACCACGAGCTTTGCGCATTGGGCCCCTCAGTTCCCATGCGTGCCTCCTTGACGCGGCTCGTGGTGTGCGCGTCAAATGCCATTATGCACGAACCTTGACCCTGACGGCCATATACCACGGAAAGAACATGGACTCGTCCTTCTCCTGGCTGCCAGGATATCCTTTCTCGTCGTACTTGTTCAGATCCGGGCAGGTCTTGATGTTCACAGTGCTGAACATCATATCTCCGTCCTTGAGTAGATGCAGACAGGTGGCGAAGTTCTCGCCATGCCAGCCGACATCGTGCCAATCGAAGAACACGATGATCACTCCGCGTTCAGGAATCAGCCGCTGATTCTTACGCAGCAGTTCGCCCATCTTCGAGTTGGGTTCAGGACCCGATTTCTTCACCCGTTCCCGCGCCACTGTTCCAGAAACCCACTTCTCGCCCGCTTGGCAAAACGGGATGAGCTCGACGTCCAGTTCTAGTGTCTTGCCGCCCTCGACCACTCGCATGTGAAACCCCATGGCGTCCTCCTATGCGCTTCGGCATTACTTATTTTCTAGCAATTTGGAAGTATTTTGTCAATGGTTTGCCCATTTACAAACACAAAGGTTATTTTACTTGAATTGACAGTAATTAATTTTTTTGTTAAAATTATTTTATATATAAAAGCATTTTACCCGGCTATCACCGGGGAGCTGAAAGTAGAAATTTGCTAAGGTTAGTAAAAAGTAGATCTTTCCGGGTGGCCCGTGACAGCCCAATTAAGCAAAAGCACAAGATGGTACCGTCTCATTTTTTGGGACTCTTGGCACGAATTATTCGTGTTTTTTTATTTTCAAAAATTAATTAATTTAAATATTTATGTACAATTCAGAACAAAACGAACAGGAAATATTGAAATATTGGGAAGATAATAAATGTTTTGAAAAATCTATTGAGCAAAGACCAGAAGACAAACCGTACCATTTTTATGATGGCCCTCCTTTTGCTACTGGTTTGCCTCACTATGGTCACATTGTGGCTTCGCTGATGAAAGATGTGGTACCACGCTACTGGACGATGCGAGGTTTTCGAGTAGATCGTCGTTGGGGTTGGGATTGTCATGGGTTGCCTGTGGAAAATATTATTGAAAAAGAATTGGGTCTGAATAGTAAAAAAGATATCGAGGCCTATGGTGTCGATAAATTTAATGAAGCGTGTCGCGCGACAGTTTTGAAATATGCCAATGAATGGAAAAAAACCGTGCGTCGTATGGGTCGTTGGGTGGACATGGAAAATGATTACAAAACCATGGATTTGTCGTACATGGAAAGTGTCTGGTGGGTGTTTAAAGAACTTTATAAAAAAGATTTATTATACAAAGGCCATAAAGCCATGCATATTTGTCCGCGTTGTGTGACACCGCTTTCGAATTTTGAAGTGACACAGGGATATAAGGATGTAAAAGATATTACTGTGACAGCGAAATTTAAAGTTAGAGATGACGAAGTAGGTAATAAATTTAAAGAATATTTTGGTGTAGATGGAGATTTATATTTTTTAGCTTGGACAACAACCCCCTGGACATTGCCAGGGAATGTTTTGTTGACTGTGAATTCATCAATAAATTATGTAATAGTAAAAAGTTTTGTTTTAGATCAAGGCGTTGGATTAGTAAAGAACGGTGATATTAAACAAGTCGAAGGTCATTATGAATTTTATATTTTAGCTAAGGATAGGGTTGAGCAAGTATTTGAAGATAGAAAATATGAAATCACTTCAGAAATTGTTTTTGGTGACGTTGATTTGGTCGGTCTAACATATGAACCAATATTTTCATATTTTAAAGATACTCCCAATGCTTTTCGCGTCGTAGAAGGAGATTTTGTTAATACTGAAAGCGGTACTGGTATCGTGCATATCGCCCCAGCGTTTGGTGAGGATGACTATAATGTTGGCAAACGCGAAGGCGTGCCTTTGGTGCAGCATGTCCGCATGGATGGCCGATTTGTGGAAGAAGTGGAGGATTTTGCTGGTCATGAAGTAAAACCAGCCAACGAACCGACTGTGACTGATATTGAGATAATTAAATGGTTGGCCGCTAATGGTAAATTATTTTCCAAAGAAAAAGTAGAACATCCATATCCACATTGTTGGCGTTGTGATTCACCGCTTTTGAATTATGCGACTGACAGTTGGTTTGTAAAAGTGACGGAAATCAAAGATCAATTGATAAAAAATAATCAAGAAATAAATTGGGTACCAGATCATATCAAATTTGGTCGCTTTGGTTTGTGGCTTGAAGGCGCGCGCGATTGGGCAGTGTCGCGTAATCGTTTTTGGGGTGACCCATTACCAGTGTGGGAGAGTGAAGATGGTGATACTATTTGTGTCGGCAGTGTTGCGGAGTTGGAAGAATTATCTGGCGAAAAAATTACTGATTTGCACAAACACATTATCGATAAAATTGAAATTAAAAAAGATGGTAAAGTTTATCATCGTGTGCCAGAGGTTTTGGATTGTTGGTTTGAGTCCGGTTCCATGCCTTACGGCCAGATGCATTATCCATTTGAAAATAAAAATAAATTTGAGGCGGGATTTCCAGCCGAGTTTATTGCCGAAGGGCAAGATCAGACCCGTGGTTGGTTTTATACTTTGCATGTGTTAGCGACCGCTTTGACCATGGGCAAAAAACCATCTATTCCTAAAAAAGAAAGTGTCCCGGCTTTTCGTAATGTAATAGTAAATGGTATCGTGTTGGCCGAAGATGGTAAAAAAATGAGTAAACGCTTAAAGAATTATCCCGAGCCAGATTTGTTGTTGGAAAAATACGGCGCCGATGCGATGCGCTATTATTTGGTGACTTCACCAGTAATGGCGGCCGAGGCCTTGAATTTTTCTGAAGCTGGTGTGCGTGAAATGTATAACAAAGTAGTGAACACTCTTTGGAATGTGGTGGAATTTTATAAGATGTTTGCGTCTGAACAAACTGAGGAAGTAGAGGTAAGCGAGAATATTTTGGATCAATGGATTTGGGCAAAAATGAATCAGGTGGTCAGAGATGTCACTATCGGTATGGAAAATTATAAATTGGTGGAAGCGAGTCGGCCGATAGTGGAATTTATTACCGAATTGTCGCAATGGTATGTGCGCCGTAGTCGTGATCGTTTTAAGGGCGATGACGCTCATGATAAATCACAGGCCATTGCCACCCTGCGTCATATTTTGTTAACCTTATCCAAAATAATGGCTCCGTTTACGCCGTTTATTGCCGAGAAAATATATTTGGAAGTAAAACGAAAGCAAACTCCAGGTATGAGTGTTCATCTAGAAATGTGGCCAGAGGTGGAAGAAAAAGTTCATGAGAAAAAAATCTTGGATGAAATGGAACAGGTGCGTAAAATGGTGGAATTGGGTTTGTCGTTGCGTGCTGAGAGTAAAATAAAAGTACGCCAACCATTGGCTGAGTTAATGATGAATAATGAACATTTATCACATAGTTTATTAGGGATTTTGGCCGATGAGTTGAATGTAAAAAAAGTAGCATATAGTGAATTTGTGTCAGATAGTTCAGAATGGGTAAGTAAAGAAGATGGTAAATTAAAAGTGTGGTTGAAAATTAAAATAGATGATGAATTGAAAAAAGAGGGAATGGCCAGAGAGATTGTCAGGACTATCAATCAGATGCGCAAGGATCAAAAATTAACAATCGCTGACACAGTGATCGTATATTGGCAAACAGAAGATAAAATTTTACAGGATACTTTTAGGCAACACGGTGACAATATTTGTAAGTCGGTTTTGGCGACTGATTTGTGTGTTGGTAGTGGAGAGAATACGGAAATAGATGGAATAAAATTACAATTAAAAGTGGAAAAGGCAACTTGACATCTATATAGAGAGTGATAAAATTATCACCATATTATGGAATTAGAAGACGATGAACCGCTAGGGGACAATCAAAAATTAAATTTTAACTACCCAAGAATATAGCTATTCTTGGGTTTTATTTATATTTATTTTAGATAACTTTAGTTTTATGAACATTGCTTTCACTTATAATGTTCGTCATGTAAAACCAGATGCCAATGATCCTCAATATTTAAAAGAGGCCGAATTTGATGAACCGTCTACAATTGAGGGAATTATAAAAGCCCTTCAACTATTGGGTCATAAAGTGTATCAAGTAGAGGCGAATAAGGACGCATATGAGAAATTAAGAGCTCTTAAAAATAAAATTGATATTGTTTTTAATATTGCCGAAGGTATTTATGGAGCGGATCGTGAAGCACAAATTCCGTCTATGTTAGAGATGTTACAAATTCCCTATACTGGACCAAAACCGATGGGGTATGCGGTGGGTTTGAACAAATCTGTGGCGAAAGAAATTTTATCTTATTACCATATTCCTACTGCCAAATGGGTAACCGCTCATAATATGGAAGAATTAAACAACAAGGTGATAGATTTTTTTCCCGCTATTGTAAAACCATTATCCGAAGGTTCAAGTAAAGGAATTTTTTTTCGTAATTTAGTTAATAATAAAAAAGAATTGGACAAAATTGCGTTGGAGTTATTTTCTACTATTGGCGGTGACATTATTATTGAACAATATTTAACTGGTCGGGAATTCACAGTAGCAGTACTTGGTAATCCGCCGAGGGTTTTGCCGATTATTGAAATTACGTTTGATGATTTACCAGCTGGTATGCCCAAATTCGATCATTTTGAAGCGAAGTGGGTTTATGATGATCCCGTTAGGCATGATCCATTGGTGTGTCCAGCCGATTTGACACCAGAGCTTAAGAAAAAAATTGAGGATTTATGTCTCAAGGCATTTGATGGTTTGGAAATGGAGGATTGGGCGCGTTTTGATGTACGCTTGGATGGAAAAGGAGAGCCAAATTTTATTGAAGTAAATTGTCCGCCAGGGATTATTCCAGATCCAAAAGCCAATTCGCGTTTTCCTCGAGCGGCCATAGCGGCAGGTTTGTCTTATCCACAATTGTTGGAAGAAATTTTGAAGTCAGCGTGTAGACATTATCAGATGACCTATTCGTCTTCTAAAATAAAAAATAAATAAAAATTTAATATGCTTTTGCATACAAAACTTTCACCGCATTTACAAAAATTAGTTGACACTAATTCAGCGATGAAAAAACAATTTATTCCTTCGCAATTAGAATTTAATCAAAAAGAGGCCTGTGATTCATTTGTTGATCCACTTTTAGAAGAAGACCACACAGTTTGTCGCGGGATGGTCCATAAATATCCGAATCGGGTTTTGGTGCTTTTGACTTTAAATTGTGCAGCTTATTGTCGTTTTTGTACCAGACGAAGAAAGGTCTCGGATGTGTCCAAAGGGATTATTACCGATGTGGACATTACCAATATGGAAAAATATTTAATTAGTCATTCAGAAATTAATGAGATAGTATTTTCTGGCGGCGACCCTTTGACTGTGCCGACAATTTTAAAAAAAGTTTTGAAACGTTTTTGTCGTTTGCCACAAATTAAAGTAATAAGAGTGGGCACACGTTTACATCTTTCCAATCCAAAAGCAGTTGATGATAAAGTTTTAGACGCTTTAAGAATTGTAAAAAAACAACCGCTATATTTAATGGTTCATTTTGAACATCCAGCAGAAATAAACACAGATACTATTGAAGCGATTAAACGGTTGCAATCAGTGGCTACTATGTTGTTGTCACAATCTGTTTCTTTGAAAGGGGTGAATGATTCAGTACCTATTTTAGAAGAACTTTTTACTCGTCTGGTTCAGATTGGTGTTAAACCATATTATTTTTTTCGTTGCGATTTGGTGAGGGGAACGGAACATTTTATGGTTGATTTTAAAAAAGAGAGAAAAATTTTTACGGCTTTGCGTAGTCATTTGAGTGGTTTGGCTACCCCATTATATGTAATTGATGCGCCCGATGGTAATGGAAAAATTCCAGTGCCACTTGATTATTGGGATTTTTCTGAAAAATATTATCGGGATTTTAAAGGTAAAAAAATTGCAGTTAAATAGTTGACATATTCCTTTTTTTGCGCTAAGATTACGCTGTTAAGTCATTAATGGTTAAAAATATGCTTACTGTAAAACAAGTTTTTGATTTGGGTTTAAAATTGGGCATGGCGGCAGATCCGCGCGGTTCAAAAATAGTTAGAAAATATTTGGACCGAGTAAAAAAAGATTTTGAGGAAATGAAATCAGAAGATAAAAAATATTTTGATAAATCTCTATTGGAAAATCCATATACAGATAGTTTGATTCATAATAATGATGAAAAAACACAGGTCAAAAGAGTTTTGGCTGGTATTGATATTGGTAGTGGTGAAATTTTGTTGGCTTCGCAATTAAATGAAAGAGGTAAGGCGATTGATTTGGTCATTGGTCATCATCCGATTGGCCGCGCGTTGGCTGGCCTTCATTCAGTAATGGATATGACAGTAGATGTATATGAATCATTTGGAATGCCTATTCATATGGCGGAAAAATTGATGGAAGAAAGAATAAAAGAGGTAGGGCGCAGTACTCATCCGGTAAATAATTATCAGTTGATAGATTTGGCTAAAATTTTGAAAGTGAATTTGATAAACACTCACACTTTTACAGATAATTTGGTTCAGAAATTTATTCAAGAATATTTGAACAAAAAACAACCAGACACCCTAGGAGAAATGGTAGAGACCTTAATGGAAATACCAGAATATCAAGAAGCTAAGCATTGTGGGGTTGGACCAAAAATTATTAGTGGCAGTCCTAGAAATCGCGTTGGTAAATTTTTAATTGAAATGACTGGTGGCACCAACTCATCTAGTAAAGTTTATGAATCACTTTCGCGCGCAGGAGTAAGCACTATCGTTGGGATGCATATGCGTGATGATTCTATGAACAAAGCTAATGAAAACAATATGAATGTGGTGATTGCCGGACATATGTCTTCGGATTCATTGGGTATGAATTTGTTTTTGGATGAATTGGAAAAGAAAGGCATTGAAGTAATACCTTGTAGTGGTCTGACTCGTATCAGTCGAGTAAAAGGTAAAAAATAAAATATTAAAATCGCCCTTTGCGGGGCGATTTTTTTGTGCTAAAATAAGGTTGTTATAATATTTTGTATGATTGCGTTAATTAATGGGAAGGTAATTGGTAATAGTGGGTTGGAAGTGGTAATTATGACCGCTGGTGGTGTTGGTTATCGTGTGATGGTCAGCCCAGAGGCGTCAAAGGTGTGTCAGGTTGGTAACGAAGTCAGTTTGGATACTTATTTAGTGGTACGCGAAGATGTATTGGATTTGTTTGGATTTGCCAATGATTCAGAAAAAAAATTATTTAAAAATTTTGTGTCGGTTTCGGGAGTGGGACCAAAGACCGCCTTACATTTATTATCGTTGGGCAGTGTGGAAGAAATCGCTTTGGCGATTGGGCGAGGGGATTTGGA
>Ga0172379_10011644_pt1 | contig 10420 bp, 8 predicted proteins | sample GrowelOW334metaG_FD_119756 | JGI IMG/M metagenome (GOLD analysis project Ga0172379, IMG submission 119756) | Groundwater microbial communities from an aquifer near a municipal landfill in Southern Ontario, Canada - Groundwater well OW334 metaG | ecosystem: Environmental > Aquatic > Deep...
CCAAAAATTTTCACTCCAAGTCGTTTGCTTTCTGATTCGCGGCCGTTCTTCGAACTACCCGCCCCTTTTTTATGTGCCATGGTAAATTGTTTTTAGAGGGTTACGCTACTATTTCTGAAATTTGAATCTGGGAAAAGAACTGACGGTGACCGTTTTTCTTTCTGTAGCCTTTGCGGCGTTTCTTTTTGAAAACAATTACCTTCTCCCCTTTCAGGTGTGAAAGAACTGTTGCATTCACTTTGGCGCCTTCAACAACAGGTGCTCCGATGGTGATTACCCCTTCGTTGTCGACCAATAATACTTTCTCGAAAGTTACCTCTGTTCCCACTTCGTTTGGAAGACGGTGAACATAGACTTTCCTCTCTTTTTCCACCTTGAACTGTTGTCCGGCGATTTCTACAATTGCGTACATGTTTACAATTTAAATATTTGGGTCCGGCAGGCGGGCTAAACTCTCCTCTTTTTGAGCCTGTACGAACTATTTCGGACTGCAAAAGTAATCATTTTGATTATACAGCCAAAAACTAATTGAAAATAATTAGAAATGTGGATCTGAGATACTTTTCACCGAGAAAATTTCGAGTAGATGCTACAGATTGCTTCACACTTCGTGCCTTCCCGATGAAAAATCGGGACAGGCAGTTCCTCCTACCAATGACAGATACATATCATCTGTCATAACTTGGTATTGTGTGATGTTCAATTATTAAATATGGCCACAACAGCCCTATCACATATTCAGCTGTATATCAACAGATTGCTTCGTCGTTCCTCCTCGCAAGGACGGTGTGCTGTTGATTTTGTGAGGGTGGAGAGAAGCAATCTGTATCCACCTGTAGAATGCTTATTTATTCTTCAGCAAATCCCTGATCTCCGTCAGCAGCAACTCCTCCCTGGATGGTTCAGGCGGAGCAGGAGGTGCGGCAGGTACTTCATTTTTCTTCATGAAGCGGTTCATCATTTTGATCATCATAAAGATGGCAAAGGCAATGATGAGGAAATCGACAGTTACCTGGATGAAATTTCCATAATTGAGGCTTGCCCCCTGAGCAACGACTTTTCCGCCGGAAATAACAGGCTCACTCAGTTGGATTTTAAACGAGGTGAAGTCGGTGCCGCCAATGATCATGCCAAGCGGAGGGAGCAGCACATCCGTTACAAAAGAGGTGATGATCTTGCCAAAAGCAGCCCCGATGATGATACCCACTGCCATGTCCACGACATTGCCGCGCATGGCAAACTCTTTGAACTCTTTTCCGATACTCATGATTGCTCAAATTTTAATGGTTACTAATTTTTAGATGTGTTGATTAGCTGATTAGTTGATGTGGTGATTAAGATAGTGATTCATTCATTGTTTTCCTCCTCATACAACAAAAATAATTTGATCGAATGTTATTTAAATGACTTATCTGCCTATCAACACATCAACTAATCAACACATCAGCTAATCAACTAATCAGCTCATCCTCAAATCCCAATAATCTTCTTAATCTCGTTCAATTTATTCAACGCTTCGAGCGGCGACATGCGGTTGATATCCAGATTTTTGATCTCATCGCGGATTTGCTTGAGAACAGGATCGTCCAGTTGGAAGATGCTAAGCTGGTACCCTTCCCTGTTTTGCGCCAGGTCACCAACCGGTTTCGCCGGATACTCCTTCCGGTTGCTCTTCTCCATCTGTGCAAGGATATCTTCGGCGCGGGCCACCACACTCCGGGGCATACCGGCCATCTGGGCCACGTGGATCCCAAAGCTGTGGTTGCTTCCCCCCGGTACCAATTTACGCAGAAAGATAATGTTTTTTCCCATCTCCTTGATTGAAACGTTGAAATTCCGGATACGTCCGAACGACTTTTCCATCTCGTTCAACTCATGGTAATGGGTAGCAAACAGGGTTTTGGCCCGTACCCTGGGATGTTCGTGGATGTATTCAACGATCGACCAGGCAATGGAGATGCCATCGTAGGTGCTGGTACCGCGACCCAGCTCATCGAAGAGGATCAGGCTGCGGTCCGAGATATTGTTCAGGATGCTGGCCGCCTCCGTCATCTCTACCATAAAGGTGGATTCGCCCGATGAAATATTATCGGATGCGCCTACCCTGGTAAATATCTTGTCGATGTATCCGATACTTGCCGCTTCGGCCGGCACGTACGATCCCATCTGCGCCAGAAGCACGATCAGCGCCGTCTGTCTGAGCAAGGCCGATTTACCCGCCATGTTTGGACCGGTTATCATGATGATCTGCTGTTCTGTGTTGTCGAGTATCAGGTCGTTGGCAATATATTTTTCGCCTACCGGGAGTTGCTGTTCGATCACAGGATGCCGCCCCCCTTTGATCTCAAGCAGATCGCTGTCGTTCACATCCGGACGGGAGTACTTGTACTGAACGGCTACGGTAGCAAAAGAGCACAGGCAGTCGATCTGTGCCGTCAACATGGCATTGAGCTGAATGGCCTGGTAATAATCTGTCAGTGAATTGATCAGGTCGTTGAAAAGGGTGGTTTCGAGCGCCAGAATACGCTCTTCGGCCCCCAGGATTTTAGTTTCATACTCCTTCAGCTCTTCCGTAATATAACGTTCCGCATTGACGAGCGTCTGCTTGCGGATCCAGTCACTGGGAACTTTGTCCTTGTGCATGTTGCGCACCTCGATGAAATAGCCGAAAACATTGTTGTAAGAGACTTTCAGCGAAGAGATGCCCGTGCGGATGCTCTCACGCTCCTGTAGCTTTTGCAGGTAATCTTTGCCCGAAAAGGCCAGTGAGCGCAGCTCGTCCAGCTCCGTGGAGACACCCGGGGCGATCGCGTTTCCCTTGACCAGCATCACAGGAGGTTCAGCAACCAATTCTTTGGCAATTCGTTCGCAAATGGTATGACATGGATTCAGTTGTTCGGCAACCCTTACCAGGACATTGTTCTCCGAAGATTCGCAGTAGCTTCTGATTCTGGCAATGGCCAAAAGGGAGTTTTTCAGTTGCACCATTTCGCGGGGGTTGATTCGTCCGACCGAAGCCTTTGAAATGATCCGTTCGAGGTCGCCCACCAGGTGGAGTTGTGTTTCTATCTCTTCCTTCAGTTCCGGATGGGTGACCAAACGCTCCACTACCTCCTGCCGTTCACTTATTTTGCCTGTATCCTTCAAAGGAAGCGCCATCCATCGTTTCAGCAACCTGGCACCCATGGGGGTGATGGAGCGGTCGATCACCTGGATCAGTGTTTTCGCCCCCTCGTTGATGGTATGAAAAAGCTCGAGATTTCGGATAGTGAAGCGGTCGAGCCAGACATACTGGTCTTCCTCTATTCGCGAAAGCGCCGTGATATGGCTTACCTGCTTGTGCTGGGTGATGTCGAGGTAATAGAGAATAGCGCCGGATGCAATGATGCCCATCTCCAGGTTCTGAACGCCGAAACCCTTTAAGTTGGCCGTTTCGAAATGACGAAGTAGGCGGTCGTTGGCCGCATCGAAGGTATAAACCCAATCGTCGAGTTTGTAAGTGTAGAATTTAGGGCCAAATAGCTCGGTAAAGAGTTTCTCCTTACCTTTTTGGAAAAGCACCTCCTTGGGTTGAAAGCTGCTAAGCAACTTGTCGATGTGTTCAAAGCTCCCCTCAGCGGTAATAAACTCACCGGTCGAGATATCAAGAAAGGCTACACCTGCTATGGTTTTTTCGATATGAACCGATGCCAGGAAATTGTTCTCCCTGTGTTCCAGCACATTGTCATTGATCGAAACCCCCGGGGTAACCAGTTCGGTAATCCCCCTTTTGACGATCGTTTTGGTAAGTTTGGGATCTTCGAGCTGTTCGCAGATCGCCACCCGCTGACCGGCCCTGACCAGTTTCGGCAGGTAAGTATCCAATGCGTGGTAGGGGAATCCGGCCAGTTCGACAAAACTGGCCGAGCCGTTGGCCCTGCGGGTAAGCGTTATTCCGCATATCTCTGCGGCTTTGATGGCATCTTCCCCGAAAGTTTCGTAAAAATCACCTACCCTGAAGAGCAAAACCGCGTCAGGATATTTGTTTTTGACAGCATAATATTGCTTCATCAACGGGGTCTCAACATATTTATTGGGGGTAGTAGTCAATGTTACTGGTCATTTAATGAGTAGGTAAATATAGAAAAATCATGGTAATCGGCTAGCATTCTCTAATTAGGATTGCTAAATAAATTGGATATTAATGATTCTCCTGGTTAGGAAAAATCACCACATAGGCACATAGGACACAGTAGTTTCTACTGTGTCCTATGTGCCTATGTGGTGAAAATCAAAATTTATCTTTTTGAAATAACTTCGCTTTTGAGATCGTCCCCATCCTCATCAACAAAATCAAACACAACGGTACCACCAGCCAATGGAAGGTTTGGGGAAGGAAATAGATTGAAACAAGAAACAAAGTGGTAACGATGGCTGTCAGGCGGACATACCAAAACATTTTTGGCCGCAGGGAGGGAAACATCCACAAAATACCCACCAGAAAATGGGTTGGGAATGCCCAAATGAGGTTGAGGTTCCATTTGGTGGAAGGCATCACCGAGATAAAGGTGGTAAAATAGAGGATCATGCCTGCTATGCCAAAGGCTATAAACACACTGATATCCAACCAGTCTAACCTACGCTTATTCTTTATCTCCCATTGTGTCAATGCAATCACAACCAAGAAAAAAAGAAGAACCACAACAGCTGGTGAAGTAACAGAAAAGCTTCGGACGAAGGGAGGGGCATCAAAAATAACCACCGCCGGTCCGGTAACAGGGGAGGTAACGCCATCCCTTACCACCACTGCTTTTGCCATGTCATCCCCCAAATAATCTGGCAGAAACATCTTCTGCGAAAAGGTGGAGATATGATCCGTTGGAATTCCCAATGCCAGCTTAATCCCGAATCCGCTCCAGCTATTGTCCTGGAGATATAGGTCAATTAAATTCCTGAATGACATCCGCTTATCCCCGGAGGTATCGTACTTGATTTTTCCCCCTAAGGCCTTTTCTATCTGATCGCGCAATCTGGTAGAACAGTTGTCTTCAAAGTGAGAATAACGGTATACCCTGTTCACCGGTTTGCAGTTTTCGATCAGGGATTCATACAAGGACTCACGCTCTGACGGGGTGAGCAAAAGCTCATACTCAACTACTTTTCGTTTATCTTCCTGATATTCACTCATAAAGGTACTCATCCTCCATGCAGCTACCATGTAGTCGGTCTCACCTTTTGCAAAGCGCCAGATAAAATACGATGTTTGGAAACTAAAAACCCCGTAATTGAAAACTATATCCTTTTCGTACAATGGATCATTGATCCGGATAGCGGCATGACCGAAAAAAGAGTAAATCTCATCTCCCGGGGCACAGACGAGCAGGCTCACCTTTGCCGATGGTGACAACGACTGAGGATGACCCTGTTTGAAGCATAGAATTACTGTCAGGAATAGGAAAATAAATTTGTGCATACTTCGAAGGAAGAAACGGTGAAACGGGGAAACTGCTCATTCAACTAGCGCCAAAACCCTACGATGGCCCCCATGATCATGAAGGCTACCAGATCAAAACCGGCATGGAGAAAATAAAGCTTTACTGGCTTATTTTCAAACAATACACTCGTTAATTTAGACATAGCTATCCAGAAAATGGCTATACAGGCCCCGATAATGGCCCCAAACCCGGCGCTGGAATGAGGGCCTAGGACCATGGAGATAACAAATGAGGCGACGCTTGCCGAAAGAAAGGTGAGCAAGGTAATCATCCACATCGGTTTGTTCGATTTTAAATCCTTTTCTGTAAATCCGTTCAGAGCCATCCACTGCTTACCAAACAACAGTGGTGAATACCAGAGCGCTCCGAGGATCAGGTATGAGATGCCGGCCAAAATAACAGCCCAAACATTCACTTTGGCAAAAGTTGCTAACATGTCCATATCTGAAAATTTTAATGGTTGATTTGATGGTGGACTAAACTACAAAAAAATAGTTTCTGCCCTGCTTCTATATGACGAAATATTGTAAATCTATTTCACTTTGTGCCCTTTTTGAAAACCTTCGCGTCCTTGCGGTGAAATTCTAAAATTTAAACACGATGGTCACCAAGGGAAGCACAAAGAATACACAAAGAATCTCATCAAGGCATGTTTAGGTAGAACTCTCTGGTCAATTCAATGAAATTTTCAGAAAACCTTTGCTGATCAATCAGGATTACCAATTCATCCGACTCCGGATAGGTTGCCAACACAGAGAACTCAAGCAAAACCCGTTTGGGAGGTTTGCCAACCTTAGGAATTACGGTGGTTTTCCTGCTAAGATAGAAGCCGGCAAGCCGAGCGGTTTCCCGAAAATCATCCAATACTTCAATGGGAAGGATCACCGCCAATCTGCCTTGGCTCGTCAACAATTTTTTCGCTCCTGTAATCAGTTGTTCAAAGGAGAGGGAGACATCGTGACGGGCAATGGAGGAGGCCGGATCCGAAGATTTCATCGATTTTTTAAAAAACGGTGGGTTGCAAACAACTAAATCGAAGGATATGGCATGCGATTTCTGAAAATCATTGAAGTCACTGGAATAAAGCGCGAGCCTTTCGCCCCATGGGGAATTTTGGAAATTGTGCAGCGCGTCCCGGCATGCATTTTTATCTATTTCAACGGCAGCAATGTGCGCTTCCGATCTCTGTGCCAGCATCAGCGCTATTACGCCGGTACCTGTCCCAACATCAAGGATACGTTTGGCTCCTGTCACCCCGCACCACGCTCCCAGCAGTACTCCATCCGTGCCTACCTTCAGCGCGGAATTTTCCTGAGTGATCAGAAATTGTTTGAACTGAAACCAGGAGTTGCTCATGATAGAGTGCCTAAAATGCCTAAAGTATTTAAAGTGCCTAAAGTTGGGGACTCCCCAGATTTGTTAAATGCGTTCCTAAAGTTTGGACTCCGAACAAATTCTGATTGTGGCGTAAGTACTTTAGGCACTTTAGCTCACTTTAAATACTTTAGGCACTCTTAATGGAGCCATCCTGCAACCTGATCATCCTGTCCGTCATTCCGGCAAAATGATCATCGTGCGTGACGATGACAAAGGTGTGGCCAAATTTTTCACGGAGCGAGAAGAAAAGCCGGTAGAGCTCCTCCTGATTCTGGGAATCCAGGTTGCCGGATGGTTCGTCAGCCAGAATAACAGAAGGATTGTTGATCAATGCCCTGGCAATGGCCACCCGCTGTTTCTCACCACCTGACAGTTCCGATGGTTTGTGGTGCTTTCGTGGTAACAGGTCCAGAATTTGCAATAGCTCTTCTGCCCTCTTTTCAACAGAACCCTTCTTGGTCCCGGCAATAAAGCCCGGAATGCAGACATTTTCGAAGGCTGTAAATTCTGGAAGAAGGTGGTGAAACTGGAAGACGAAGCCAATCTCTTTGTTCCTGAAACGGGATAAATTCTGCTCGCCCAACGAGAACAGGTCGTTCCCATGTATCAAAACCTTTCCGGAATCGGGCTGGATCAAGGATCCCAGAATCTGCAACAGGGTGGTTTTCCCTGCTCCGCTGGCGCCAACCACCGAGACAATCTCGTGCTCTTCAACCTTCAGGGAGACACTTTTCAGTACCTGAAGATTTCCATAGGACTTGGTAATCAGGCTGGCTTCAAGCATGGCTACTTTAGTTCCTCATCAATTTTTCGTGTAAAATCACTGCCCTTTTTCTCCATCTTATCTTTGAGGTTACCGAACTCACTTTTTAAGTCTGAAGTATGATCAGTGATTTCACGCTTGATGTCATCAGTCGCTTTATGAAACTCACCGTACAGTTTCCCAATTGTTCTGGCAATACCGGGTATGGCATCCGCACCAAACAGTATGAGGACAAAGAAGACGATGACCATGATTTCACCGCCACTGAAAAAAAGCAAAGGATGTGACATAAGAATACACTTTTTTGCAAAGATAACAATCCTGACAAAATTGATTCGACTTCACCAATTTAAGTCATGAAAAAACCCGGAATTTATGGTCACGGGTTTTTTTCATATTCTGAAGCTGCACTATTTCTTTTCGTCAAGCTTTTTCTGTCTTCTCATCAGGGTGTCATAAGCAATCGGGGTTGCCACGAAAACTGAAGAGTATGTTCCGAAGAGGATACCGAATAACAATGCGAATACAAATCCTTTGATTGCGATTCCGCCAAAAAGGAAGATGGCAAACAAAACTACCAACACGGTCAGCGAAGTACTGAAAGTACGGCGAAGTGTGCTGTTCATGGCATCATTGTAAGTCTTCATGGCATCCTGTTTCGGATGGAGGTGGACATATTCACGAATACGGTCAAAGACGATCACAGTATCGTTGATCGAATATCCAATGATGGTCAGTACTGCGGCAATAAACGACATGTCAACTGCCAGCGAAAAGGAGAGCCATCCATCCAGCAACGAGTACAAACCGATAACGATAATCACGTCGTGTGCCAGTGAAACCAGACCTCCCAGACCAAACTGCCAATTTCTGAAACGTACGGCAATGTAAAGGAAGATGATGATCAACGCGAAGAAAACCGATAAAACAGCATCCTTCTTGATATCGTCCGAAATGGTTGGTCCAACCTTCTGAGAACTCATCCGGTAATCTGAAAGAAATTTCTCCATGGTTACATCCGGACCAAGGTATGGTTTCATCCCATTGTACAATTTGGCTTCCACCTCATTGTCGACCGCCTCGGTGGCCTCGGTAATCCTGTAATCAGTTGTGATACGAATCTGGTTGTTGGCACCAAAAGTCTTCACTTCAGGAGTATTTCCAAATTCAGTAGCGAGTGTTTTAGCCACATCTTCCACCATCACATCCTTGTTCAGGCGAACCACATAGGTACGGCCTCCCTTGAAGTCGATGGAGTAATTCATCCCTTTGAAAACAATCGACAGAATAGCAATGGAAATCAGTGTACTGGAAACAACATAGAATATTTTTCTCTTCTGAATGAAAGGCATGTTAACATGACGTAGCCATTCACCTGATATTTTGGATACAAATGTGATCTTTTTGTTGGTATCCAACCATCTCTCCAACATGAAACGGGAAATAAAGATAGAGGTAAAGAGCGAAGTGATGATACCAATAATCAGTGTAGTAGCAAATCCTTTGATAGGACCTGAACCGAACACATACAATACGATACCGGTTAACAGGGTCGTTACCTGACCGTCGATGATCGCCGAATAGGCATTGTTGTAACCGTCTTTGACAGCGAGACGTAGTCCTTTGCCGGCGCGTACCTCCTCTTCGATACGTTCGTTGATCAATACGTTCGCATCTACCGCCATACCCATGGTTAGGACGATACCCGCGATTCCCGGAAGGGTAAGCACAGCCCCGAGTGAGGCCAGAATACCGATCAGGAAGAATAGGTTGACAAGCAGCGCCACGTTGGCGGCCAAACCCGCTTTCTTGCTGTAGAAGAACAACATATAACCAAGTACCAGCATGAAGGCGATCAGGAAGGAGTACATACCACTGTTGATCGATTCTTTACCCAGTGTAGGACCAACAATCTCTTCCTGTACGATGCGGGCAGGTGCCGGCATCTTACCTGATTTCAACATGTTGGCTAAGTCTTTCGCTTCATCCACTGTAAATTGGCCTGAAATTTCTGTGCGACCGTTAGGAATCTCACCTTGAACGGTTGGATAGGATTGAACATAATCATCCAAAACAACTGCAACACTTTTGCCCACATTTTCGCGGGTAATGCGTTGCCAAATCTTCGCTCCTTCAGCATTCATGGTCATATCGACCACGCTGGAAGCCTTGTTTTGACCGAAATCCTGCCGTGCTTCAGTCACAGATCCACCATCGAGTGGGGCACGACCATCACGACTGGAAACTTTGATGGCAATCAAAGAGTAGAAATTTTCATTACCAGGCATTGGCTTTGCTGTCCACCTGAAGATCATCGTGCGGGGGAAAACTGACTTCACCTGCGGCATTTTGAGGTAGGTATTCACCTGGGCTGTATCTTTCACATGCGCATAACCAATGATCGGACCGCGAGCGATCTGACCGTCACGCGAGGTATTGGGTGTCAGAACAGAGAAAAGCGGATAATTCTTGGCAATGTCTTCAGTCGTACCTGCAGCCAGTGAATCCTTTTCCTGCTTCTTGATCTCACTAACCAGACTGCTTGCTGATTTTGTTGTATCTTTTGCAGCAGTAGCAGTAATTGCAGGAATTGCAGGAGTTGCAGCAGCCTGAACTGCTTTTACTTCACGCAATCTTTTGTTGGCTTCGAGCAGGTAGGAATATACTTCACTGTTTTCGTACGTCTCCCAAAATTCCAGGTTGGCAGTACCCTGAAGCAGCTTGCGAACACGCTTGGCATCTCTGATACCAGGAAGCTCAACAAGAATCCGGCCTTTGGTTTGAAGCTGCTGAATGTTCGGCTGCG
>Ga0172379_10011645_pt1 | contig 10420 bp, 11 predicted proteins | sample GrowelOW334metaG_FD_119756 | JGI IMG/M metagenome (GOLD analysis project Ga0172379, IMG submission 119756) | Groundwater microbial communities from an aquifer near a municipal landfill in Southern Ontario, Canada - Groundwater well OW334 metaG | ecosystem: Environmental > Aquatic > Deep...
AAAAGTTCTTTTTCAAAAATACTTGCCCGGGCCGCAGCCAAAGTTAGCGCTCGATCCGTCGGACGACCCCTCACGATAATTTCCTCCATTTGCGCATGAGGATTTTCTATGTAAGCTTCTGAACACAACGCGGCAATTTCTAAAATCGCAGTATGAGAATTAATCGTTTCTTGGTCTTCTCCGCCTAGTTGGGAAAGCAGCTCCTGAGCGCCAAAAATATGCGAGACTTCCATTTTTCCTTCAGTTAAAGTGCCTGTTTTATCAACGCAAATTGTCGTAACTGAACCCAGAGATTCAGCGGCCGCCAGTCTCTTTACTAATCCCTGGTTTTTAAGAATTCTCTGTGTCCCTACGGCCAAAACGATGGTAATGGTAATCGGTAAGCCTTCGGGAATTGCAGCGGCCGCAGTCGCCACCATGGTTGTAAACATTTCAACAAAGTTTTCACCCGCGATTATTCCCGCCGCGAAAACCAATATTGAAGCAGCACCGATGATGTAAAGCAAAGTTCTACCCAAACCAATCAATTTTTTCTGATAGGGCGTTTTTTCTTCTTCTGTTTCCCTCACTAAAGAAGCAACTTTGCCAATTTCGGTTTTTGATCCTATAGAGGTAACAACAGCTAGCCCGGAACCGGACTCGACTAAAGTGCTCATATAAACCATATTTTTTCGGTCGGCCAAGAGCGTGCCCTCGGCTAAAACCGCGTCTTCTTTGGTATCAGCGAGCCATTCGCCCGTTAAACTAGCCTAATTTATTTTAAGATTTTTATGTTTTACAATCCGGCCATCAGCCGGTATCTTGTCACCTGCCCTAAAATAGACGATGTCGCCGACCACAAGTTCTTCCTGGGGAACTTCTTTTTTGAGTCCATCTCTTATAACCGTTGCTCTAATCTTTACAACTTTTCTCAATTCGTCTAGGGCTTTGGAAGCTTTGTATTCCTGAATAAACCCGACCAAAGTGTTTAAAAAAACCGCCACAAAAAGAATCGCCGTATCAGTATAGTCCTTTAAATAAATCGTCACACACCCGGCGAATACTAAAAGATAAATTAGGGGAGAGGCAAATTGTGAAACAAAAATTTTGAGAGCCGAGAAAGTTTTTGCCTGCGGCATGGCATTCATGCCGTCGCGTTTTAACCTTTCTGTTGCTTCGGTTTGCGTGAGTCCGTTCTCGTTGCTATTTAAACCAGTAAAAACTTCATTTTTTTGGACCGTCCATGGATTGACCATTGTCGCCCTCCTCAATATTTTCACCCTTTTCTTGAATTATTTTCCGCAGCCTAAAAACCGAACGTCCGGAAATTTTGTGTTCGGCTTTTTTATCAGAGTTTTTCCGCTTGAGTTCTTCCTCAATTTGATCATAATCATTGTTCATGATTTCATTCTACTAGATATCTTTGTCTTATTAAAGTAAAACCGCCCGGCAAGTGGGCCGGACGGAATATAGGACAGGCGAGAACAACAAAATCAGCTTGCGCTTTTTCCGTCAAGCGCGTGATATAAATCAATAGCGATTTTGTGATCGGGATCGACTTTTGTCACCGATTCACACCAGGCCGAACCGGGATCCATAGGATTGACTTCGGGACCGCCGATATGATTGTCCGGTTGCGGAAACATTTGCGACTCATCCTTGGCGTCGCCTGGCTGGTAGACGGCTTTACGCATTTTTCAACTCTTACCGTCTTGAAGCCAAAGACCTTCTGATATTACTGGCAATAAGGATTGCGAAGAGAAAAATCCATCCCAGAACAAGAATAAAAGGAATACCGGTCCAAAGAAGAGCCAAAAGAAGATTTATCGCCCCTATAACAACCGCTCCCATGTAGACTAAAATAACTTCGGGCAAATCAGGATATCCATCACTAATAAAAAGATGATACCACGCGAGGAACAATAGGGCATTCAAAATACACATTAAGGCACAACCATCAGTCATAAGCCAAACGATACCAGACCATATTTGAATCATATTCTCCCCCTGTCTTCTGGAAAACCAGATAGAGATATTCGTTAAAAAAAACAAATACCCTTTATCTGGCCTGCACTGAAGAATTGAAGTGTGCCCGGGAGAGGACTTGAAGGGCGGGGCCCTGCCCGCCGTCTCAATTCGCTCTCATAAACTCAATCTTAACCTCAGATCTTTTACTTTTTAAATGCATTTGCGATACCAAAAGTTTACCACTGGAGGTTCGCGTCTTTCACAATTACCAGTCGGTAAATCCCATTTTATGGGATCTCCCGACTGGTGCCCGGGAGAGGACTTGAACCTCCACGGCCTTGCGGCCACCAGCTCCTAAGGCTGGCGTGTATACCATTTCACCACCCGGGCATAAATATGTTTTAAGAAATGAGAAATTAGGATAATTATACCCTATTGCCCCGCCGTAATCAAATCTTTCATGCTTTCAAATGTTTTATCGCCGATGCCTTTGATATTTTTCATTTCCTCGATGGTTTTGAAGCCGCCTTTTGACTCGCGATAATTAATGATATCGGCGGCACGGGCCGGACCAATGCCGGGAAGTTTATCTAGATCTGCCGCGTCAGCCGTATTGATATTGATTAAACCTTCCACTGCCGCACCCGGCGTGGCTACGCCGGCTACTTGTTGCTGGGTTGATGACGATAGCTGTTCTCGCAACTCCTGATTTTCTTGCTTTAACTGAACCAAAGCCACATTTTCTTTGTTAATATTAATTTGCCGAAACTTGTTGTAGCCAATGACACCCAGCCCGGCAATAATAATTAAGATTAAAACTCCACCAATATAAAAGCGGTAATTATACAGGTATTCATCTAAATTATTCCAAATGTCTTTCACCTTCAAACTCCTTAATCCTTGCCTGAAGTTTCGGGTATTTATCTAAACCATCTTTAATAATTTTTTCCGCCGCTCGGCGAGCTTTACCCACCATTATCGTATCACTTAAGTTAGCCATCCTCAAATCCGCTAACCCGGATTGACGCAAGCCCACCATTTCCCCCGGTCCCCTTAATACCAAATCCTTCTGCGCTAATTCAAACCCGTTATTTGAACGGCTCATGGCATTGAGCCGTTCGCGCGTTTGCTCTGAATTAGAATCGCTAAATAAAAAACAATATGATTGATGTTTCCCCCGCCCGACCCGCCCGCGGAATTGATGCAGTTGAGCCAATCCAAAACGCTCCGCACTTTCAATCATCATGACCGTGGCATTGGGAATATCAATACCAACCTCGATCACGGCGGTAGAAACTAAAATATCAATTTTTCGATTTTTAAATTTTTGCATCACTTCGTCTTTTTCTTTGCTTTTTAGCCTACCGTGCATTAAACCGATTTTTAAATCCGGGAAAATGTTTTTTGAAAGTTTTTCAAATTCTCGCACCGCCGATTTGCGATCGGCATCAAATAAATTAATCATTTGATGTTCTTTCGCTTCGATCAATGGACAAATGACAAACGCTTGCCGCCCGTTTTCAATTTCAGATCGAATAAAATCATAGGCCTTTTGACGGTTGGCATTATCAACTACCCGTGTTTCGATGTTTTGCCGGCCAGCCGGCAGTTCGTCGATAATAGAAATGTCCAGATCTCCGTAAAGAGCCAAAGCTAATGTCCGTGGAATCGGCGTGGCCGTCATGGAAAGGAGGTGGGGTATAACAGTTTTCCGTTGTCCGTTTTCCGCTGTCCGAAGGTAAGCGCGTTGTTTGACGCCAAAACGATGTTGCTCGTCAATAATAATTAATCCTAGATTTGGGATATGAATATCCTTTTGGATCAACGCGTGTGTGCCAATAACAACATTAGAATTAAGAATTTCCTTCCCTTTATTCTTACTTCTTTTTTCTTTATTCTGCTTCCGCTGGTTAGAAGTGACTAACCCGACGCTAATATCATCATCTTTAAAAAGGTTTGTCATCGTCTCAAAGTGTTGATTAGCGAGAATTTCCGTGGGAGCTAACCAAACTGTTTGATATTTATTTTTGGCCGAAACGAGTGCGGCCATGGCTGCCACCACGGTTTTGCCAGAACCCACGTCACCTTCCAGTAAACGATTCATTGGTACTGGCTGATTTAAATCTTTGATAATTGCCCAAGCCGATTTTCTTTGGGCATTAGTTAATTTATACGGCAATTTGGCAACGAACTCTTTCAATACTTTTTCATCAATCTCCATCTTTGGCGCGTTGTTTTCTTCTAACTCTTTTTTAATATTTAAAAACCTTAACGCGATTAAAAACAATTCATCGAAGCCCAAGCGGGCTTTTGCCTTGTCCAGACTTTCATTTGACATCGGGAAATGGACTTGTTTGACCGCAGACAGAAGATCGATTAATTGCCATTGCGCGATAATATCGTTTGGCAAATGATCGGTCACCAAACTATCGATATTCATTAACAACGGTTTGATAATTTTGCGGAGATACTTGCTCGTTAGCCCCTCTGTCTCAGGATATACAGGTAAAATAACCGGATCTTTTTCCAGCTGCGTTGGACTAAATGTTTTACATTTATTTTTAAAATCCCAGTTGACCTTTCCGGCGACCAGCCATTCATCTTCCGGCTTTAATAAGTTCATCAAATAGGGCTGATTAAACCAAACCGCTTTGATTTCACCGGTTTCATCCGTCAAGGAAACTTCTATCAATGACATCCATTTTTTATGCGTGCGATTTTGTTTTATGGATTCTACCTTTGCCCTAATGATTGCTTCGTCGCCGATTCGCAAGCCCGCAATACTTCGCGGACAACTAAAATCATCCCAGCGCCGCGGATAATAAAAAAGAAGGTCGCGGATGCTCCTTATCCCCAACCTTTCCAGCTTCTCGGCCATCTTCGGACCCACACCCGTCAAATATTGGACTTTGGTTTCAAGATCCATTATTTAATTTTCCCAAATCGCTCTGTAAACTATTATACAGGAAATCCGAATCGTAATGCGCATCTTGAAAAATTATTGAAATTTCTAAAAGACGTATATCGATTAAAATCATTAGCATCTGAAGTATTTTTTCATCAAATGCTCCATATTCTTTAAGAAAAGCATCCTTTAAATTCGCGAAATGGTCTGATTCTCGCCCCAACATTAGTCTTAGATGCGTCAAAAAAGACGCTAAATCCACTTCTTTATGAAAAATAGTCGTGAGGCCAAAATCAATCAGGCTGATTTTGCCATTGTCTAACAAGATATTATTAGGGTTAAAATCACCGTGACAAAAAGTTTGATTTGCCTGCGGCAAATTGCACATAATTTCTTGCACGATCTTTCCCAGATCTTGCGCCTGCGGGAATTTTGCATTCACTTCATTAAACCTAAAATTTCTGAAAAATAAAGCGCTGTCAAAAAGACCAAATGTAGGCTTCTCAACTAGATGAAATTTCTTTGCTAAAGCGGCACACCCCTTTATTTCACTTTCGATCTCCAAATAACCTTTAGCTAAGAAATCTGATAATCTCTCCCCTCTCAAGTTCTCATAGAATAATAAATTTTCCTCTCTTAAAAAAGCGAGGGCACTAGGAATAGTAAAGTCTCCCTCGGAAAAACCATGCTCTCTCAAGTAGAGCATTACATTATAATCGTGTTCTTTTGAAAAAACTTGGGATGTTGAGGCGCGCATGTGAAGCTGGCTTTTCCCGACTTGGAGGTCGTATAAAATATTAAAAGCTTCCGGGTTATAAGTATTAGATCTCTTCAGCTCATTAATTTTAATTTTTGCTTCGTTCCCGAAAATTTCAGCCGAATGTTGATTTAAAAATTCCTCTGCCTTATCTCGATCTAAAAGAAAATTATAATCCTTCATTTTTACTTTCTAAAAAGCGCTCGTCCCGCCAAATCTCTTTTTGGTAAAGAAAATCGTCGGCCACTTCCTTTTGGGCTAATTCTTTCACTCTCTCCAAATCAACTGGAGGAATATTATTTTTTATTCTTGTTTTTTGGATAAAGCTATGAAGAAGCTCTCTTTTCTCTACAGTCACATTCTTGTCCCCGATTCTGTATTCGGCTAATACCAGCGGCGTATAACAAAATTTGGCGCCAGCGTTCTGCATCCTTAAATATAAATCGTAATCCTCTGATAAGATAAATTCCGGGTCGAATTTACCTACCTTCAAAAACATATCTTTACGAAAAGCTGTCCCGGGGTTCGTGATAAAGTTAACCATTTTAAACAAGTCGGCGTTGTACGGCTGAAACGGACGGTCATATCGCTTCCCTTCGTTAGCAAAGTAGAAAATGATATGACTGTAAAAAACGTCACAATGACTTTGCATCATCACCTCGTATGTGTAGTGAGCCCGGGCTGGCCAATTGATATCATCTCCATCGGCCGTAATCATTATTTCCGTTTGCGCCTGGTCAACCGCAAAATTGCGGGCGTTTGAGACGCCGCTTAAATTATCTGGCAATCTGAAATACTTAAAGCGAGAATCACTGAATTTAGCAACTACTCCCTCAATGGGTTCCTCACTGTGGTCATCGACGATTATCGCCTCCCAATCTTGCGAATCCTGTCTGACTAGAGATTCGAGCATCTCTTCCAGCTCGACTGATCTATTTTTCACTGCCGTAATAAAGCTTACTTTAGGCATCATTTTTCTCCTTGCTTTATAAATAATTTGTGATTTTGAATTGCTTTTTTGTAAAGCCAAATATATTTTTTGGCTGATGCTTTCCATGAAAAATCTTTTTTCATCGCTCTTATCTGCATTTTTCGCCAATAATCTTTTTGGTTGTAATAAACGTCCACCGCCCGCCTAATCGCCCAAAGAAACGCGCCTTTATCATAATCTTTAAAAACAAAACCTGTATAACCATCTCGAACAGTGTCTGCTAAACCACCGGTTTTTCTGACAATTGGAATCGTACCAAAACGCATGGCAATAATTTGGCTTAACCCGCAAGGCTCAAATCGGCTCGGCATCAAAAGCATGTCAGATCCTGCATAAATTGTTTGCGCAAGGTTGGCGTCAAACTCCATTTCTGCTTCAATTGACTTGGGATTATCCTTTTCCGCTTTGATAAAAATTTTTTCAATTTTTTCCGAACCGGAACCTAAAATCACAAATTGCGCGCCCATATCTACCAGCTCTTTCAAGACATCTTCAACTAAATCTAACCCTTTTTGCGCCGTTAAGCGGCTGACCACACAAATAAGGGGTAAATCGGCTGATTGAGTCAAGCCAAACTTTTTTTGCAAGATTAATTTATTTTCGACTTTTTTGTCTAGCGAGTCAATCCAATATTTGACTGGCGTATCATCATTGGTCCGCGGATCAAAATTAGAATAATCCATGCCATTTAATATTCCCGTAAATTGCGACTTATGGTTTTTTAAGAGCTTGCTTAATCCGGCACCATACTTTTTTGTGAGGATTTCTTTAGCATAGGTCGGACTGACCGTATTAACCATATCCGCATTATCAATTGCCTCAGCCATTATATTAACGGAATCACCCCTCTTGGAATAATTCCTTAATCTCGCGAAATTTTTCCTTTTCAACCCTAGAAAACCAAGCTCTGTTTTCTTGACGATTGGTTGATAATTGAGATTATGAATAGTGAACACAGAAGCAGTTTTTTTGTAAAACTCGTCTTCGGCATAGACTGTTCTTAGCCACTTTGGAATCATGCCAATCATCCCGTCGTGGCAGTGAACAATGTCAGGATGCCAATCAAAACTTCTTGCCAACTCCAAAGCGATTCTCGATAAGTAAAAAAATGGGAAGGTTTGGTTAAGTTGGCCGATTCTTTGTTTATAAATATTTTCATTCGGAAAAAATTTTGGACAATCTATTAAGTAAATCGGGACAATAGTGCCGGGTAGATAAGCGCGCCAGACCGAAACTTTTTGCCAATGGCCGTTGGGCATGAGTAATTTTATTTCCTTAATGATCTGCACCGCGCTGTATTGTTTCATATCTATGGACTTATATTTTGGCATGACAATTCTTATTTCAACATGAAATTCGCGCGCCAATTCCTTGGGTAATTGCCCAACTACATCACCAAGTCCACCCGCTTTAGCCATTGGCGTTGCTTCAGACGTAACGAATAGAACCTTTAAACGATCTTTATATTTTCCATGAGAAGCCCGCGCGGTGCTATGTTTTGTTTTAGCCAAAAAACTCCTTTTTGAGGATTAAGTTCTTGCTACTTTATTATATATTCCCCTCGCTGTTAGAGCAAACTATTCTCTTGTTTTAAGTACGCTAGCAGGGTTCCCTGCCGCCATTGAAAATGGTGGGATATCGCGAGTTACAACACTGCCAGCCCCAATGACGCTTCCCTCTCCGATAGTTACGCCGGGCAAAATAATTGAGTTAGCGCCAATCCAAACGTGGTCGTGAATCTTTATTGAACGGCTACCACCCTTGGAATTTATCCGTATTTGCGGATTCTCTAGAAGCAAATCGTGAGCACTCGAGTCGAATATTTGACAATTTGGGGCAATGAGGCAATTTTTTCCGATTTCTATTTTTTCTCTAGCGTGAATGCAAGATCCGTTGACTCGGGTAAAATCACCGATTTTTATCACGGCACTATTATTAATGTTGGCGAAAAGTTTAACCGAAGAATGCATATTGACATGGCTGCCATAATTTCGAGAATTAAGAGTAACGTGCCTGCCGATTTCAATTCTCGCCCCGTCTCTGATGTCAATGATAGGACGATTCATTATAACAAGTCCCTTGCCAGCGCTAAACCCTTTTTTAAAATTTAGACAAAAATTAAACCACCAATTCTTTGTTCTCTCCCAATAATTCATAGCTACATTCCTCCTAAAACTTTTCGATAGAGCGCTTCATAGCCTTCGACCATGCGCTCAAATTCAAATTTTTCTTCGACGCGGGCTCGACAGTTTTTGGACATTTTTTTAAATTCTTCGGCGGACAAATGGTTTATTTTTTCCACTGCTCGGCTAAATTCAGCCAAGTTATCTGGTTCGCAGACAAACCCTGTTGCTTCATCTTTAACTATCTCCGAAATAGATCCTCGGCCATAGGCCACCACCGGCGTGCCACAAGCCATCGCTTCCACCATAACTAGACCAAAGGGCTCTTCCCATTTTACAGGCATAAGAAAAGCCCTAGCGCTCTGATAAAATTTAATTTTCTCTGTCTGATTTAGTTCGCCGACATACAAGATGTTGTCGTTTAAATACGGCTTAACCGCTCTATCAAAATATGCCAATTCGTTTTTTGGTCCGGCAATAATTAATTTTGAGTTTGTTTCCCGAGCAACTCTTATGGCATCCTCTACCCCTTTTTGCTCAACAATCCGCCCCATCCAAAATAGATAATCCCGAGAAGCGTTGGGATCTATTAAAAACTGGTCTGTTTTAATCCCATGGCTGATAATTTGATAATTTTTGGGTGCGGGCCATTTTTTGAACATGCTTTCCGACGGGTAGACAAAAAAAGGTTTCTGGTATTTTTCAAAAAGAATCTCCAAATCGTCATAGTCCATTGGCGAGCCGTGAATGGTTTCAACAATCGGTTTATCAATAAGCTGAACGAAAGGCAAAAAGTAATGGAAGCTGTAATAACTGACGTGGATAAGATCGAATTTATCTAGTCTTTTTAAAAGTGCCAGCATCTCCTCAATACTAAAGACCGCAAATCTTTGTTTCGCAAGCGCTCCGGTTTTTTTATCAGCAATATCATCATGGGAACAAATTGGCACAAAATTACCGCTGAATTGGCTGCCTTCGGCGCCGAACAGAGTGACTTCATTGCCTTTTTGCGCTAAGCGTTCTGCAAACTGGTGTGTCCACATTTCTGTCCCGCCCACGCTATTTGGGCGCATTGGTGATTCAATCGGTCCAACAATGGCAATTTTCACTTTTCCCCTTTCGTGACCAATTCGGTCAATTCTTTAAATGAGCTGGCATTCTTTTCCCACAGGTCGCGCAAATCGAAATCCATATTCTTTTTCAAGCGTTCCTCCAAATTTTCATCCGACAGTATCTCGTTGACGGCTTTTGCAATCTGCGTTGGCTGACCGGACGGAATGACTAACCCTGTCTTTCCATCGACTTGCGATGCTTCTAAAAATAAATCGGATAAAACCACTGGTTTTTTAAAGTAGAACGCAATGTTTAGAATCCCACTCTGCGAAACCTGTCGATAAGGCAACACCACGATATCACAAGCCTTAAATATTGGTTCAATTCGGTCTGATTGAACAAATTCAAAGCTCATCTTGACGTTTTTACTTAGGTTTAAATCTTTAACGAGATTTTTCAAATTCTCGACATCCTTAAACAATCTCAACCCGGCCGAAACATAAAGGAAGGCCTTAGGATTATTCTTGAGAATTTGTGGCATGGCTTTGATTGTGTCATCGAATCCTTTATAAGGCCTGTAAATACCAAAATTTAATAAAACTTTTGCGTCTCTAGGTATCCCCAAAAAATCCCGCGCTTTTTCT
>Ga0172379_10011646_pt1 | contig 10420 bp, 4 predicted proteins | sample GrowelOW334metaG_FD_119756 | JGI IMG/M metagenome (GOLD analysis project Ga0172379, IMG submission 119756) | Groundwater microbial communities from an aquifer near a municipal landfill in Southern Ontario, Canada - Groundwater well OW334 metaG | ecosystem: Environmental > Aquatic > Deep...
ATCATGTGTCCAGATAATGACGTTATTTACCGGTTAAGCAGGATTAAGGATATTTGAGGATTTTTATCAAGCAATACAAATCAGAAAATAAATGAGATAGCAGAACTAATTTGGTTCTCCCAATCTCGCCTCCGTGCGGTGGGAGACCATGACATTGGAGTTCAAGCTTTAGTTTGTTCTTCTATTCAACAAGTTACGCAAGTTGAAGATTGTACTCCAACTTAAGAAATCAGCTCAAATGAGGCAATTTCTAAAGTGAAGAAACATAAGAAAACACAACAAATTTAAGAAGGGAAAAAATGAAAGTTAGAATGTGCGTTGGACTTGCATGTGTTATGGCGGCTTTGTCGGCGCCAGATATCTGGGCGGAAGGAAAAGAAGCCTCGGCCGCAACTGCGCCCGCAGCCAATAAATTGGTGGCGGCAACTGTCACAACAGCAACGATGCGGCTGATTACCTGAAATTCAACAAAGAGAACACCAAATGGACATTGCGCTTATTGGCGACGTTGAAGGTAAATAACTTACAGGAGTTGTCATGCTATGAAAAAAAGTTATGCGTTTCCAGGAAAGGTCATCTTGATTATGGGCATGCTGATTACCGCAGGGGCGGTTCCCTTGGTGGTTGCCGGGGCTGAAATCGAGCCTTTGAAAGAAATTACCGGCAAAGGCGTGGACGGAAAGTCCATTGACCAGGTGACGGACGCCGACATCCAGAAGGTGACCCCTTATCCGGGGCAGGAGTGGCAGGTCCTCAAAGGCGAAAAGAAGGATTTTGGCAACTGGTTATCGGTGTATCAGCTGGAGGCCGCTTACCACGACTGCTGGGATCCGGTGCGGTCACCGGAGGATTTCAAGACATTTGAACACATGGGGGTTGACGCGATAACGGCGCATATTGATGGGTCAGGAAACGGCAGCTATGCTCCGAGGCCGCTCTACATCCAAAAACCGGAGGACGTAGGCCTCATGCATCCGCGCTGGGTGTTACAAACCGGGAGGGGCATCATCCCCGCAATGATGAGTCCGGCGGCAAACGCTTCAGATGGCCTGGTTTTCTATACCCCAACGTACGATGCCCGGCGTCAGTCGGATGCATGGTGTTCAAATTGCTACTCAAGCCCGCGAACTATCGAAGATTACATTGCACGCCTGCGCGGCAATATGAACGCCCTGAGGGAACTCGCCACCTGGAACGGGAAACCGTTGGTCATGTTCCTCAAGGAAGAGGGCAAATGGATGTATCCGAAGGTGCGGGATGATGGGACGATCCAATGGGGGTGCTACTGCAGTTATTGTGTGGACGGCTACAGGAAGTTTCTCAAGAAGCGCTTCGTCACGATCAAGGAGCTTAACCAGGCGATCCAGATGAAAAGCGTCACTATTCCGATGGCAGGTTATTCACCGGTCGAACATCCCACCCCGGCCGTCAAGATGAAATATCAGTCTTTTGACGAGGTCCTTCCTCCTCCGTTTGAGATGCGTTTTCAAATGCCGGTTCTCTTTCATTACTGGATGCAGTACCGCGAGTGGGTGCGGCTGGAGGTCATCGACAAGCTGGTTAGGCGTTGCGGCGCGCTCAATGTGCAGTGCGACAGCACGTTTCAACTCGGGATGTGGTACCATGGTGTCGAATCCGGCTACAATCCGCACCTTGGTGCAATGGCAAACGATATCGTCAATGTGGACATGACCGACGGCTCTTTATGGGGAGTTACCATCGGCGTAGCGGCCACCGTAGACGCGGTACTCCGTGAGCATCCGGAAAAGCGGGCATTGGCGCTCTGGGGCGGCTACCCCCCGGAAGAGGGCATTCACCCAACCCTTTTCCACCGACGCATTGCCGAGATGTTCGGGCATGTCACCAGTTTGCGGGGATCAATGTTTTTTTGGTGGGATCTCCCTGGATATAATAAAATGGCTGGGGAGGCTACCTATCATAATCAAATGCGCTACTATCCAGAAATGGCCGATGCTTATGCATGGTGGGCGGCGTTCGGTGAAAATCAGGCGGAGCTTATCGCGGGGATGAAGACGGCCATGCCCGGCATCGCCAGCTACTGGGCTCGGACCCAGACGGCCTTTGAGACTCAATTTCCTCCGCATATGCGAAGAAGTTGGATTTTCACCGAGCGATCGAAGTTCTGGAACTGGAATTTTCTGGCCTTCTGGCTGGATCAGAATCCGGTGCACTGCCTTTTCCCCGAACAGGTGGAAGCAGGCGCCGCAAACAACTACAAGGTGCTGTACACGCTTTATGGTCCGCGCAACACGGATGCCGCTCTTGATAAAATCAAGACGTTTTACGCTGCGGGCGGGTTTGTGTATGGGGCATACGATGCGTTGACGATGAATATCAGTGGGTCCCGGATGGACGTGTTCAAGGCTGTTTTTGGGTGCGAACCGGCGCCGGGCGGCGTGGTTGCCAAGCCGATTTACAATCTGCCCGGTGATTTCGATGCACCCAAAGGGTACTATGAAATCACCCGTGCGCATCCGGCGTTGCCACCAGTGGGAACCCGTATTCCCTTCATGAGCGGCATCCAGGTCGTCAAACCGCTGGCGGACGCCGAGGTTTACGCAACATACGAAGGCAAGCCTTGCATAGTGGGGACAGCCCGCTCGCTTTTTGTGGGAACGGATATCGCCGTGGACCTGGCGACGATGCTTCCCCCTGACCTGCGACCGGCCACAGACGAACCCGGAATAATTTCCGCCAAGGGCACAACCGGGAAGGGCTATCAGAATGCGGTGAAGGTTCTCACCGGTTTCGCATCGTATGCGGGGGTTAGGCGGCCGGTGACCGTGACCCGCGCTGGAGAGACGGGGCTTAACGTGATTGTTGGTCTTCTTGAAAAACCGGGGGCGCGCCTGATTACCCTTACTGAAAACCAGGGCAAGGAGGGGACATATGAAATGTCGGTTGAGGCCGGAGTTGGCGAAAAAGTTTGGGATCTGACGCGGGCGAAGGCTCTTGAGAAAGGAACATCAGGAAATTACCGGCTGAATCTGGATGGATATGACTGGCGACTGATCCTGGTCGCGGATGAAAAAACCGTGGCCGCAGCGACCCGGAAGCAGGAAGAAGTTGAACGGCAGGGAAAGTCTCAGCCATACCGCCTCACCCGCAATTTTTTTGTGAGGAGTGAAGATCATGGGCGGCATCCCGACAACAACCATTACATTCACAAACCCGAGGACGTGTATCTCCCGGCGGCAGTGATCGTGATTCCAGACAAGCTCTCCGCCGCGGTTGACGGGAAGGTGAAAGAGATTCAGGAACTGATCCGTAATCTGAGCCGCAAGGAAATCGCCTCCGACCTTGTGGAGACGACGACTGACACGGGGGCTACGCTCCCGATCATTCGCGTCGGCAAACTGGATGCGAATGCGTGCAAGGAGAAGAATGTACTTTTCATCGGTTCCGGATTGCTCAATCCGCAGTCAGCGAAATGGGCGGCGGATGAGGGTGCGGCTCGGAAGATTCGTGACGGACGAATCACGACGGTTCAGAAGCATCCGTGGCGGTCTGGAGGGAACGTCATGGTTATCCCGGGGGAGAACGAAGCCCAGTTGTTAAAGAATCTCGCCCAGTTCCAGGATGATCTTGTAGTCTGGTTCAATGGCAAACGATGCCCGGTGCCGGTTCAATACTTGGCAACCGCACTCCAGCGTTTTACTGAGAGCCTGGGCTGGACCGTTATGCCCAAGGGACCGGATTGTATAGACATCAAACGCCCGGATGGAAAACAGACCACCTGCTGGATATATTCGCGGTACGACGAGAATTTTGAACCGATTGTGAAGGAGCTGACACTGCGTAGCGCCGACGAACCGATGGTCGTCTATGGTTACGGTAACGGATTGGCGCAGTTCAAAAAGAAACTGACCACAGAAGGCTGGAAAAGCGCAAAGAGCGGCGAATGGATGAAGGGAGAGAAGTTGCTCCGTTTTTCCACGACCACTACGGATGGAAGCCTGAACACGTTCATGAAGGGGATGTGGCCGGAGGAGAAATAGCCACTAAGGAGTCGTAAAGAAATAAATTTGACATTTGGCGGAGAATAACAGGGAGATATTGATGAAATTCAAAAGAATCAGTCTGGCATGTTATACGACGGTGGTCATAGCAATGATGGCTGGCTGCCAGATGAGCGCGAAGACTATTACGAGCGGTAACAAATCTGGTCGGCACAGCCGGGTTTTTGTCGTTCCGTGTCAGGCTGCCGGAATAAAAGTGGATGGAAAATTAGACGATTGGGATCTGTCCGGTCAGATCGAGATGTCAGCTGGGTCGCAAAGCGCGAAGTTTGCCATGATGTACGATGCACAGGCACTCTACATCAGCGGCGAGGTCAGTGATGCCACCCTGCTCATGAACCGGCACGATCCTCTGGTTGATCCTGAAGCGGGAGGGGATGCCGATGCGTGTCAGGTATGCTTCCATTTAGACCCGAAGGTCGCCCTTTCGGGCTATAGCCTTCCGAATGACAAGATTACGATGAATCTCTGGCAGTATACCGACCGCAAGGAGCCGTGCCTTTGGATCGGATCGTTTCCTGAAGTTAAGTCGTATGATGGATTTTTTACCACCGTTAGTGAATCGGTGCCGCGTCAGAAGTGGCCCAAGGGCGTGGCGCCTCGCGATGCCTACCAAGCCGCTTATGCGATCACGCCCGACCGCATGGGTTACATTTTCGAATACCGCATTCCGTGGGGAACGCTGGGAACCAAGACGGTTCCACAGGCAGGCGACATCATGGCATGCAATGTTCAGTTTAACTGGGGAACGTCGGACGGCATGAAAAAAGCCATGATTGGCGACAGCGCCGTTAGCGCGATTGATGTAACCAGCGCTTCTTCGCTGGTTTTTGCCCCTAATAAATCCGGTTGCTGGGGGAGGGCTGTCTTTTGCCCCAAAGGGAATCTTCCTCGTAAAATGGTCGAGGCAGGTATTGTTCCAGACACGCCTCTGCCGCTCACCTTCACGTATGATCTGCCGCGTGACGCGGAGGTAACCATTGCGCTGGTTAACAACAAAGGTCAATACGCACGACATCTTGTTGCGCAGGGATATCGTCAAAAGGGCGCGGTCATTGAATCCTGGGACGGATTGGACGACAGCGGACAACCTCTTCCCGCCGGCAAATACACATGGAAGGGGATTTTCCACGATCCGATCACGACCCGCCATCTTCTCTCCGTCAACAACTCCGGAAAACCGCCCTATTCAACAGAGGACGGTACCGGCAGTTGGGGCAGTGATCATAATAATCCTGCCACCGTCTGCGCGGCGGGCGACAAGATGCTCCTAGGGTGGCTTGCAAATTCCGAAGCCGGATGGGGACTGCTCCGTACGGATCTGACCGGCCGCCGCCAGTGGGGCATCAAGGATGCCGGCTACGACGTCGTGACGGATGGCGGGTCCATTTACGTGTCCATGGGCAATCGCATTGGCGTTTATTCCTTCGCCACTGGTCAGACGTTGAAATTTGGAAACGGTAAAACGCAAATTGGGATGAGCACCGCGGATACGAAAAAAACAGAACTATTTGCCGGACGAAAAATATTTGACGGCGATGTAACCGGACTGGTTTTGTACCAGGGCGTCCTTTACGTTTCATTCGCTGGGAAAAATATGATTGGTTTATACGACGCAAAACAGGGCACGCTCAGGGAGTCGTGGACGGTAAGCGCTCCCGGAAGGCTGGCCATCCGTCCGGACGGTTCACTGCTGGTCATCAGCCAGGGCAAGGTGGTCGCTGCGCGCAAGGACGAGATGACGCCGGTGGTGTCTGATCATCTGGACTCCCCCGTCAGTCTGGCACTTGACGCCGTCGGCAACATCTATGTTGCCAACGGCGGCGCCTTGCAAAACGTGTCGGTGTTCACGCCGAAAGGGGAATATGTCCGTTCCATCGGCAAACCGGGTGGCCGACCACGAATGGGCCTCTTTGATAATACGGGCATGCTTGAACCGGGCGGTATTGCCATTGACAAGGAGGGCAAGTTGTGGGTGGCGGAGACCCTTGACAGTCCGAAACGCATCAGCGTCTGGAAGGCGGCAGACGGCACGCTGCTCAACGAATTCTTCGGAGCCGGTCATTATGCCACGTCTGCCTATATGGACCCCTTGAATGAGGACGAAGTGTTCTGCGACAATGTGCTCTGGAAAGTAAATCTCGACCAGGGAACATGGTACCCCCACAGCACACTCTATCGCGCGACCAAGCCCAATTCGGCCTTTCAACCGGGTGTGTTAGTAGGTGGATCGGTTTGTTCGGAAATGCAGATTTGTGTCGCGAAAAACGGTCGCCAATACCTCCTGGTGAATACAGAGAAACGTACATACATGCTGTATCTGCGAGAGGGTGATGTCATGAAGCCACTGCTCGGCGTGATTGACACCGAAATAATGAGAAGACCCAATCCATGGTGGATCCCTGTGCCGCTTTTCGATGATTCCAAAAAGTATCCGAATGGTGTCTATGCCTGGCAGGACGCCAATGACGACCAGGTCATGCAAGATTCTGAAATCGTCCGGTATGCAAAGGACAAGGGGGAAGGAGTATTCAAGAGGGTAGACAGCGATCTCAACCTTTATTGTTGGATGCATGGGAATAAAAAGTGGCACGATGGGAATGGATCCATCTTTCGCCCTCTCCGCATTGAAGACGATGGCCGGCCGGTCTATGACTTTACCAAGCCTGAAAAAATGGCAGAAGGCGTGTGTGACGGTGATATGGCGGTCGATCCCGGCGACGGATCGTTTTTTGTGTTGGATGTGGGGCCTTCTTCAAAAGGCAAAGGGTTCTTCCATTATTCTCGCGACGGCAAATTGCTCTGGCGTTACCGGAAAGTTGTCAGCTGGCTGGATTCGTACAAAAGTCCCGCGTTGAAGTCCGGCGAGGTGTGGGGCGTGACAAGGAACCTCGGTCTCGCCGGGAACTTTACAGGTATCGCCACTTATTATGGTCCTTTCACTATCTTTACCAAGGATGGGCTGTTTGTCGCCAAGTGTTTCAAGGACCAGCGCCAAGGGAAGAGTGGGCCGGATGTCATCAAAGTTGAGGCCTTTGCCGGTCAGCTTGTGAAATTGGAGAAAAGCGGCCGCTATCTGTTTTTGGGCGGCGAATCGGATGGACGCGTCACGGAGATCCTCGGCTTGGATTCCATCCGGCGGTTTGAGGGGAAGTATGAACTGACCGCCGCAACGGTGAACCATGCCCGGCAGGCACGCGATAAGTTTGCCGAAGTCCAGACCAAGTCTCAATCGCTTGTGATCATCCGCGGCAATGATGCAAGCAGGGCGCCTGCCGTCCTCAAGGTGCTGGACGATAAGCGCGCCTTCACCGCGCGAGCCGCCTACGACAAGAAAAATCTCTATGTCAATTTTGAAGTGAACAGCCCCGCAGAACTCGTGAACCGTTCCTCGGATTTCCAGACCGTGTTCAAGGGCGGAAATTGTCTGGACATCCAGTTGGCCTCTGATCCATCGGCGAATCCGGAGCGCAAGGCAGCTGCACCGGGTGATGTCAGGATACTTGTTACGCGTCAACCCGACCCCGCCAAGACCAACGCCTACAAAACGCTCGCGGTGGTGTATCGCCCGAAGCTCAAGGATTTCCAGGGCAAACCGATTGTATTCAGTACGACCGGCGGCGGAACCGAATCGTTTGATGAAATAAAAATCAGCGAAGATGTAAAGCTTGCGGACTACAGCGTTAACCCGGTTATTAACGTCACCGGTATCGCCCTGCCTGGATTCAACGCTAATGTAGTGATTCCTCTTAAAGTTCTGGGCTGGAGTCCGGAACCGGCGACCAAGGCGCGGATCGATGTCGGCTATCTTTTCGGGAATGCCACTGGCAACCAAATTACCGTGCGCGCCTACTGGGCCAATAACAGTTTTGCAGCAAGTATGATTAACGACATTCCGCACGAGAGCCGTCTCGAACCACACGAATGGGGTGACGCCTTGGTGGAGTGAAACAGGAAAGCTTTGGCTAAAAAATGAAAAAAACACTTAACAGCAAAGAACACGGGAAAAAGCTGGAAGGCGGGAACACCAAAGGCTATGCACCAAACGGTTTTATTTATGAAAAGACACTGATAAAATCCGGGCTCTCAAAACTTGGCATAGACGGCAGTTATGAGATTGTCATCGCGGACAACCCGGACATTGTCGAAAACACGGCGGCGGAGACGTTGCAGAAGTTTCTCGGCAAAGGTTGTGTGGGCGTCCCAATCGTCCCGGAATCCAAATCCACCGGCAAAAAACGGTTTTTGCTGGGGAGTGATGCAAACTTGAAAGCCATTGCACGATTTGGTGACAGCGGTGCGCTGAGCATCCGCGATGTATCCGCGGAAGATGACGGCTTCCACCTGAAGCGGATCGGCGAGGATTTTGTGGTAGCCGGGGCAAACCCCCGCGGCGTCCTCTATGGCGTTTATGCGTTTGAGGATTTCATCGGCAACAGGGAGAATGGCTCGCTGGATGATATCCGGAAGGTTCCGCATTTTCGTAAAAGAATGAGCGCGCCAGGGCATTATTTCAATCGCATAAACTTTGCGACCGAAGGGCTGCCGGAAGAGAAAGCGGCATATCTCTCGCGAATTGGCGCAAATCAAGTAGTTCTTCTTGATATAGGTGTCGGAGGAATCCCGCATTCGAAGCTGCACACGTATGTCAGAAGTGATATATTTACTTTCCAGCCGTCTCCATCGTCTGATTTACAAGCAAAACTTAAATCTGCTGGCGTTATTTGCAAAAAATATGGCATTGATTTGTATTGTTGGTTTGAGGAACCGGTCATACCCGCAATTGCCGGAGGGATAGAGAAATACCCGCCGGAGGCGCTCGGCACAGTCAGAAGGCCTTGGGGCGGAGGCAAAGATGGCTTGGAACAGACATTGTGCGTCAACAGTCCGATTGTTCAAGAACACTATAAAAATATGGTCAAAAAGTTTGTACGAGAGTATCCGGATGTCAAAGGTTTCGCCTTCTATAATCTGGATGGCTCATCCTGGCTTTGCACCCCAAAATTATGCGGGCGTTGCGCCAGCGCCGTCAAAGATTCACCGCATGATTTGCACAACCCATGGGAAAGCCAGGCATCGTTCGTTACGCTTCTGGCACAGGCCGCGCGGGAAGAAAGATCAGATTTCGACTTTCGTTTTTGGGGAAGCGTACACTTTAATGACAGCATAGAAAAATTACTCCACGATGTCCAGGGCTATGATTCCTTGATGTGCTTTTGGAACGGCAGTGATCGGGACATCATAATCCCCGAGAAAGTGGAGCCGGACAGATCATTTGCCGTATCCCTGACGGCGGCAAAAGAACGCCGGATCCCGCTGTATGGCATGATCGAGTTTAATAATCTTGAGGCAATCCCGAACACTCTGCCCTTCCCGTTTGCAGTATGTAATGCGATAAAGCGATATGAAAAACGGGGGCTGAAGCACATCATGGAATTCGCCGGGCCGATCCCCGGGCATAATCCCATAAACGCTCTGGTCGCGCAGCATTTTCTCTGGAATCCGGATCAGAACCCTGAGGAGTTTCTCGCATCCTTGTCCGTTCGACAGTTTGGGACGACGGCCGGAAAACTGATGTACCGAGCCTGGGAGGAAATGAAAAAGGCCTTTAACGTATGGAACGGCGTAGAATTTGGTCCGTTGTCGGGAAGCCAGATGCAATTGAGCATTGGAGCGTTGTTTTCTTTACCCCGCCCGATTCTTGCGGACATAGTCAAGAGCTACAACTACGATATTGAAATACGAATCAATGTTGAACCATGGCGAGCGGACGGGTATCAGAAGTTAAAAGCGCAGGTGTTTTTGGACAAGATGCAACTAATGAATATCCATCTCGCTCAAGCGGCCGAGCAAGCAAAACAAGCCATCGCCGCAGCCAGCGACAAGGAGTTCATCGGCATTTGCTACTACGAGGATCTGAAGACCGGACGTCCGACCTGTAAGGAATACGCGGAGTTGAACTATGCCCCCATCGCCATCGCGGACGCGTTATGCCGGCAAAGGTGCAACATTCTCCGCGCCTACCATTTGCTGACGGCAATGGAAAACGCCCGCGCTGCCGACGATGCAAAATCGGTGCAGGCGAAGGAAAAGCTGTATCTTGAACTTATTCGTGAAGACATAGGCGTGCAGGAGCGTTTTTGCGCTCTTCTGATCAGTCTCGCGGAAAAACGACCATGTTACACACGCGCAAGCCTGACGGAGCGCGAGATATCCGACCTCCTCTCCGGCACAATGGGAAAAATTGAAAAGCTGAATAAGTTTCTGAAAATAAAAACTGGGCTATCCACATGACTACAGTTGCGTTGTCACAACGGCTTGACTGTAAGCTTGTTGCAATTAAATTTGCAGTTTTCCTGCAAATTTATTGTAACAAGCGA
>Ga0172379_10011647_pt1 | contig 10420 bp, 7 predicted proteins | sample GrowelOW334metaG_FD_119756 | JGI IMG/M metagenome (GOLD analysis project Ga0172379, IMG submission 119756) | Groundwater microbial communities from an aquifer near a municipal landfill in Southern Ontario, Canada - Groundwater well OW334 metaG | ecosystem: Environmental > Aquatic > Deep...
GGCTGGCAAATCCGATCTGAAGATCGTGATCGGCGATACCAGGAACAAAGACCTGCTCAGATCCTCTCTCCAAGCCTTCAAGCCTGACTATGTGCTCCATTTCGCCGAGTTGAGCAGCGTCTATGCCTGCAATCATAATCCGGCATTCACGGAAGATATAAACTTCAATGCTTCCAAGCAGGTCATAGACATCTGCGAGGACCTGGATATCCCTGTGCTCTATAACTCCACTTCCAGCGTCTACGGCACACAGAAGGAATTCAAGCTTCTGACCGAGAAGGATCCTGTGCCGGAGCCGACGGATTATTATTGCCGCTTCAAGCTCAAGATGGAAGAATATATAAAAGAGAAGAAGGAGAAGAATCCCGGCTTCAAGATCATCGTCTTCCGCCCGGCCACGGTCTTCGGATTGTCGCCGCGCTTCCGCATCGAGCTTCTTCCGAATCATTTCACATATCTGGGCATATCCAAGAAGATGATCCGCGTATCCGGCCTCAATGCTTACAGGGCCGCCATAGATATAGACGAGCTTGTCAAAGGCTACTTCAGGGCCATAGAAAAGGGCAAATGGAAGCATCTGATCTACAACATCGGCCACCATAATTATTCCAAGAAGGATTTCGCCAGCGGCATACAGAAGGTCATCAAATGCAAGATCGGCTCCGCGCCGGATATAGGCGATCTCCGCAACCTGCAGATGGACTGTTCTTTGTTCAATAATGAGTTCGGCTTCCATCCCCAAACATCATACATAGAGAGCATAAGGAAAGTCTCGAAATGGATCAAGGATAACCTTGAGACTATAGAGGACAATAATTTCGCCGAACTGCTCAATATGCCGCTGGATAGATGGCATCAGATATGCCTCAATTAAGCCGGATAAATGCGATGAATAATATGAAAAAGTCGAAGATAACGCCAGAGGATATAGAGAGGCTGTTCAATGATAAGTTAAGCGGCTATGTCAAGGACAGGATCTCCGGATACAAATTGGAGTATTCTCCTGTCAGCGACAAGGAAAAAGAATCGATCTTGATAAAGATCATGGACACCCTGCTCGATCCTTTCTTGGTGTATTCCGGTCCGCATAGGCTGAAGCAATGGGAAAAAGGTTGGGGACAGAACTTCGCGGAGCTTAGCGAGAAAAAGGCGCTTTCGGCTGTCAGCCCCCATTATTTCGGGAAATACGAGATCAACCGTTTTGATCAAAGATTCGTCAAAGGGCTCTCGCCTGATTATGAGAAGAACATGCTGTATGTCATCCTCGATTATGTATTCGACAAATATCTGCGCAAAGCTAAGAATATATACGAGTTCGGCTGCGGGACCGGGCATAATCTCCTTAAGACAAGAGAGGTCAATCCCGGCGCCGCGCTCATCGGGCTCGATTGGGCGAGATCGTCGCAGAAGATCTTGAAGAAGATGTCAGATTCCGGCCTGGTCAAAGACATCAAAGGATATAACTTCGATTTCTTCAAACCTGATGCGAAGATCAAGCTCGCCGATCATTCTGCCGTCTATACCGTAGCGGCTCTGGAACAGACCGGCTCCAACTACAAAAGATTCGTCTCATACCTTATCAAGAACAGACCCGCCATCTGCCTGCATATCGAGCCGATAGCAGAATTATTGGATGAAAGCCGCTTGATAGATAATCTATCCATAAAATATTTCAGAAAAAGGCATTATCTGTCCGGATACCTAGACTATCTTAAAAACCTGGAAAAGCTTGGCAAGATCAGGATTCATGAAGCCAAGAGATCGTATATCGGCAGCATGTACATAGAAGGATATTCGATCATCGCCTGGTCTCCGCTAAAATAACATGGCCGTATCCCCCATCTCGCAATTGACTTCCGCCATCTTGGACCGCGAGCCGGAATCGAGGCCTGATCGCAAAGATCCGAGCGATCATCGGTCAGCCCTCTATTCGCGCCTGAACCGCGGATTCAAAGAACATTCAAGGATGATAGAGCGATTCGTGGTGGAACAAAAACCCGCTTTAAACCAGTTGATCTATGTGAGAGCCGTATCCGTCCACGCTATTTTCAAACGTTTGAGCCCTGGCGATCTTCAAGATCTGCCGGCCGAATTTACCGAAGCCATCAAAGGATCCGCCAAGCGATTCCCCAAGATAGGAACATTCAGCTCCGATTCGGAAGACAATATAAGGTTCGAGCCTCTGCAGAACAGGAATCTTGTGAATATAGTCCTCCCCTGCCTGCAAAAGCTGCTATGGCTCATCGGGCAGAATCCCAAAGACTGGTCGGCGGACGAGCTGGAAAAGTCGGTGACCAGAGAATCGAGGATATTCGAAGACGAGCTGGCGCGGCTGAATGCGATAGTGGATAAGGTGCCGGATATAATAAGCAAAGAATTACGCCCCGAGAAAGACAGGAAAACTCCGGATAAGCCCAAGGTCTCGATCATCACCACTTCCATGAATCTGGCGAGCCTGGTCGAAGAGACCATACGCTCCGTGAAGAATCAGGACTATGACAGCATAGAATATATAATCATAGACGGAGTCTCTACAGACGGATCGCTAGACATCATCAAAAAGCATCCGAACATAGTCCTGTTGTCCGAAAAAGATACAGGCTATCCCGACGCCTTCTGGAAAGGATTGCGCCTGGCTAAGGGAGATTATATCCTGCAATGCTGCATTTCCGACAGCTATGCGAGCACGGCGTGGGTGCGGAGATGCGCCGAGATCCTGGACGATGATCCAAGCCTGTCCTTGGTCTGGGGAATGTCCTGCGGCTTGGATAATGACAGCAAGATGTCCGCATTCTCAAATCCGCAATTCCACTACAACGAAGCTCCACAGAAAGAGGCGATGTTCGATTATTGGATAAGGACCTACCGCTTCCAGCCTGAAGTGAATCTGTGCGTCAGAAAATCGGTGCTCATGAAATGCTATCCGAAACTGGAAGAATGCAACGAGGACATATTGGATTGGCTGGAATTCGCCTATAGATTCAACAGCTCGGGATACATATCGGCGCATCTGCCGATGCTGGCCAATTTCTATCACGTGAATCACGGCAATCAGCTTGGCAAAAAGATAGACAAGGGCGGACGGTATGCGAAGAATTTCTCCAATTATAAGAAAAAGATAATAAGATACAGGCGCCAGCTCATCTTAGGACTGAAAAAGCATATCTTCAAAGATCATCTCGGAAATAATCTGGATGTCGATCTCGACATCCGGCGTCTAAGGAGAGAATATGTCTATGATAAGATATCGAGGATCTTCAGACCGATGACATATATCAACTATCTGAAGAGAATGGCCAGATGAAAAAGATATTTCTACAGATGCCCAGCCCCGTCTTCGACGGCAACGCGGTCTTTTATAAAAAAGATTGGAATAATACCCTGGATAATTGGAGGCGATTGAAAACAGAGCTGAAGGACCTCGGCTATGACCTTATCACCGCGGACGACAATCTGCTCGATGGCTGCGAGTGGATAATATTCATAGACTCGACCAGCATAGGTGGCCTGCAGAAAGGTCAGACGTGGCCGAAAAGGCATCTCTACGAAGAAGCTCTGAAAAGGGGCCTGCGCGGCAGGATGATCCTTTTCCTATGGGAAGGAAAAGCCGTGAACCCGAAAAATTATGACAAGAAAGTCTGGGACATGTTCGACTATATCTTCACCTGGGACGACGGATTGGTAGACGACAAGAAGTTCTTCAAGTTCTTCCTTCCGATACCAGATACCGCACCAGTCTCGGAGGCTCTGCCGTTCGACAAAAAGAAGCTCCTGGTGAATATCACGATTAATAAGTATTCCAGGGATAAGAACGAGCTATATTCGGCAAGAAGAAGGACTATCTCGTATTTCGCGGAGCATTATCCGGATGATTTCGACATGTTCGGCACCAGATGGAATCAGCCGGTAACGAGATGGCAGAGATATCTTCCATGGCTGGTGAAGCGATATAAGAATTATCACGGCATGACCGAAGATAAGATAGGCACTCTCTCGAAATACAGATTCGCCTTATGTTACGAGAATCTTAGCGGAGCGAAGGGCTATGTGACGGAAAAGATCTTCGACGCTTTTAAAGCCGGCGCTGTGCCGATATATTGGGGCGCGGATAATATAGGAGACTATGTGGATCAGGAAACATTCATCGATCGCCGGAGGTTCAAGAGCGATGCCGAACTGGCCGCATTTTTGGAGGGCATAGCTGAAAAAGAGCACTCCGCATACGTCGAAGCGGGCAAAAGATTCTTGCAAAGCAGCCGCTATAGGAGATTTTTGCCGTCGAATTTCTGCGACTCTATAATAAAAGCGCTGGGACTTGACGGGTCGAAGAGGGCTATCTAGCTTTGTTGCGCCCCGAGGCCAAAAAACCGTCCACCATCTCGGCCAGCAGTATAGAATTCGGCACGCTGGTAGTAACTTTGCCCGAAAAGAGCTGCCAGAACCCTGGCGACAGCTCTTTTATTATCGTCGGTCTCGTATCTGTTTTTTCCTTATGGGGCAGGACCATGCGGACCACATACATAGAATACAGATGCTCGCATTCATCCACCTCCCGGAGCCAAGGCTTCCACTTCTTTATATATTGGGCGAACCTTTGCGCCTTTCTCTTTTTATCGTCATAGTGCTCAACATCGAACTTGAACTTCGGAATCTTGCCGATCACCCTCTCCAGGACCGAAAGCTCTACGTCGTATAGAAGGTATTCCTTGGCGAAGCCGAACGGCATGACACCGAAGAAGGGACCGTCTATCACGGACCATCCGGTCCCGCTCCACGGCGCTTTGACCACGGGAACTTCGCACAGCTCGAACTGGCAGTCTTCTATCGGCAGTCCAGCCATCTTATTGATGGTATTCCCTCCGCCGTATGTGGCATTGATCACAGCACTGCATGAAGTGCGCCTTTTTATTCCATTCGAAGAATATTCGACTTCGAAGCCGCCGGCCGCGCGTTTGATGCCGGTTATGGCGGTCGCAAGCTGAAGCGTCACATTTTCCGATGAAGCCAGCTTTCTTTTTAGCGCTTCCCTCAAGCGGTTCGCATCGAATATTGGTTCAGGCACTTTCAAGCTCACTGCTATCTTATCCTTGTTTATCCCCGTATTTTTCGGCCATTCTATCTCATGCGGCAGATCCATCTTCTTGCAAAAAGCCATCAGCTTCTCGTGGCTGACGCGGCTGCCTTCCTTGGCAAGCAGATAATAATTGTCCAGATGCCGTACGACGCTCGGACCGAACATCTTTTCGAAGCATCCCATGGCTTGCCGGCTGTTCCTGGCCGTCTCTTCATCGCGCGGATAATGATATCCCATATGGACTCGGCATTGATTGACCAGCGAAGCTCCCATGATCACATCTTCCTCTTTCTCGAAGATGGCCACAGGATATCCCTTCTTGCCTATCTCCAAGGCGGATAATATGCCGAAGATGCCGCCGCCGATGACCACGACCAGCTTTTTTGATTCTTCTACGGCCCGGATGACCTCTTTTGCGACAGATAGATATCTGCGGATAGTCAAGGACGGCTTCGTCCCTTTTCTTTTATTGAAAAAACCCAGTTTACTATGGATCATAGACTCTAATATATCCTGGCGCACCTCGGATTTCTTTCCATTGACGGTCAATGACGGATATTTTATGCGGCCGGATGGGCTTCTGGTAAAAGAGAGGTCGGCGTTAAGAGCGGGCTTGCTGGCACCATCCAAGAATACGCGCATGATCTCGCGCCTTTTCTCCGATGAAAGGTCGGAGACGACGTTTATCGCCGTCTTGCCGGACATATATCTCATCTTCAATAGGTCATCCGAGACATTCTGTATGACAAGAGGAGTCTTCTTCGAGACTAGTCCATGATCCACGAGCATCTGCACTATATGAGGCAGAAAAGCCGTGATCGCCGTATAGCGACCTTTGCGCGAAGGCTCAAAGGAACGGGAGAATCCGACATCTACCCTGGATATCCTGCCCCTATTATCTTTTATGAACTTCCCTATTCTCCGGGATATCTCGGAATAATACCATTGCGAAGATACGAGCATCTTCAAGCCATTTTCGGCTTCGAGCTTCTCGATCTCTCCAAGATCTTTGCGGTTCAGGACGACCGGCTTCGGAAGGATGAAATTCTTCGCCCCGATAGCCACGAACTCTTTCAGGACATTTATCAAAACATCTGCGTGGACGCACAGGTCGAAGACATCGCCGCTACCGGGTTTGCCGAAGTTGCGCCTCCATCCGGCGGCAGAATCGAAATACGGCATGTCAGGGAATCTGCCGCTATCCGGCTTATGAGGACTGACAACAGCTTTCAATCGCGCCATTTTAGATTTCCCGTACTTATCGGCCATCATGCCCCCGAAGGCGCCCGCACCGACTATTGTAATGTTTATCATTTCGGTTATAATTCCATGCTATTATTCAGTCAAAGCAATCTACCTCAAAAATTACCCTGATGCAACCGCGATTCTCAACCCCCATACTGCTTACAGCCTTCAATAGGCCTGATAATGCCGCAAGGGTCTTCGACGAGATACGAAAGATCCGTCCAAAGCAGCTATTCTGGGCTGTTGACGGGCCAAGGAAGGACCGCCCCGGTGAAGATGCGCTATGCAAAAAAACACAGGATATCATAAAGCGCGTTGACTGGGAGTGCGAGGTCAAGACGCTGTTTCGAACAGAGAATCTCGGCTGCGGATATGCCGTAGCCAAGGCTATAGACTGGTTCTTCGAGAATGTGGAAGAAGGCATAATATTCGAGGATGATGACTTGCCGGATCCGACTTTCTTCCGCTTCTGCCAGGAACTGCTCGAATATTACAGGGATGACCGCAGGATAATGCACATCAGCGGCGACAATTTTCAGCATGGAAAAAAGCGCGGCGATGCCTCGTATTACTTTTCGAGATATACTCATATCTGGGGTTGGGCGACATGGAGGCGCGCCTGGAAATATTATGATTACAAATATATAAGCCGCACTACATACGACAAAGCTTGGTTGAGATCCGTGCATGACCAAAAGGGTCTGGCTGTACTGCCCAATGTCAATCTCGTGTCGAATATAGGCTATGGCGGGGATTCCACCCACACTTCTGGAGATTCGCCTTTTTCCGATATGCCGACACGGCCGATGCAGTTCCCTCTCATCCACCCAAAGAAGATCAAGCGTGATGTTATGGCCGATTTCCTGACTTACAAAGAGGTATTCGACGGCAGCTTGGGGAAGCTCTTATTCACCGGATCTCTCCGATTCATCCCGAAACCAGTAAAATCCTATGTCAAAAAGATGATAAATAAAAACAAATGACCTCACAGGTAAAAAGCCCCGTTACGGGATCATATAATACCGTCTTGGAAAGAGAGATTCCATGCAGCCGTCTTATAGAAGCGTACAAGAAAGAGCTCTGCATAGATGTCGCGAAATATTTTTCCGGCATAGATAAGGTCTCCATATACAGATGTCTAGATACCGGATACCGTTTCTATCATCCCGCGGGCATTTCTGGCGACGGGGCTTTTTACCAGCAGCTGGAGAAATTCCCATGGTATTACATGGACTGGAAATGGGAGCATTCCATAGCGATGGAACACATAAAGGCCGGGTCGAGCGTTTTGGAGATCGGCTGTGCCAAGGGAAGCTTCCTGGAAAAGCTGCGGAAGAGCGGGTCTTCTGTAACAGGTCTGGAGATGAATTCACGGGCTATGGAAGAATGTGCGGCCAAAAAGATAGACGTGCACCCAGATTCCATCGAAGAATTCTCAAAAAACAGCACGAAGCGCTTTGACACTGTATGCTCATTCCAGGTCATGGAGCATGTCCACGACATTCAAGGCTTCATAAGATCATCATTAAAGTCCTTGAATCCCGGAGGGACCATGATAATCAGCGTCCCGAACAATGACAGCCTCATGATCAAAGATAACGAGCAGATATTGAATGCGCCGCCGCATCATGCCGGCTTGTGGGATATGAATTCGCTCATAAAGCTCCAGGACTATTTCGACATCAAGATAAAGGCTATCCATCTGGAACCCTTGCAGGAATATCATCTAGGCGTATTCTTCAAGATGGCGGATAAAAAAGTCAGAGAAAAGATCAGCAGCAAATTCGGCGCCTTTTCTCCGCTCATAAACAGGATAGCCCCGAGATTCACGCATGCCGCCATAGCCGCAGTAAGAGAATCCATCTTGGGACATACCATTCTCATAGTCTTCAAAAAAAATCTATGACCGACACTGGATCAAAAATCAGCTTCGTGATGCCGGCGTACAACTGCGCCCGCACCATAGAAGAAGCCGCAGCCTCGATAATGAACGGCAATTTCAATATCGGCGACGAGCTTATAATCGTGGACGACGGATCTGTGGACGGCACCGACAAGATCATCGCCTGGCTGAAAGAGAGATTCGCCGGTATAAGGCATATCAAGAACCCGCATAACCTCGGCTGCCCTGCTACCAGGAATATCGGCATACGGGCCGCGAAGAATCCTCTGATCTTCAATATGGATGCCGATGATGTCCTGGTGCCTGGAAGCATAGATAAGCTGAAAAAACAGCTGATAGATGATGGCGCTGACATCTCTGCTTTCGGCGAGATACATTTCTTCAAAGGAAAGCCTGGCGATATCACCCATAAATGGCTATGCAAGACCGGCATCATGACTTTGGCGGACTATCTGGCCGGCCAGATAGTTCCGGGGGGAAATTATCTGTACACCAAAGCCAGTTGGGAAAAGATCGGCGGCTACTGGGAATACGGCAAAGGCCTTCATGAATTCTGGGGATTCACGCTGAAACAGCTGGCGAACGGAGCGAAAATGACCGTCCTTGGGAAAACCCATTATCTGCACCGCTACGGGACGGGAGACTCGTTATTCGTACGCGAGACGCAGAGAAAAGAAGAAAGCTCCGCCATGGCGACGAAAATGATCATGAATCTTTCAGGCTTGATAGATGACGAGGATCTGCTGTACATCCAAGACGCCGGCAATGATTGGTTCGGCAATCTCTCCAAGAGGCCCATCAGATTGAAATCAGGAGAAGCCGGCACGACGGGAACCAAGATCTCCATCAAACAGGCTGACACCCTCCGATCCGTGCTCGGGAAGATCATCCCTCCAAGCGTGTACGAGAAGCTCAAAAAGAAAAAGCTGTGCCTTTCTTTCAGGAAAGATTTCAAGCGTTTCAAGGAAGCTTCCGACGGCGCCGGGCGTTTTCCGGCGCTATCATGGCAAGACCGCAAGGCCAGGCTCTTCGATAATACGCCGAATACGGCTTTCGACTATCATTACATATACCACCCTGCTTGGGCGGCCAGGATAATAAAAAAGATAAACTCGGAAACCCACATAGACATCTCGTCTACGCTGTCCTTTTCATCCATGCTTTCCGCTTTCGTACCGGTTGAATTCTATGATTACCGCCCGGCGAATATAAAGCTGGACGGCCTCGAATCGAAAAAGGCCGACCTTCTTTGTCTGCCGTTCAAGAGCGGCAGCATAAGGTCCATCTCGTGCATGCATACGGTCGAGCATATCGGCCTCGGAAGATATGGCGATCCGATGGACCAGGAAGCTGATCTAAAAGCCATCAAAGAGCTTAAAAGGGTTACGGCGCCGGGAGGGAATCTGATCTTCGTTGTACCGGTCGGAAGGCCTAAGATAGCATTCAATGCGCACCGCATATATTCCTATGGACAGATATTGAGCTATTTTAAAGGCTTCAGACTGCAGGAATTCTCTCTGATACCGGACTCTGCGGAAAGAGACGGGATCGTGGCCAACGCTACGCAAGAACTGGCGGATAAGCAAAGATATGGATGCGGATGCTTTTGGTTCATAAAAAACTGACATGATAACCATCGAATTGAGCGGAGGCCTCGGCAATCAGATGTTCCAATATGCCCTTGGACGGCATCTCTCGTTGAAAAATAAGACCGGGCTTTCTCTTGATGCATCAAAGATCGGTTCGTACAAACATGGAAAAAGATCTTATGCCCTATCCCCTTTTGATATTTCCGCGGATATCATCACCGATCCGGCAGGAGCGCCGCGTCCCAGCCTGTTCAGGCGGTGCGCCGATCTGTTAAAGCCTTACTACGGAAGATCACGGATCGTCGAACGCGGGCAGGGCTTCGACAAGGACATATTGAAGATTAAGCCTTCCGGCGACAACATAGTCTTGTCAGGCCATTGGCAAAGCGAGAGATACTTCAGAGATATCGAGCCGATGATCAGGCGAGATCTTACATTGAAAGATCCGCAGGGCGCGGATTTCGACAGCATGGCTGCGCGCATAAGGAGCTGCCGTTCCGTCTCGTTGCATGTAAGGCGAACGGACTATCTGATCGAAAAGCACAAGAACGTGTACGGCATGTGCGCCAAGGAATATTATGAGCAGGCCATCGGCCTTCTCAAAGATAA
>Ga0172379_10011648_pt1 | contig 10420 bp, 9 predicted proteins | sample GrowelOW334metaG_FD_119756 | JGI IMG/M metagenome (GOLD analysis project Ga0172379, IMG submission 119756) | Groundwater microbial communities from an aquifer near a municipal landfill in Southern Ontario, Canada - Groundwater well OW334 metaG | ecosystem: Environmental > Aquatic > Deep...
ATAGGATGGGTATGGGTTCAGACAGTTGTTAGACTGTGTAGGGACAAAGTGTGACAGGGAAGTACAACCAATCACACCCGGCATTCTTAAAAGATTTCAGACCTGATTCAATCAGAAATATTCGATGGTCTGCGAATGGTACCAAAAACTGATTGAGTTGGCTGCAGGGAATTAGACCTGCCGAGTTCCAGATCGTTATATAGTTAGGGTAAACTTGGAAATATCCCTAGCCAGTTGCCTAGAACTGTAAACTTAGGTAAGAAATACTACGGCGATTTCTTACCAACTTTTGTTCCTGGATTGCCTAGTGGCGAAGGCACATGGCTGTTATAAACATCAAAGGTTCGAGTCCTTCTCCGGGAGCCATTTTTTACTGAAAGGATTAAGATGCTAAAATGGCGACTAAGTTATCTGTAAAAGAATTAAGTCAGATATGGAATCCCATTGAGGAAAATGTATGGGATTACAAGAAACCTATTACACGATGGGAAGTACGCCGGGAAATACGACTGAGCCACTTCGTGTCTAATTCCTATTCAGATGACTTTGACGGAGAATGGACAAGAATCAAGCATATTCGAAGAATCGCTTGGCTTGTTGTAAACGGATGGAAAGATCCGATTCGGATACGGTATCTAAAACATCTTGGAATTCATGTCCATGATGGTAACCATAGACTGGCAGCATCCCTGATACGAAAAGATTCCTATATAATGGCTAATGTACTAGGGAATTCAAATCGATTTAGTTTTCTTGAGTACAAAGATTTTTAACTCACCAACAAAGTGTGTAGTACAGATAAGCAAGTTCTTTTAAAGTCAAAGCGGAATAGACGATTACACCATTCTACTTTTAATAGGAAGATGCGGGTTCGAGTCCCACCATTCAACTCCCGTGAGGGAAATTGAATGTAGCTCAATGGCAGAGCTTCGGTAACAAATATCGTCTATAATATTCTTGACTTTAAATTTCTTTGACATTCAAAAATGGATGATGCGGATTAAACGATTACAACATACTTTGGGAGTACGTAATCCAGGTTCGAGTCCTGGCTGCCCGACCATTATGGGACAGTGTGTTTTGGAGTTTTAACGAGTCCCCTTAAAACGGTAAAAACTCTGGGGATTTTCCTTGGTTTGTTTTGACCCCTGGCACTAAGAAAACAAACCAACACCGGGCGGTAGTGTAATGGTCAACACGCGAAAAAAATAGTCGTTTACAACATTCTCATCCATTTTTCTTTAGGGGCGTAGCACAATTGGTAGTGCATCTGACTGTCTATTAGAAGGTTGCGGGTTCGAATCCCGTCGCTCCTGCCATTTTTCTTTAAGTGTTTCAATTCAATAAGTTTATAATAATTGAGTAACTATGAAGGAACTTAAGGAGAAAAGGCACAATGTCAAAAAGAAATTTACTAAAGGCAGAGATATCCAAGATGGCTTTGGAAAATCCTGAACTACGAAAAAGTTTAGTCCCGATGCTGAAAACATCCAACCAAAAACCAGTCGCCGGGATTACAGTACACGATGACTCGGTCATCTTTGATTTCGCTTGGAAACTAGGCAATGCCGGGAAAGCGGATGAACTGGGGTCTTACATATCTCTTATCCACAAAACGGCTGATAATACCATAAAAAACCTCCAGCAAACTCTTGGTGGTAGGAAAGCATATTCCAAACTAGATGATTTGAAGTGGGTTATCTCCAATAATGCACTGAGGATAACAGGATTAACCGGTGTTTCGGGATTAACGGATGCTTACCTCAGTGAAAAAATTGGGAATTACGAGGACTACCCTAAAATCATCAAAAAGATTGTCGGAAAATATTTCGATGTGGAATATTTTGAAATGGATCGGGATTTCGGATGGGACCCCACAATAAAGTCCGCCAGCAAGACAATGCTCAAAGAATCTGCTTCTGTGCCTAGAAAGTTGGAAGACCTTTCCGCTAAGGAACAGGAAATCGCTAAAAAAATGATGGCCAAGGGCTACCTTTATATCGTACAAATCACAACAAAGGATGGTGATTTTGGGGACCCCTTGTACTTCAAAGATGCACAAGATGTTGGGAAACTTCTTCGATCTTTCCCCGATTATGAAAATGCCAAGACTACTTGGAATTTCAAGCTGGAACCGTAAACGGGAAAAACAGCAACCGATTCTCGTTACCTAGCTGTGGATGACGGAAACCTAACATACCTATTAGTTAGGGCTAATAGAAGCTCCCACAGGAAATCTTTAGTAATGTGATAATGCAGTAGTCACGGAATACAACTTATCGACTAGTGAAACTTCCTGACTTGAATTCTTATCACATTTTGATCTTTCAAATATAGACAATGCGGTGAAAAGGATTACACCATTTCAAGGTAGATGTCACAGGTTCGAGTCCTGTCCACCCGATAGCGGGAGGTAGTTCAGTTGGCAGAACGCTTAAACATCCTTTTCTAAATTCTTGTCTATGTTCTTTAAAAACAATAGGGATAATGCGGATTCAAGGATTACAACAAACAATTGAATCATAATCAATCAGGTTTCTTTAGAAAATCCTTGGAAAAATTCTTATCCCTGTTTCTTTATTGTATGTAAATCGAAATGTTTTAATTCATGAAGTTAAGTAAGATTTCCCAATGACCAGTTTACAAAAAATATCCTAGCAATTAAGATTTTTGAACAGGGCTGAGAGTATGTTCTTCCCCGTTTAAACGGGGAAGAGGATTACAACAAGGGAGGGATATAATGTCAAAATACGCAAAATCTGCTACTAAGAAGCCAGCCGAATACAAAATGGTTACCACTAATTTCATGGGTGGCAACAGCTACAACCTGACCCCACTATCAACCCTTAAAATCATGGCAACCTCCTCAATCTTCGGGGAACCCTCATACTATGTTGACGGGGAAAAGAACTCCTATACGGCGATCAAGAATTTAAGCTCTTGTCTGTCTTACAGCATTTTTGGGGGTCTATTCAAGTCCGCCAAAAACACAGCCGAGATGATGGAGGGGGTTATCAATTCCGCCTTGGAACATGATTTCGGGGGTACTTTGGAATTTGCCAAGGAACTACGAAGCAAGTTCTATATGCGTCTGAATCCTGCAATCATCATGGTTCTTGCGGCTATGCACCCAACACGTGCAAGCTTCACGGAACAGAACCCCGGGGTTTTCGGGGAAATCTTAAAGGCCGTGGCTATCCGTCCGGATGACTTGACCTCTATGGTTGAGTTTTACCTCCACCGTGTTGGGGACAAATCCAAAATGCCCACGATTCTAAAACGCGCCATTGCATCACGTTTAGAATCTTTTGACCAGTACCGGCTTGCAAAGTATCAGGGTCGGGGGATGGGCTTAGTAGACGTGGTACGGATCGTCCATGCATCTGGTAAACAGAATCCGTTCATTAATGACTTGATGCAGGGTAAGTTGGTGATGCCCCAAGGATCGGAAACTTGGCTTCAGTTACGGTCAAGTGGAATGAAATGGGAAACCATTATCAAAACCCATCTCGGTTCCTTGAGCCATTTTGATATTGTCAAGCAGATTCGGAATATCGCAGAAGAGATTTCGGATCGGGATACTATTATGGCAGTCCTTGACAAGATGAAATCCGGGGTTCTTACGGGGAAACTCTTCCCTTACCGTTACTGGACCGTTTGGAATCTGTTGAAGGAGAATTCTAAGATTACCAATAAAGGGATGATCCTGGATGCTATGGAAGAAGCGATTGACATTTCTGTAGGGAATATGCCAAAGCTTAATGGCCGGGTTATGGTGTTGTCAGACAACTCGGGTTCCGCACATGGTGCCTTTACCTTTGAGGGGTCTAACACTACCGTAGCAGATATTGGGAATCTGTCGGCTGTAATGACTGCCATGTCTGCTGACGATGGTTATGTAGGGACATTCGGGGATACTTTGAAAGTCCATTCGGTATCCAAGCGGAATGGGGCTTTGACTCAAGTGAAGTCCCTTAAAACTAACGTGGGGGAGTCCACAGAAAATGGAATCTGGATGTTCTTTGATAATGCCATCAAGAATAAAGAACACTGGGACACGGTGTTTGTATATTCAGATCAGCAGGCCGGTCACGGCGGGCTATATGGGGTCCATCCGAAAGAGTACCAAATGTATGCTCATCATAGGGATGCCCGATATATTGATGTGCTGAAGTTGGTGGACACCTACCGAAAGAAAGTAAACCCAAAAATGAACTTCTTTACGGTGCAAACGGCGGGCTATGATAATGCGTTAGTCCCAGAGCATTTGTATCGAGGGGCTATTCTTGTCGGTTGGACGGGGAAGGAAACGGAATTTGCGGCTGCTTTGATTGCCGAATGGGATGCAGCGGAAAACAAACCGAAGCAATAAGAACACCACAAGCATAGGCGAGGGTAAAAATAAGGCGGATGACTTTTCGCCTTATTTTTGGGAATTATATACTTGACTCCCTTAGCATAACGTGTTAGTCTTTTCCTAGATCAAGGGCAACAAGCCCAAGATATAGGAAAGGACAATACAATGTCAAAATCAACAATCAGTACCTTTGAATTATTTAAAATGTTCCCGGATGCAGAATCCGCCCGATTGTATTTCGAATCCCAGCGCTGGCCCACCGGAACGGTATGCCCTTGCTGTGGATCTGAAACGAACATCACGGTTCGTAAGAACGGATATTATCGTTGCAACGAATGCCACGAAGATTTCACGGTCAGAACAAACACCATTTTCGGAAGGTCTCATGTTCCCCTTCATAAGTGGATCTATGCCATGTACTTGCTTATGACAGCCCGTAAGGGCATTTCAAGTTTGCAGTTGGCTAAAGAAATCGGGGTTACTCAAAAGACTTCTTGGTTCATGCTTCAAAGAATCAGAGAAGCTTGTGGGAACGACTTGACTGTCCTGCAAGGGATTGTCGAAATTGATGAGGCTTATTTCGGCGGAAAAGAAGCGAACAAGCATGAGAGCAAGAAGCTCCATGCAGGTCGCGGTTCGGTTGGTAAAGTTGCGGTTGTCGGTATGAAGGAGCGCAACGGGCAACGCCGGGTTAAGGCTATGCCGGTTGGTGGACAGACTTTGAAGTCTATTATTGAGGAAAATGTTCAAGGGGGGTCGGATATTCACACTGATGAACATCCTAGTTATAGCAGTCTGGATAATTCTTATCCCCACTCTTCGGTTAATCACAAGGCCGGGGAATATTCCAAGGGCGGTGTGACAACAAATAGTGTAGAAAGCGTTTGGGCGGTAATGAAGCGTGGCGTGTACGGGGTTTACCACCATGTAAGCCCGAAACACATTAGCAGATACGTAAATGAATTTACTTTCAGGCTTAACGACGGTAAAGTGGAAAATCATACTTTGATTCGGCTTGCCAGTTTAACGCAGGCCACAATAGGCCAGCGTATTACTTACAAGGAACTGATTTCATGAAAGACGATGTGAAAGATGCCCTTGATAAGCTTGTAAAGAAAATCCTGGCTTATAATCCGAAAGACAAAGGGAAATCTAAAGCTAAGAAGCACATACAAAAAACCGGGAAAAAGACTAAGGGATAAGGTTCTAGGTTGCATATAGCTTGATTACAACCAATAGAAAAGGACGCACATGAGTCAGCTTCTTATCCAGCAGTACTTGAATGATCTTGCCAAGCTTCGTAAGGTTAGCGGTTCTTCCCGTGAGGGTGTGGTAAGTGAAGCATTTAAAGACCTGCTTAAAGGTTATGCTCGCCAGCACGGGCTTACCTTCATATCCCAATACAAGATTATCACCACCGCTAAGGAAAATAGATACTTAGACGGTGCTCTTATGTATGCCAATGGGCTTCCCTTTGGTTATTATGAAGCCAAAGATGAAAAAGACGATCTGGACACCGAAATAGAATTTAAAGCGAAACGAGGATACCCTCAAGACAATATAATCTTTGAAGACAGCATTACTGCCGTTCTTATCCAGAACCGTGAGCAGGTTGGGCGCTGCCTAGTAAAAGACGTGAAAGAATTAGAAGTCCTTTTAGATAACTTCTTTGCTTTTGAACGTCCTGAGATTACAGAATTTCGTAAAGGTCTTGAACAATTCAAATTCAGCCTGCCTACAGTCCTTTCCTCTTTACGCGAAATGATTGAAAAAGAACAAAAAGAAAATTCTGTTTTTAGCGAGGCATCCAAACAATTCTTAGGTCACATTAAAAATGTCATTAATCCGAACCTGACTCCCGCTGACGTACGGGAAATGCTTATACAGCATATCCTTACGGAAGAGCTATTTCATTCTGTTTTTTCCACGATTTCTTTTCATCAGGAAAACAATATTGCCAGAGAACTTTATCAGCTTGAAAACACGTTCTTCAAAGGAAATATCAGGCATTCCACTCTAAAATCGTTGGGTTCATACTATGCGGCTATCCGCACCGCTGCTGCGCAAATTGGAAGCTATCATGAAAAGCAATCCTTTCTGAAAATTATTTATGAGAATTTCTACAAGGTTTACAATCCCAAGGCGGCTGACAGGTTGGGTGTTGTTTACACTCCGAATGAGATTGTGCGCTTTATGATCCAAGGAACCGACTGGCTTTGCGAAAAGCATTTTGGCCGGAACCTTATTGACAAAGATGTGGATATTTTAGATCCGGCAACAGGTACAGGAACTTTTATATGTGAACTGATAGAACATTTTACGGGGCAGCCTTCTAAATTGGCGTATAAGTATCACCACGAGTTACATGCTAACGAAGTCGCTATTCTTCCTTATTATGTCGCTAACCTAAACATTGAAGCCACTTATGCTGAGGCAACAGATAAGTACGAGGAATTTCCCGGCATGTGTTTTGTGGATACCTTGGATAACACCTTTGCTCTTGCAAATCAAACAGGACGGCAGGGGGATTTATTCAGCATTTCAGAAGCTAACGTAAAACGTATTCAGCAGCAGAATAAAAAGAAAATAAGCGTTATCATCGGCAACCCACCGTATAACGCCAATCAATTGAATGAGAACGAGAACAACAAGAACCGTGAATATCCCTGGATTGATAAACGCATTAAGGAAACCTATATCAAGGCCAGCACGGCGCAAAAGACCAAACTGTATGATATGTACGCCCGTTTTTTCCGTTGGGCGGCTGATCGCCTGGATGAAAACGGTGTCCTTGCTCTTATCACGAACCGCAGTTTTATCGAAAGCCGGACCTTTGATGGATTTCGGGCTGTTGTCGCAAAAGAGTTTAGTGAGATCCGAGTTGTGGACCTTGGGGGGGATGTACGCGCCAATCCTAAACTTTCCGGGACAACTAACAATGTATTTGGCATTCAGACCGGCGTAGCAATCAGTTTTATGGTGCGTAAAGCAAAGCAAAAAGGCTGCCAGATCTATTATGTCAGAAGACCGGAAATGGAACGTGCCGATGAAAAGCTGGCCTTTCTAAGCAGCACTGGGTTAGGCGACATCAAATTTGAGGAAATCCGGCCAGACGCCAAGCACAACTGGATCAATCTGACTGACAATGACTTTGATACACTGCTACCGCTGGCAACAAAAGAGACGAAACGAATTACAGACCCAAACCAAGAGAGGGCGATCTTCAGGCTTTTTTCATTGGGAATAGCAACTAATCGTGATGAATGGGTATACGCGCTTAACAGAAACGATTTAACAATCAAGATGACGGCATTTATTGAGGGGTATGAATCCGAGAGAAAACGCTGGAAAAATGCCGGTAGATCGGAAAATACATCTGACTGGGTCAAACGCGAAATCAAATGGACGACCGAGCTTGAAAATTACCTTAAACATGACACCTCAATTGAATTCAACAGCTTACACATCAGAAACGCGCAATACCGGCCATTTGTTAAGCGTTATGTATATTATGATAAGATTGTGATTCATCGGCTTTACCAACAAGATTCAATTTTCCCACTAAACCTTGAGGATTCAAATATTACAATATCTTTTAATGGTAGTAATGGGGTTCATTGGGACCCTATTGCTTCAAGGCACATCTGCGATCTCAATGGACTCTATGGAGGAACTCAAACTGTACCTTTTTTTCGATTTGATACCAATGGCACACGCACCGACAACATCACCGACTGGGCTTTAGAGCAGTTCCAGGCCCACTACAAGCCCGGCAAGGGCAAGAGGGCACGGGCGATCACCAAGGAGGCCATCTTCCATTACGTCTATGGCATCCTGCACGATCCCGTATACCGTGAGAAGTATGCCCAGAACCTGAAACGCGAATTTCCCCGTATCCCGTTCTATACCGATTTCTGGCAGTGGACAGACTGGGGCAAGACCCTTATGGACCTGCACATTGAATATGAAACCGTTGAACCTTATCCGCTTCAACGGGTTGACATTAAAGATGAAAAAGCTTTCAACGCCGGATACCCGCCCAAAGCACTACTCAAAGCAGACAAAGAAGAAGGAACAATACGCCTGGATACTGAAACAATCTTATCAGGCATTCCTAAAGAGGCTTGGGAATACAAACTTGGAAATCGTTGTGCTTTGGAGTGGATACTTGACCAATACAAAGAGAAAACCCCTAAAGACCCAACCATTCGTGAAAAGTTCAACACCTATCGTTTTGCTGATTACAAAGAAAAGGTAATCGACCTGCTGACCCGTGTAACAACTGTAAGCATGAAGACGGTAGGAATTACTGAAGAGATGAAAAGGGCGGAAAGGGAATAAGGAGCTAATGGGCTGAAATTACAAAGTTGGATGACTCAAGGGAGTTAAGTATATAAATCCCTTATTTTTTAATTGTTTAGGTTCCAGTGTAGTCCTAGTAAGAGGGATCGAAAACAAACTTGAAATAAGGATGTTGAAATGTTTACAATGCATACGATGCACCCTGAAACAGTTACCCTGCTTGTTACTGAGAAATTTCCCAATGTTGAAATCCTGCAAACACTGGATAAAACCAGTGTGGTTTTGACGGTGAATACCGACAAGTGTACTATTTCAGGTATGCAGAGCCTCCTGATGGATGCCTTTGTCGAAAACTTCATGGATGGAGTGGAGAAAGCATGCCACCATGTTTTGAATAAGTAACCCAAAACTCGAAGAAGTGTGCGAAAAATAAGGGAGAGATTCTCCCTTATTTTTTTTAACAAGACTATTTCGTGTGTAGTATCCTCGTATAGGGGAATTTCCCCTGCAAGAAAGGAAATAGGATCATGGCTAAATGCAATGGAACATACACCGAGACGTTTAAGAAGCGGAAGGCATACACCGAAAAGTGTCCGCGCCGGGAAACATGTGCCTACTTTCTGAATGATGACGGGCAGGAGCTTCTGCCCCAGGACAAATATCTGGCGATCACCATGTCCTGTAAGTCCTACAAACCCAAGGATTAGAGTAAAAGATGGGACATAGCTCAATTGGTAGAGCGTCTGGCTTTGGACCAGAAGGTTGTGAGTTCAAATCTCGCTGTCCTAACCATAACTTGAAAAGGAAAGAATGATGACTAAGAACACATACGAAATCGGGGGATTCAGTGTTATCATGACACCGGATGCAGCAGATCGGTGGAATTCCGGCAAGCCTACGGCGTCTGATTTGCGAACATCCCAGGTGCATATACCCGATGAGTACAGATATATCACCCTAGCTCGCGCCACGAATTACAAACTAAGTCCGGAAATCGCTGATATGGTGACCGGAATGCCTGCAAATTTGATTCGCTTTGGAAAATGGTAATGAATTACAACTCTGAAGACGGGTCACCTTATTTTTTAATTACGGGGGTTTCCGTGTAGTATACATGTAAGGGAATTGAACTTAATATGATGAAACTGAAATTCAGCGCAACAAGTAAAGGTAATTTCCAGATAGGAATGTCCTTTATGGACTTGTCTAAATTGGTAAGGACTAACTTTAGGGGGAATCCGCCCTATACCATTTATGGTTCTTTCCGTGACTATGAACAGATTTTAATCAGAAAGAGTCATTGCAATCCGGTGGTTAAATAATGAAAAGATTTAACCCGAATTACTACTACCCGCTTAAGGGAATCTTGGAATACAATCCGGGTATTCCACAAAAAGACATGAAGAGATTCATTGAAAGGTTAAAGGACTTAAATAGGCTTGACTATAAAGTTGTACACGGACAAGAGATTTATCAATTAGGGTCGGTCGTTAAAGGAACACAGTATCTAATGGAGGATGATATGGAATCAGTTATCTCGAAGGAAAAAGTAGTCGAATTTGTACGGTCATCTGATAGCCTTTCAGTTACGGATATTGCCACGCTTACGGGTATTCCGTACATGCTAATATATAGCAGAATTAAGCTGATTAAAAAAGAAATAGATATCAATCCTATTCAATACTCTAGTGTGGATATCCTTGATGCTATTCAGAATCATGGATTACTTAATCCACCGCATAGTACGAGAATGGTAGTAAA
>Ga0172379_10011649_pt1 | contig 10419 bp, 10 predicted proteins | sample GrowelOW334metaG_FD_119756 | JGI IMG/M metagenome (GOLD analysis project Ga0172379, IMG submission 119756) | Groundwater microbial communities from an aquifer near a municipal landfill in Southern Ontario, Canada - Groundwater well OW334 metaG | ecosystem: Environmental > Aquatic > Deep...
GGCCCAACCGGTTCTTTTTTAACAAGTGGTAAAATTGCGGCCTTTACCGGAGCAATTAGCGGAGAAAATCTCATAACAACGCGAGCTTCCACTTCTGCACCGGGCTTTTCGGAAGGAGCTGTATCTTCATCGTAGGCTTCCAGTAAGGCAACAAGAAGAGTTCTTTCCACTCCAAAAGTAGGTTCTATGCAGTGCGGAGTTAATTTTTCATTTGTTTCCGGATCCAAATAATCCAACTTCTCACCGGAAAATTTCTCATGCTGTTTCAAATCAAAATCGGTCCTATATGCAATTCCCCAAAGTTCTCCCCAGCCAAACGGAAATTCATACTCCACATCCCAAGTTTCTTTTGAATAATGAGACAGTTCATCCTTGTCATGCTGACGCCATCTCATGTGCTCTTCTTTAAATCCCAATTTATGAACAAAAAAGTTATTCATCTCCTTCCTCCAGTCATCATATTTTGGCTTCCAGCCTGATTCTTTCACGAAATATTCAATTTCCATTTGTTCGAATTCACGAGTGCGGAAAGTAAAATTTCCAGGCGTAATTTCATTGCGGAAAGATTTTCCAATTTGCCCAATTCCAAATGGAAGTTTTTTGCGCGTGGTCTGCTGAACATTTTTAAAATTCACAAAAATTCCCTGTGCGGTTTCCGGTCGCAAAAAAACCATCGCAGCGCTGTCTTCTATAACTCCCTGATACGTTTTGAACATTAAATTAAAAGATCTGGCCTCGGTCCACTCAATCTTGCCGCATTTTGGACATGGGATTTTGTGAGTTTTTACAAGCTCCGAAATTTCTTTTAATGATTTACCTGCAACGCCTTCTATACCAAGTTTTTGCTCGAGCAATTTATCTCCGCGCACTCTTTCGTGGCAGCTTTTGCAATCCATAAGAGGATCGGAAAAGGATGTAACGTGGCCGGAAGCTTCCCAAACTCGTGGATTCATCAAAATGGCAGCATCCAAACCTACCATGTCTTCGCGATCCTGCACAAAATTTTTCCACCACAACTTTTTAATATTATTTTTTAGCTCAACGCCATATGGGCCATAATCCCAAGTATTTGCGAGCCCTCCATAAATTTCCGAACCGGGAAAAACAAATCCTCTGCGCTTGCAAAGGGAGACTATTTTTTCCATTGTGGCTTTGCTTTTCATACGAGATATAGGATAGCGGATAACGCTAATATTGCAAATGCGTGCTGTCTTGACCGGCGAGCGGAAGCGAGGCACTCCTCATGCATGATTCGGAGTTGCCTCTTTCTTAAAATGCTCGCCTTATCAAAACAGCCCACATTTGCAGTCACAACATATCCACTGTAGAGGAGAGATCTCCTCTACAGCTGCTCACTGTCCAAAATTATAGTAGTAGGCCCGGAATTCACCAGCGACACGTCCATCATCGCGCCAAACTCACCTTCGCCAACTTTAATTCCCTTATCCTTAAACAGTTGAACAAATTTTGTATACAAGGCGAGCGCTTTCTCTGGCGCAGCGGCTTCAATAAAGCTCGGACGCCTACCTCCTTTGCAATCGGCATAAAGCGTAAATTGCGAAACGATCAAAGCTTCGCCCTTAACATTCAAAAGCGACAAATTCATTTTCTGATTTTCATCTTCAAAAATTCGCAGATTTATAATTTTCTCCACAAAAAAATCCAAATCCTTTTCCTCGTCCGTCCCGGTAAACCCAATCAAAATCATGAGCCCATTGCCAACTTGCCCAATAACTTTGCCATCAACTTTTACATCTGCATTTTTAACTCGCTGAATTAAAGCTTTCATGAATTTAATACTAATACATTTTTTGCTTATCTAGAAGATCTTTTAAATTTCCATCAAGCCAATCGCATATAAAACACTAACCATTTGACCAAATTTTATTTTGTTGGAGTATAATCCAAAGATGTTTTATCCTTTAACATTAGTGTTATGTTTTTCAGTAGTCACAAAGCCCTTTGCGGAGCATGCAGCTCATTATTTCATTGGCTACTAGGATTAACCTTGCTCTGCGTAGGAGTAATTGGACTTTTGCAACAACTCAACGTTTTCAAAGTGAGCCCGTGGGGCTGGACATGGCCTGTAATAGTATTGGTCTGGGGCCTTGTTGTACTTTTCAACGTTGGTTGCAAGGAGTGCGGGAAGTAGCCAATTGACCACAGGCAGCGCTTATATCTTGCCCTAGAGAAACTCTCACCGTTACGGGGATTTTGTGGGATTCTATGATTTTTTTAAAGTCATCTATTCGCGATCTTCCTGAGTTTTCGAACCCCATATAAGTTTCGTTATATGGAATTAAATTTACGTGAATCATTTTCCCCCTAAGAAGTTTTGAGAGTTGCTGCGCATCTTCTCTCGAATCATTTTTAGCTTTAAGCATCACATATTCAATAGAAACCCTTCTTCCGGTTTTTTTTATATAATCGTCTATTGCGGCCATTAAATCCGGCAGCTTAAAAGATTTTGCGACCGGCATAAGTTTTTCGCGCAATTCTTGATTTGGCGCATGCAAACTCAGAGCAAGATTAAGCTGTAACGATTCATCTGCAAACTTTTTAATGCCTGGAATAATTCCAGAAGTTGAAACAGTAATATGCCGCGCGGCAATTCCAAGGCAGTCGGGATCGTTTAAAGTGCGAATAGATGCCATCACATCATCATAATTCAAAAACGGCTCTCCCATTCCCATAAAAATCACATGCGTCACTCGGCCACCATTTTTCTTTTTCAAATATTGATCGAGATATAAAACTTGATCACTGATTTCTTCGGCTGTTAAACTGCGCGTAAAACCAAGAGCACCAGTGGCACAAAAAGCACACTTAAGCCCGCATCCAACTTGGCTCGATACACAAACCGAATTTCGGCCATCTTTAAAGTGCATCAAAACGCCTTCAACTTTCTTGCCATCTTTTAATTTAAATAGAGCTTTAACAGTTTCACCATTAGTCGAAACCACTTCCTTTTCCAGCTCAAACGAAAAAACCGAGAAATTGGCCACAAGCAGGTCGCGAACGGGCTTTGGCAAAACCGAAATTTCATTAAAATCACCCTTTCCCTCTTTATATATAGCCTGCAAAACCTGCTTCAGCCTGTAAGCAGGCACCTTATTTTCTTTCAGAAATTTGCTTAAATCTTCTTTTGTGATCATACAATCTTATATCGTTTGTTGTCAGTTGATAATGACACGTATTTAATGGCTTCTACAGGGGCGAATTGCAGCTGAATGACGCGCGAATGTAGATTTTCTTTGACAATATAGCGCATTTGTCTAAAATTGACACCCTGCTTACAAATAGCATTATAACAACTTTCCCTAATGGAAGCGATTATTCTCCACAAACAAGGAGAGAGAGTGGGCGACCTGCAAAAAGGGCTGAGCTATGAAAATATAAGTATTCACAGCAAAGTTTGGCGTCCAGGGGAAGAAATTGACGATAATCTCCTAAACGCCAACGTGCTTATTATTCACTGTATTTCTCCGGACTTTTCCATATTGGAAGCAATACAAAAAATAAAATTCAAGAAATCTTCGGCAACCGTGGTAATTCTGGATGAAAATCAAAATGAGAAAACCCGTGGAGTATCGGAAAATTTGGGAGCGGACAAATACATTAGCCAGCCTGTAAGTTTTCGAAATTTGGCTTTTGAATTAAAAAGCCTTGTGTATAAAAAAGAATACGAAAAAGAATGCCACTGGCTGCGCGCTTTTAATATATGGCTGGATTTGGAGCACCGATTTGTTAAAAGAGAGAAACACGTAATTCCGCTACGCAATAAGGAATTCTCGCTATTGGAATTCTTTATAATAAATCGCGGAAAAGTGCTAACACGCAACGAAATTTTGGAATATGTGTGGGACAGAAATGCAAATTTTGCCAGCAACACCGTGGATGTTCACATAAATAGGCTTCGCAAAAAAATTGATGGACCGTTTAAGGACAAACTCATTCACACAATTCATTGCATCGGATATTCGTTCGGAAAAAATGATGAGAATTGATGTATAATTTGGGCGATGCAAAATAGTGCAACATTCATAAGCAACAAAAGCCACATAAAGTACTTCTCCGGATTCACGGGATCCAAAGGATATCTAGTTTTTGTTGGGAATAAAAAATATATTTTTGTGGATGCGCGCTACCATTTGGTGGCAAAGGCACAGTGTCCAAAGTTCGAGATTATAGATACGACGAAGGGCTTTGCTAAAGCCTGGAAAGCGTTTTTAAAGGAACACAAAATTAAAAAAATAGGTTTTGAAGGAACATCCACCACTTTTGATTTTTGGAAAAAATTAAAGAAAATTTCGCGAGGAGCAAAACTGTTTGATTTTAAAAATGAATTGAATGAAAAAAGAACAGTTAAAAATGAAGATGAGATTGAGAAATTGACTCGTGCGCAAAATCTTAATGACAAGACTTTTGCGGCAGTTAAGAAATGGTTAAAGCGTGGCGTAAGCGAAAAAGAAATTGCGTGGAAGATAAAAGATTTTGCGCACAGCTTTGGAGCAGATGGCCTTTCTTTTGAATCAATTGTGGCTATAAATGAACATTCTGCGGCTCCACATCACCAAAATGGCGATCGAAAACTAAAGCGCGGAGACCTGATTTTAATTGATATGGGCGTTAGTTTTGGCGGATATTGTTCTGACATGAGCAGAATGATTTTTACCCGAGAACCAACAAAAGAAGAAGCGAAAGTTTACAACACGGTTTTGGCTGCACAAAATGCCGCGATAAGAAAAATCAAAAGCGGAGTTACCGGACAAAAAATAGAAAAAATTGCACACGACGTTATAGAAAAAGCGGGACTGGGGAAATTATTCACTCACGCACTTGGACATGGCGTTGGTATAGACATTCACGAACTTCCAAATCTGTCGAAGTTATACAACAAAAAAATTCCAAAAAATGCAGTGGTTACTGTTGAACCGGGAGTTTATATTCCGGAAAAGTTTGGCGTGAGGATTGAAGATATGGTTATAGTCCAAAAAAATAAGGCTTTTAATTTGACAAAAACAGATAAGAAGTTGAAATCCTGCCTAATTAACATATAATCTGCAGTTGTATGTGTGGAATCATCGCTTACAAAGGAAAACGCACAGATGCTGCGGAACTCGTGTTAAAAGGTCTTAAAAAACTGGAATACCGCGGGTATGACTCTTGGGGAGTTGCAGCGCGTACCGGCAAAGATATTTTTATACGCAAAAAGACCGGCAAAATTGGCGAACTTGATTTAAAAAAACTCAATCTGCCACAAAGCACTTTGGCTATGGCTCATTCGCGCTGGGCAACTCACGGAGGCGTTACTCAAAAAAATGCGCATCCTCATGCAAGTTGCAAAAATCGCGTTGTGATAATCCACAATGGGATTATCGAAAATTATTTAACTTTAAAAAAAGCGCTATTAAACAAAGGACATAAATTTGTTTCCGATACTGATACCGAAGTTGCAGCACATTTAATCGAACAAAATCTAAAGAAATATCCGGCCGGAAAAGTAACAAAAGAAATATTGCAAAAAGCTGTACAGAAAGCGCTTGCCAAGCTGCATGGTCGCTATGCGTTTTTGGTAATGTGCGAGGACTGTGATGCAATTGTGGCAGCACGCCGCGGCTCCCCTCTTATCGTTGGGAAAGGCATCGACAATGAATATTTTATTGCTTCCGACATCCCTGCGTTTTTGGAATATACAAATCAAGTTATGTATTTGGATGATGATGAAATGGTTGTGCTGGATGGCGGTCATAAATTCATAAATTTAAAAACCGGCGCAACTGTGGAAAAAAGAATTGTAGAAATTCATTGGCAGGCGCAAGAGGCCGAAAAAGGCGATTTTGAGCATTTTATGATGAAGGAAATAATGGAGCAAAAAGACACGATTCACCGCGCAATAAATCAGGATGAAAAATTAATCAGAAAAATCACGGATGCGTTGCGTAAGGCAAAAAGCGTGTATTTGATCGGATGCGGGACGGCCGGAAAAGTTGGCATTGCCGGCAGTTATCTTTTTTCCAAAATTGCAAAAAAACAAACAATCGCTGGTTTTGGTTCCGAAATTGCAAACTTTAAAAATTTCATAGATAAAGATTCAGTGCTCGTGGCAATTTCTCAAAGTGGAGAAACGGCCGACACGCTAGAAGCCATGGAAATGGCAAAAAAGGCGAAATCAAAACTCATTGCGGTTGTGAATGTGGAAGGCTCCAGCATCGAGCGCATGGCCGACATTTCCATAAATATAAAAGCCGGACCGGAAAAGGCTGTGGCTTCTACAAAGGCAACAACCGCGCAGATGGCAATACTTACACTTCTGGCATATAGCTTGGCAGGAAAATTAAATGAGGGCCGAAAAGTGCTTGCCGAAGCCGCTTCTCAAATAAATGACATGTTAAATCCGAGGTACGAACAGCACATCGAAACGCTGGCGCGACAAATAAAAAACATTGAGAGCATGTATGTAATTGGACGCGGGATGAATTATCCAATGGCGCTGGAAGCTGCGATTAAATTACAAGAAGTTTCTTATATTCATGCAGAAGGTTTTGCCGGCGGAGAACTTAAACACGGGCCGATTGCCCTTATAAGCAAAGGCACGCCGTGCATCGCGCTCGTGGCAAATGACGAAAATCGCGACGACGTTTTATCTAATGCGATAGAAATTAAAGCTCGCGGCGGATTTATAATTGGCGTTAGCCCAAAGCGCGAAGAAGTTTTTGATTATTGGATAAAGGTGCCGGATGCGGGCAATGCCTCCCCTATCGTTAATATAATTCCTGTTCAACTTTTGGCTTATCAATTGGCGGTTTTGCGCAAAAACAATCCTGACATGCCAAGGAATCTGGCAAAGAGCGTGACGGTAAAATAGTTAGCTTAGAGCGACGAACTCGCAAAAAACACAAATTACCCTATTGGTTATATAAGTTTTAGTTCAAATCCCCCTTTAACTTATCATTTTCGTCTTTAACTTGAGAAAAAAGCTCACTAACCTTATTTGCCAGTGGGCCATAACTAGGAATTTTTCCTTCCTTGTCTGGTCCAACAATAAAAACAGAAGGAGCTTCGTTGCTTGTTTTTCTGTTAAACTTAGGATCAAATTGTAATCGCACATTACCTTTTAAATCATACAAAATCTCTACGGTAACATTGGGCCCAAACCGCTGAATTTCTAAATCAACTGGTCCACTCAATTCAGGCTGACCCTTATTGAACAATTCAACACCAGCTAAAATCGCATCATCACTCGCATGCGCCGACATAAAACCTAAAATAGCAGGAGAAACTTTTTCCATAACTGTCTTTGCCAATTGATCAGCTAACTCATCTGGCATTTGCCCAATTGGTAAATTTTCAAAGGAAGATGGTTGATTTGGTGTTTGCATATCATTATTATTTTAACATAAACTGCACCACTCGTCAAAAGGCTTCCTTCCCGCCCCTTTTTATGGTAGAATATAAGCAGTTAAAATAAATATAAAATGACATTAGACGAACAATATCAACAAACCATAGATGACCAACGCACACACCTGATGCAGATGCAGGAGGATTTTAATAAAGTCTGTGATGCTGCAAAGGTAAAAGCGCAGGAAAAACTCAAACAAATTCCAGAAGATAAGAAGGAAGAGCGCGAGACTGTTTTAAAGGAACAAAAGGCGACTCTAGAAGAGGCACTGCACAAATTAAAAACAGATGTTGATCAATCAACCAAGGCTACAATGAAAAAACTGGAAGTTATAGTAAGTGAAAAGGAAAAACAAATCCTTTCGGATTTGGAAACTCAAATGGCTAACTTATAATTTATATGGCACCACCAGAAGCACCACAAATTCAGCCGGAAGCTTTAGATCAAGGCCTAAAGAGTGCCCCGAAAATGGCGGAAACTAGGGATGCTTCAGCAATGGTTGAAGTTACTGATAATGAATATAAAGCTAAGGCAAAAAGCGAAGTAGTAAAAGCAGACGCTCAAGTTTTGGCCATGAAAGATAAAATTGTAACGACAAAAAAACAAGAAGGAACTACTGTTTCTTAACGCTCGCGTGATGGAAAATCGAACGAAAATTATATGCACAATCGGACCGTCCTCGGAAAACAGGGCGGTATTTAAAAAATTGATGCATGCCGGAATGGACTGCGTGCGACTTAATTTTTCACATGGGACTTACTCTCAATTTGAACAAATTATTAAAACCGCAAGAAGCGTTGCAAAAGAAGCGGGGCGTGAAATTGCAATAATTCAGGATTTGCAGGGACCAAAAATTCGCGTGGGAGACATTGACGAAAAAGGCGTTGAAGTAAAGCGTGGACAGCAAATTGTTCTCTCTATTAAAAATGAAAAAAATACAATTCCGGTGCAATATAAACATTTGCCAAAAGATGTAAAAAAGGGCGACACAATTTTGATTGATGATGGTCTAATTGAACTTCGCGTTAAAAATATAGATAGCGCAAAAACAAAGATTTACTGCGAAGTTATAAATAATGGAATTATAAAAAAACACAAAGGCATAAACGTGCCGACGGCTTCCATATCGGCTGATCCGATTACCGCAAAAGACAAGAAGGATTTATTTTTTGGGCTAAAGCACGACGTAGATTATGTTGCGCTTTCTTTTGTGCGTGATGCAGCGGACATCGTGAATCTAAAAAAAATGATCAAACAGAAAAACTCTCATGCAAAAGTGATTGCAAAAATAGAGCGTCACGAAGCCATAAAAAACATGGAAGAAATTATAAAAGCTTCCGATGCCGTGATGGTGGCGCGCGGAGATCTTGGCGTGGAAATTCCTGCCGAGCAGGTTCCGCTTTACCAGAAAAAGATAATTAACATGTGCAATGTTTATGGAAAACCGGTAATTGTGGCAACGCAGATGCTGGATTCCATGATAGAAAATCCGCGAGCTACGCGTGCAGAAATTTCCGATGCGGCTACCGCGATTTTTGACCATGCCGATGCCTTTATGCTCTCGAATGAGACTGCGGCAGGTAAATATCCGGTGGAAGCGACGGAAACACTCGCAAGAGTTGCAGGTGCTGTCGAAAAGAATCTTCAAAATCACATGCATTTGCTCAATTTAAAGAGGCCGGAAGAAATGCCGATGACAAACGCAACGTGTCTAAATGCAACAAAACTGGCGCAAGACATTGGCGCGAAGTTTATAGTTGCGATTACTCGCAGCGGATACACGGTGCGGGAAATCACAAAATACAGACCGTTTATTCCGATTATTGTTTTTACTCCGGATCCTGTTGTAGCAAGGCAAATGTCGCTTGTGTGGGGAGTTACTCACTGCGCAGTGCAATATATTCATTTGGCAAAACCTCTACCACAGATAAGAAAGACACTTTTAAAAGCTGGCATAGTAAAAGCCGGCGACGAAATTGTGGTTTGCAATGCTGGATTTGGAAAAAAGGAAAAGTTGATTACAACCACGGTGATCTAAACTTGGTTAGATGCTGAAAATCACCTATACTTAGCTCATGCGAGTTATAGGTATAGACCCGGGTATCGAACGCACAGGCTTTGCTGTTTTGGAAATGAACCGTGGCAAGGCGACTTTGCTGGATGTTGGCTGCATAAAAACAGATAAGAAATTTTCGTTTCCGCAAAGATTAACTCAATTAGTTGCCGATTTAAAAAGCATACTTAGGCAGTGGAATCCCGTTGCGGCTTCTATTGAGCATATTTTCTTTTCCAAAAATGTAAAAACCGCAATAAAAGTTTCGCACGCACGCGGAGTGATACTGGAAACGCTAGAGGATCACGGAATTGCGATAACGGAGCTTTATCCTGCGCAGGTAAAAATGGCCATGACCGGCGACTGCAGAGCGGACAAATTACAGATTAAAAAAATGGTACAATACACCTTGGGATTAAAACTTAAAAATGATGATGCGGCGGACGCGATTGCATGTGCAATGTGTCTGGCAAATATAAATCCATCAATAAAAACTCCGGCATGAAACATCCACAACTAATATTGCGAACCCTCCAGTCAATGACAGCCATTCTGATGGTCGCAATTATCGTTTTTGTGATGGCGCTTTTGGATATTTACCCAGCTAACCTTTTGAGGATTAAAGGGCAGCATCCGGCGCAGATGGAAGTGACAAATAAAAAGGTAAAAAGGCCAAAAGTTACAAAAAATGTTTCCGTGCAGGAATATTTGCAGCGCGGGGACCAGGCAAAATTTAATAATGATTTGGATGCCGCAATTGTGGCTTATCAAAGCGCCTCGGAGGTTGATCCAAGAGAAATCGCCCCATATGAAAAAATCGGCGACGTTTATATGATGCAGAGAAATTATGCTTCGGCTAAGGATAATTTTGAATTGGGGCGCGCGCTGGACGCACAAAATGCAAACTTAAGCGTAAAAATCGCGCGCGCACTTATTGGCTTACGCAAACCGCTCGATGCCC
>Ga0172379_10011650_pt1 | contig 10419 bp, 7 predicted proteins | sample GrowelOW334metaG_FD_119756 | JGI IMG/M metagenome (GOLD analysis project Ga0172379, IMG submission 119756) | Groundwater microbial communities from an aquifer near a municipal landfill in Southern Ontario, Canada - Groundwater well OW334 metaG | ecosystem: Environmental > Aquatic > Deep...
ACCCGTAAAGTGGAAATACTTCAATACGTCACGCCGAATCACTACCTAATTAATTGTTACAGGCCACTAGCACTCAACTATAGACTTACAGCGGAACAGTAATGGCGCTAACTTTCGACAGCGAATTGCCCTCGCCTCGAAACTTCCACTGATTGTTTTGTCCGTTCCGTTCTCTGTCAAGAATGTGTTTGTAGGCCCCGCTCATCATCGGCCTTTCTGCTCCTTCAACCACGCATCAACCTGCGCTTCCATGACCGGCAACGGCATCGCGCCCTGGGTCAAAATAACCTTGTGGAATTCACGCAGATCGAATTTATCGCCGAGCGCCGCTTTCGCCCGATCGCGCAATTCCAAGATCTTTAACATGCCGAGTTTGTAACCCAGCGCCTGCCCAGGCCAAACGAGGTAGCGTTCGATTTCCGCCGTCGCTTCCGTTTCAGCCATGCCGGTTTTATCGATGAGATAGGCCAACGCTTGTTCGCGCGTCCAGCGCTTGCGGTGCATACCGGTATCGACCACCAAGCGCACCGCGCGGAACATTTCTGCTTGAAGCCGGCCGAGATTATCGAACGGCTCTTTCTCATAGCCTAATTCCCAGGCAAGCCGTTCGGCGTAAAGCGCCCAGCCTTCAACGTAGGCATTGAACGGCAACACGGTGCGGAAGATCGGCACGCCCTTCAATTCCTGCGCAATCGAGATCTGGAAATGATGGCCTGGGATCGCTTCGTGATAGGCCAGCGTGCGCATGCCAAATTTCTCGAGCTCGCCAATCTTGCGTTGATTCACGAAGAACACGCCGGGCCGCGAGCCATCGAGCGCACCGGGTTCGTAATACGCACCGGGCGCGCCGGCCTCCTTGAACGCCGGGATTCCGCGTACCTCCACCCCAAGCTTGGGTCGGACACTAAAATAGGGATCAAGACCAGCATTGACATCATCGATGATTTTCTGGAAATCGATCAGACTCTGCTTGCGGCCTTCATCATTGTCCGGATACAAGAACCGCGAATCGCTGCGCAGTGCTGCCATCCGCGCGCCGACAGTGCCAACTGTAAAACCTTGCTCGCGCAGAATTGTGTCCATCTCCGCTTCGATGCGCGCCACTTCCTTTAGCCCGATCTCGTGAATCGCGTCTGGCGTGAGTTCAGAGGTGGTTTGCTGCTTCACTGCCCAAGCGTAAAACGCATCGCCATCCGGTAGCGCCCAAACGCCGTTGTTTTCGGTCGCTACACTTTGCAGGCCTTGAAAATGCGTGATTAGCTTGGCGTAGGCCGGATAAACTGTATTCTGGATCGCATCGCGAACGTCGTTCAACAATGCGTTGCGCTGGCTTTCGGACACATCTTTGAGTTTGCCGAGTTTCTCAGCAAAGCCGCTATACAGCGGATTTTCTTCGACCGGCTTCGCTACAAATGCCTGCATTTGCGCCAAGGTTTTATCGACGACAAATTTCGGTGGGATTAATTTGCGCTGCTGGCGCAATTCCAAGCCTTCTAGAATTTGATCGAATTTAACGCCGAATAATTTGAGGCGCGCAATATAGCTTTGACCATCGGCTAGCGAGCCGACGGGATGTTGCCCGAGCATAAAGCTTGGCAGCTCGCTTTGTGCGCCAGCAGTTGGGTTCAGTGGATAGTCGTGATATTGGAACGGCTCGCCGTCCACCGTATTTTGTAAAAAGAAATCGAGAATATCGTAAGACAGTTGCTGCTGCGGATTAAGCTTTTCGCGGTTGTAGCTATGCAACGTCTCTAATTCACTGCGCACGAAGGCGGCAGCTTCATTCTGATGTTTGATTGAGGCATCGCCGAGGCGACGATCAAAATAGCGAATACCCAGCGGATGCGGCGCTAGGCTGGTGACCAACTCAGGATTGTCGAACGCAAAGCGAACAAAGACGCGGTTGTAGAATAGGTCAATCGAATATGGCCGATAAAAGCCGACATTGGCGATCCACGCGCTAGCGCCAACAATCAGCACCAGCACAATACAACCCAGCCATTTTAGAATCTTTTTCATTGTTGGCCCCTGGCAATAGAAAAGCCGCGCCGCACGGTTGATATCCGTGCGGCGCGGCTAGAGCCTGCTAACACCTTGCATGCAGTGTTTGCATCGGTGTTAGCAAGCACGGAGACATGCGCTTACTTACCGCAGCGAAGCTGTCTGCGCCGGCCCGGCCAAAGCATCAGCCGGGTTTTCCCAGCCGCAGCTTTGTCCTTCATTCTGGGTCTTCAAGTATTCCAACAACGGCGCGAAATACTCGGTGATCGCCGAGGCGTCCATCTGCTTGCCGCCCGTCAAAGCTGCCAGCGCTTCCGGCCAAGGCTTAGACGCCCCAAGCTTCAGCATTTCGGCAAACTTGGCACCCGCTTCCTTACTGCCGTAAATATCGCATTCATACAATGGCCCGGTGAAGCCGGCGGCATCGCATAGCGCTTTGTGGAATTGGAACTGGATAATGAAACTGAGGAAATAACGCGTGTACGGCGTATTGCCCGGCACGTGGTATTTCGCCCCCGGGTCGAAATCTTCCTCAGTCCGCGCTAGCGGTGGTGCAATACCCTGGTAGCTTTCACGCAGCTGCCACCAACCCTTGTTGTAGTCTTCCGGTTTGATTTCACCGGAGAACACTTTCCAGCGCCATTGGTCGATCAGCTTGCCGAACGGCAGGAACGCGATCTTATCCAGCGCTCGCTTCATCTGGGCGTTGATCAGCGCCTTCTGGTCTTCCTTCACATCTTTAACCAAGCCGATTTTCTGCAAATGCTTCGGTGTGATCGAGAGCGTAATGGTGTCGCCGATCGCTTCGTGGAAACCATCGTGCGCGCCCTGCTGGAACAGCGGCGGCTGGCCGTTGTACATCATGAAGTAGTAGACGTGGCCAAGCTCGTGGTGGATCGTCGTTAGATCTTCTTCGTCCGGCTTGATGCACATCTTGATCCGAACATCGCCGTTTTGATCAAGATCCCAAGCGCTGGCGTGGCAGACCACGTCGCGGTCACGCGGACGTGTCAGCATCGACTTCTTCCAGAACGACTCCGGCAGACTTGGAAAGCCGATCGAGGTGTAGAAGTCTTCGGCGGTCTTCGCCATCGCGACCGATTCGTCGGCGTCAGCGTCATGCCCGAGCGCCACCAATTGTTCCGGCGTCGGCTTCGCTTTCGGATATTTCTCGCTCAATAATTTTTTGAAGGTGGCGTCACGCTGCGCTTTTAAAGCTGAGCTGACGTCGAGGCTGCCGACGCCCGGATACGGCTCAACTTGCGAGTAGATGTTGCTCCACTCTTGTGCCCACATATTGCCCAGCAGCTGCGCCGGAATCAGGCCGTTCTTCGGCACCACCGCATCGCCATACTTCGTGTTCAACTTGGCGCGCACATAACAATGCAGCTGCTCATACAGCGGCTTGACTTGGCCCCAGAGGCGTTCAGTCTCGGCGCTGAATTCTTCTGGCGTCATGTCGTAGCCGGCACGCCACATTTGGCCGAGATCCTTAAAGCCAAGCTCTGAGGCCCCTTCGTTGGCGAGCTCGGTGAAGCGCACATAATCTTTCCGCATGCCGCGGCCCACAGTGTGCCAGCCAGCCCACGCGTCGGCGCGGGCTGCCGGGGTTTGCGCGGGATCGTCGATGACTTTTTCCAGATCATCCAGCGTCAGGCATTCCGTTTTGCCGGGGGGGCAGTACTTACCGGCGCCGTAAGCGCCGTCCATGCGGGATGCGATCTGCGTTAACTCTTCGAGCTTCTTCGGATCGCTCGGGGCGGGTAGCGAAGTCGAAATCTTCAGCAATAGCAACTGCCGGACAACGTCCGGCGCGATGCCTTCCAAGCCGACGAATTTCTTCGACGCCTCAACTTGCTCCGATAAGCGCGCGAGGCCACGCTCATTCTGCTTGGACTCAAGCAACTGCGTGTCGTCAGTGATGTAGGTCGCCTTGACCCAACTCGCTGCGGTCTGCTCTGCGTAGTATTTCTTGTAGTCGTCGTTGACGCTGGCGATGAATTTGTCAGCGTCGGCCGAGGTGATCGTCGGCGCGGCTGGGGGCGCTGGCGCCGCGACCGGCGCCGGTGCTGGCGCACCGCCGCAGGCGCTGAGGCCGAGCACGAGGCTGACTGGGATTAATGTCTTGCGCATATCGGATTCCGAAAAATGGTGGCTGAATGGCGGGCTTCCCACCTCGCCGGCCGACCACAGTCCGACACGGCAGATGGCGCCGGAACCGCCCGGCAGCCGCGCGCTGAACGCATTTGCACTAGCGAAGCGCCGAACGACCGGCGAAACTGCCGGTGGCGCGAGCGCTCGCCCAATAAGTCACTATGGCGGTCAGATGCGGCGGCGGTCAATCCACGCCGCCTTACTAGGCTGCTGCAGCGCAACACCCGCGGCACCCTATAATCAAAATATGAACTCACTTTTCTCAAAGCGATCGCGTCTGGCCCTGCTATTAGGGCACCGTTGCGATCACGCCAGCGCTAGCATCTACGGCAGCGGTAAGCGGCCGTGAAAGAGGCTTGGAACGCGTTTGCCTACGCGCTGGTGCACTGGCTACTGCGGCCGGTCATCCGCTGGATGAGGTATCGGGTAACGCCGGAACCCTTAGTCGACACTTTAAAACTCGATCCAACACGGCCGGTTTGCTATGTGCTGCCGCAACGCAGCTGGATCGATCTCTTCGCACTCGAGCGGATCTGCCGCGAACAAGGCCTGCCGCGCCCGCACCGCACGGGTAGTTCGCTGCCGACAGTCGACCGCGCCGGGCTGCTGTACTTGCCAGTGCTGTTGGAAACCTTCAGCAAGGGCCGAACGCCGAATAGCAATCTGGCCAATCTGCTAACACGCGCCGCGGAAAACGCCGAGTACGATGCCCAAATCGTACCGGTATCGATCTTCTGGGGCCGAGATCCAGGACAAGAAACCTCGCTGTTCAAGCTTATTTTTGCCGACAGCGTGCAGGCTGGCCACGTTCGCAAGCTGTTTATTTTGTTGGTCAACGGCCGCAACGTGTTGGGTCATTTTGGCTTGCCTTTGTCGTTCCGGGACTATCTGATCAGTTCGGCAAAAGGCGTTTCCGCGGACGGCCTCCCGCCAGAGCCGATGCGCTTGGCACGGGCGCTGCCGCGCGCGCTGCACTTCCACTTCCTCCGCGCCCGTACCGCCGCGCTCGGGCCGACGCTGCTGCGGCGCAGCGTCGTCATCAACGGCGTGCTGAACTCCGACACCGTTAGGCAGGCTATCGAATCGGAGGCGAAGCGAAAGAAGCTGACGCTGGAGCAGGCCGAAACGCGGGCGCGGCGTCACGCCGAAGAAGTCGCAGCCGACTACTCCTCGGCCGCGGTACGCTTTGGCGAACGCATCCTGCGGATGCTGTGGAACCGGGTATTCAAAGGGGTTGACGTCCAGGGTTTAGAGCGCGTGCGCTCGCTGGCGCAAACACACGAAATTCTTTATCTGCCTTCGCACCGCAGCCACGCCGACTACCTGCTGCTGTCTTACGTTTTATACAGCGCCGGATTGGTGCCGCCGCACATTGCCGCGGGCATCAATCTAAACTTCTGGCCAGTTGGCGGCTTTTTGCGCCGCGGCGGCGCGTTTTATATGCGCCGAAAATTTACTGGCGATCCACTCTACACCGCAGTGTTCCGTGCGTACGTGGATGGCTTAATCCGACGCGGCTATTCAATCGAGTTCTTCCCCGAGGGTGGGCGCTCACGCACCGGCCGCTTACTGCGGCCGAAAACCGGGCTATTGGCAATGGTTGCCGAATCCGGGCTGCGTTCGCGGGCGCGCAAAGTGGCGATGGTGCCGGTCTACGTTGGCTACGACAAAGTCTGGGAAGTCGGGAGCTATTTCAAGGAATTGCGTGGCGGTCGCAAGCAAAGCGAATCGGCCGAAGCGCTGCTGAAAGCAACCAAGATCCTCGGCAAGTCGTACGGCAAGGCCTACGTCAATTTCGGCGAACCGATCATCCTTCAGGACCACGCCGACACCTACCTGCCGGGCTGGCGCGAAGCGATCGCCACCAATCCCGACGTCCGACCAACCGGCTTCACGCTCTGGATTCGGCAGTTGGCGATGGAGCACATGCGGCGCATCAACGCTGCGGCCGTCGCCAGCCCGGTCGGGCTTGCCGCCTGTGCCCTACTAGCGGCGCCACAGCGCGCGGCGACCGAAGACGAGCTCGTCGATCAAGTCGGTCATTTTGTCGATCTGCTGCAAGCTTGGCCAGGTCATACGCAGCTGATGCTGCCGACGCCAGATCCGCGCGCGATACTCGAATGGGCGGCGCCAATTGCTGGCCTGCAGCGGGTAAAGCATCCCTGGGGCGATCTATTAGTCGCAGCCGGCCGAGCCGGCGTGTTGTTGACGTACAACCGCAATAACATCCAACATCTTTTTGCACTACCCGCACTGGTTGCTGCGTTTTTCCGCACCCGCGGCATATTGTCAGATGAAGCCATTCTCACCGGCTGCCGCGCGCTCTACCCCTTTTTACGCAACGAATTCTTTTTGCCGTGGCCGCTGGCGGAATGCGAAACGATCACCCGCGGCTACTTGGAACGCATGCTCAGCTCCGGCCTGCTAACCCGTGAGGCAGATGGCCGCTTGCGCCGCCCAGACGTTAGCAGTTCGGCCTACTCAAGCTTCACCGCGCTCGGCCGCGTGCTCGGCGAAACGTTGGAGCGGCATGCGATGGCGGTACTGCTGCTGACCGAAGAACGCAAGCGCGGCCAGGAGCTGCGGCGCGAGAAATTCGAGAACGACTGCCGTTTGCTGGCCGAACGCATGGCCGTGCTGACGGGCCGTGAAGCGCCGGAATTTTTCGATAAAACGCTGTTTGCGGCCTATCTCGACACCCTAATCGAAGTTGGCGTTGTGACCGAAGGCGAACAGGGCTTGTTGAATGTCGACGTGAAATGCGAACGCATCGCCGAACGCTCGGTCGAACTGCTCAGCGACGAAACTCGGCAAATGCTGCTGCAATTGCTCGCGCGTCGTCAGGCGCCGGCCGCCATCGCTGCAATCACGACGGAAACAAAGCCTGGGCTATAATCGTGTAGCGAGAAAGAACACAGCCCTTTTCGTCCGCCACCCATTAATTTTCTTCCGATAGGATTCCTACACATGTTCAAACCCACTCGCGTGCTGCTGCTCGTTGCCAGCGCCGCGTTCGCCGTCGCCTGCTCCAAGCCGGCCACCGAAAACAAAGATGCTCCGGCCGACAACTCCGATCTGACCACCGACGCGCAAAAGTTCGGCTACTCGATTGGGGTCGACCTCGGCCATTCGCTGGCCCAGGTCAAGGACGCCGTTGACATCAAGGCGCTGGAAAAAGGCCTAGAAGAAGTCGCCGCCGGCAAGCCGGCCCGTCTCGACGACAAGGCCCGCGAAGAAATCAAGAATTCCGTCGCCAAAACCTTGCAGGACAAGCAGCTCGCCGATCGCGCCGCAAAAGCGACGCAGGCGGAAGAAGACGGCAAGAAGTTCCTCGCCGAAAACGCCACCAAGGAAGGCGTCAAGACCACCGCATCGGGCCTGCAATACATTGTCGAAAAAGAAGGCGATGGCGCGGCACCGACGCCGTCGGACAAAGTCACCGTCAACTACAAGGGCACGCTGCTGAACGGCGAGACCTTTGATAGCTCGTACGATCGCGGCCAGCCGGTCACATTCCCGCTCGGCAACGTCATCCCGGGTTGGACCGAAGGCCTGCAGCTGATGAAAGCGGGCGGCAAGACCAAGTTCTTCATCCCGGCGGCGCTGGCTTACGGCGAACGCGGCGCGGGCGGCAAGATCGGTGCAAATGAAACCCTAATTTTCGAAGTTGAGCTGATCAGCGTCGAAAAGGGCGAAGCGCCGGCTGAAGCCCCGAAAGAAGCGCCCAAAAAAGGCGCGAAGAGCAAGTAATCAAACGCTTGCGCCAACGCGCAGCGCTTGGCAGAAAGCCCGGGAAACCGGGCTTTTTTTGTTGGGGGCGGCTCGGATAAAAGCAGCGCCGCGCTGTTAGCCACGCGCTACGGCTAATTGCAGGTCAGCTCTGATTCCTTCTTCGCTTTGTCGAGTTCAGCGTTGAACTCTTCATCCGTGTAGCGCGCCGGCTGGCCATCCGGCCCGGTTTTAAACAGACGCCGCGCCGTTTTTTCTTCGAGAAAGGTAATTCGTTCGCGCGCTTTCGCGCAGCGCTCCAGCGTTTCAGCCTTGAGCTTTAGCCCCGCTTCGCGCGTTTTGTTCAACTCTCCACCGACCTTTTCGGCAGCCTTCTGTGCGGCGCTCGCCGCGTTTGCACTCGCGGGCGGCGACGAGACTTCCGGCGTGATCCGCTTATACGCGGCGTCCGCGGGCGGATCTTGGGAAAAGTGGGTGACGCCGTTTTTGTCGACCCAGCGATAGATTTCTCCGCCAAAGGCCAGCACGGGCAAGCTGCAAAAAATCGGAATCAGTAATAATTTCATGCCGACAGTGTAGGTAAGGCTACCGACGTAGACAACGCAGTAAGCCCAACGGCAGGAATGAGCCGCATGAGCCTAATCCCGACCAATCGGGCCCGAACATTCACGCGAATGCACTTGCAGCAATACGCTCTGGTACTTTACCGTGCGTTGACAACCTTGATATCCGTTCCATGAGCGCTACCGTTCCCTCCTCGTCCATCACGCCTGAAGTCGCGGCGAAATCCAACATGACCGTCGAAGCCTGGGCCGAAGCGGCGCTTGAAGCGCTGGCGAGCGGCGGGCTTGAGGCCGTTGCGGTCGAACCGCTAGCGCGTCGCCTCGGCGTCACTAAAGGTAGCTTCTACTGGCATTTTGCGAATCGTGATGCGCTGCTGCGCGCGGCGCTGGCGCTTTGGGAGCGTCACGAAACAGCCGACGCCATCCACGGCGTTGAAGCGGCGAAAGATCCGTTCGACCGTCTGTTCCTGCTATTCAAACAGGCTAACGCCAGCCATAAAGCCGGGCGTTTGTATTTATCGCTCGCGGCGGCGTCCGGCGACCCCGTCGTTGGTGCAGTCGTGCGCCGCGTCTCCGAACTCCGGCTGACGTACCTACACAAATGTTATATCGATCTCGGCTTGAGCGAACACGACGCGATGCTCTGGTCAACGTTCGCTTACGCGACATTTATCGGCAACCAGCAGGTGCACCGGGATGCCCCCGAGCGCTTCCCAACTGGCGCCGACTTCCGCGAGTATTTCAAGCTCATGCTGAAAACGCTGGTCTTGGATCGCTCGGCGGATAGTGGCACGATCAGCCCACGCAGCCTAGAAGCGTAGGACTTTCAAGCCAATCGCAGCTAACGTCCCGGGCCCGCCAGAGCGGGGGCTCGAAGGCCATGCAGGCCCAGTCGCTCAATTTCGCGAGTTCACCATGCAAAATGCAGTATTGGTCGGCAAAGGCGCGGCAGCTGACAGCCCGCAACAGTGGTTATTAGCCCAATACGGGAATCGTCATGGCCTGATCGCTGGCGCGACTGGCACCGGCAAAACGGTGACGTTACAGAGCCTCTGCGAAGGATTTTCCGATCTCGGCGTACCGGTATTCGCAGCCGACATCAAAGGCGATCTTTCCGGGCTCGCGCTGGCCGGTGGCGGCAAGCCGAAGTTAATCGAGCGCGCGCAGCAAATCGGCCTCGAAAACTACGCCCCACAAAATTATCCGGTGGTGTTCTGGGACGTGTTCGGCGCCCAAGGCCACCCGCTACGCGGCACAATTTCGGACCTCGGGCCACTGCTGCTCGCGCGATTACTGAATCTGTCCGATGTCCAGGAAGCCGTTCTCCAATTGGTTTTTAAGTACTGCGACGACAACGGTCTGCTGCTGCTTGATCTAAAAGACCTGAAAGCGGCGCTGGCATTCGTCGCCAGCAATGCCAAGACCCTAGGGACTGACTATGGTTTGATCAGCAGCGCCTCGATCGGCGCGATTCAGCGCGCGCTCGTTACGCTAACCGCCGATGGTGCCGAGCACTTCTTCGGCGAGCCTGCGCTCGATCTCGACGACTTAATGCGGCAGGATTTATCAGGCCGCGGCATCATCAATATTCTCGCCGCCGATCAGCTTTATCAAAAACCGGCGCTGTATTCGACGTTCCTACTTTGGCTGCTCGCCGAGCTTTTCGAGCGCTTACCGGAAGCCGGCGACCTCGAACAACCTAAGCTCGTGTTCTTCTTCGACGAAGCGCATTTGCTGTTTAAAGATGCGCCAAAAGCCTTGGTCGATAAAGTTGAGCAAGTCGTCCGTTTAATTCGTTCGAAAGGCGTCGGCGTTTACTTCGTCACTCAAAATCCGCTGGACCTGCCCGACAGTGTGCTCGGCCAGCTCGGCAATCGGGTACAACACGCGCTGCGGGCATTCACACCGCGCGACCAGAAAGCGGTGAAAGCGGCGGCAGAGACATTTCGCGCCAATCCCAAGCTCGACGTCG
>Ga0172379_10011651_pt1 | contig 10419 bp, 19 predicted proteins | sample GrowelOW334metaG_FD_119756 | JGI IMG/M metagenome (GOLD analysis project Ga0172379, IMG submission 119756) | Groundwater microbial communities from an aquifer near a municipal landfill in Southern Ontario, Canada - Groundwater well OW334 metaG | ecosystem: Environmental > Aquatic > Deep...
ATCGGAAATTTTTCTTTTTCCCCGTACCCCATGTTGTCCAGGTATGACATTAAGTCGTTTCAAAAGTTCGGCGTGCGCATGAGATCCGACAGTTTTCATGCCAAGATCGATTCCTTCACGTCTGCTCAATCTATTTTTTGGTCCTGTATATCGTGCCATATTTCTAATTTCTAGAAATTAAGATGCTTAGATGCTTATTCTTTCTAAGCTTCTAACCCTCTAAACTTCTTTCTATACTCTACGCTTTTTCTTTGCCCTAACTCCATTGTGTGGGATAGGTGTAACATCAGCTATCAATGTGATATGTAATCCTACAGCTTTTAATGCTCGCAAGGCGGCATCTCTACCGGATCCTGGCCCTTTAATAAACACTTCTACTTCCCGGAGACCTGCTTCCTGTGCTTTTCTTGCTACAACCTCAACAGCTGTAGTTGCGGCATATGGAGTAGCTTTTCTTGCGCCTTTGAAACCCACCAAACCTGATGATCCCCAATACAGGGTATTTCCTTTTTCATCAGTAATAGTAACGAGAGTATTATTAAACGTCGCAGTTATAAAAACTTTTCCTTTTTCGACTACTTGTTTTTGTTTTACTTGTGCCATATTGATAAAATAATTTTTTGATTATTTCTTGTCGGTACCTTCTGTTTTACTCGTTGTTTGTTTTATACGATCATCTTTTTTCTGAGCACCAACTGTTGAACGTTTTCCGCGTCTCGTACGAGCATTTGATTTTGTCCGTTGACCCCTCGAAGGAAGATTTTTTGAATGACGCGAACCTCTGAATGAATTGATTTCCTTCAGACGTTTAATATTTCCAGAAATCTCCTGACGGAGATTTCCCTCTACTAAAAAATGCTTGTCAATAGCTTTTGCAATTTTACTAATTTCTTCATCAGTAAGCGTTTTCACTCTTCTGTCTGATTCTATTTCAACTTCCTTCAATAGAAGCTTAACATTCGTTCTACCGATTCCATACAAATAGGTTAGACCTATGTCTAATCGTTTTTCATTTGGAATGTCGACTCCTGATATTCTAGTCATATATATTATCCTTGGCGTTGCTTATGCTTCGGATTTTCACAAATTACATACACCCGTGCTTTTCTACGAACAATTTTACATTTATTACACATTGGCTTTGTACTTGCTTGAACTTTCATATCTGTCAAAAAAAATTTATTTTACTCGATACACAATTCTGCCTTTTGATGCATCGTATGGTGTCATTTCTATCCGCACTCTATCTCCAGGTAAAATTCGAATAAAATGCAATCTCATTTTTCCTGACAAATGGCATAATACAATCCTGCCATTTGACAACTTTACCCGAAATAACGTGCTAGGCAAACATTCTGTTACTTCACCGTCTATTTCAATATTTCCTTGATGTGTCATATGCTTTAAAAACATGAAAAACATACCCATCCATGACCTTTTTGCATGGCGGGTAAAAAATGTTTTCTCGTCAAGGATTTCAATTGTACCGTAAACTCAGCTTCCGGTCAACACGATCGTTTCTTTCTCGTTAATTGCTATAGTTTGCTCAAAAACAGCCGACAAAGAGCGGTCTTTTGTGGCTATAGTCCATCCGTCATCATTGGAATACACAATATCTCCTCTCCCCTCAGCGTATATAATCTCAATTGCCAGGGTCATACCGGCAGTTAATATTTGTGTTTTTTCCAAAGGTCTATCGAGAAATCCTGGTATCATCGGGTCTTGGTGTAATTTTTTACCAACACCATGACCTGTCAATGATTGAACGATATCATATCCAGCTTCGGTAATCATTTCCTGAATAATGAGAGAGATATTCCCTACACGGTTTCCTGCTTTTGCCGCTTGAATGGCTTTTTTCAATGTTTCTTCCCCAACACGCAAAAACCGTTCTTTCTCTTTGTAATTTTGATTTGTAATTTTTGAATTTTGAGTTTTGATAATCTGTGTCCATGCGTTATCAGTGTGAAATCCTTTATATACCATGCCGACATCAATGGTAAACACATCCCCTTCTTTTAAAACATATGGAGATGGAATACCATGGACTATCTGATCATTTACACATAAGCAGGTTGCCCATTTATACCCTTTAACAGTCGTAAACGAAGGTGTGCCGCCGGCGTGTTCAATATACGTACACGCGTGACGCTCAATTTCCTGAAGTGAAACCCCCGGTACAGACTCCTGAAGCAATTTCTGAAGAATGTTCCAAAGCTTCTTGCCACCTTCTTTCATGATACTAATATCTTCAACTGACTGCAGGGAAATCATATAAGATGTCTCCTTGTTAGTTCCTGCATGATAGCGGCAATCACTTCATCTTGAGCTAATCGGGTTGTATCCAATTCCCATGCATCAGAAAGTTTCTGTAAGGGATCTGTCTTCCGTCCCATGTCCTGTTGATCCCTGATTTTTGTTTCCTCAATCACCTCATCATGTGTTTTTATAATTCCTTTTTCTTTCCACTGCTTCCATCTTCTTTGTGCGCGCTCTTCAACACTAGCTGTTAAATAAATTTTCAATTGAGCTTCTGGAAGCACCCGAAGACCAATATCCCTTCCCTCCATCACCACATTTTTCCCAACCGCTAACTTCTGCTGTAATAAAACCATCCGTTTACGTATTTCTGGTAACACTGCCACATCTGAAGATCCTTTTGAAACGTCCGGATCCAGCAACCTATCAGTAACATCAACTCCATTCAGAAGCGCCATATATGTTTTGCTGGATTCGTTCTCGGCTGGAGGTTTCAAATCAATTTCACATTTTTGAAATACTCGTAAAACCTCCTGTTCATCCCTCATGTCTACCTTTTGATTCATACATTCAAGCGCAAGCATTCTATACATAGCCCCAGTATTTATATAGGTCATTTGGAAATTTTTTAACTCCACCACAAGCCTACTGGCTATATCACCTTTTCCCGCAGCAACGGGGCCATCAATTGCAATCTGAAGAAAAGAATTATGTGTCATTTTTGCTGATGCGCATCGATGACATTCATAATATCTTTATGAACATCTTCAATCGATTTACTTGCATCAATTTCAACTAATATTCCTGTTTCTTTGTAATAGTTTAATAACCCTTTTTCCGCTTCTTTATACAAAGCTAATCTACTTTTTATACGGTCTAATGAATCATGACTTTCTGTACTTCCTTCGTATGCAGGTCTATTGCGGGATAACAATCGTTTCATAGATTCCTCTTCTGAAAGCTTCAGATAAAACACTATCTCTACTTTATACCCATATTTATCAATTTTATCGTCTAAAAACTCTGCCTGTACCATATTTCGCGGAAATCCGTCCATAATCCAAGCGCCTTTTGCATCATCTTCTTTTAAACGCCACTTCCAAAGCACTTCCATCTCACTATTGGCCACATATTTTCCTTCATCTAGTGACTGTTTACACACAATGCCGATAATTCCTTTATCATTTACTGCTGCATCCCTCACCAAATCGCCTGAAGTTAAGATCGGATAATGGAGCTTTTCAGCGAGTAGTTTTGCCTGAGTACCTTTTCCGGATCCTTCCGGACCGTAAAAAATTATATGCATAAAAATAAAAAACAATTTTCAACAATTAAATTCTATATGGCCGATTGGCTCAATAAAATTCGAAAATGAAAATTGCCCCTCCTATTCCTTCAAAAACCCGTCATAATTACGCATGACCAATTGTGCTTCCAAAGCTTTTACTGTTTCAAGAACGACAGATACTACGATCAGTACTCCTGTTCCTCCGATAAGTAATGTGGCCATACCTGTTGTTCCTTTGGCAAGTGATGGAAATATTGCAATGAGTCCAAGAAATAATGCACCAGCAAGAGTAATTCTGGTAAGAATATAATTTAAATAAGAAGACGTCGGACTTCCGGGTCTAATACCAGGAATAAAACCGCCGTATTTTTGAATTTCAGAAGCAATCTTTGATGGATTAAACGTGATAGCTGTATAAAAATACGTAAATCCGATAACCAGTAAAAAATATATTAGGTTGTACCATATGCCATTTGGATTAAAGACTGAAGTCAAAAAATTTCCTATACTCACGATATTCGGCTGTTGAACTTGTTGTAAAAATCCTCCAAGAAGTGATGGAATCAGCACCATTGAAACGGCGAAAATAATCGGGATCACACCTGCTTGATTTACCCGAAGAGGAAGATATGATGTACCTCCTCCGTATACTTTATTACCCCTGACGCGTCTGGCATATTGGACAGGAATCCGTCTGACCGCTTCGTTTATATACACTGTTGCAGCTACAACACATAATCCCAACCCACCCAATAAAAGAATATTTGTCGCTGATTCCGCCGTTGCAGTTGCGATTGTTTGACCCAATGTCACGGGCATTCTTCCAACTATACCAGCAAATATCAGAAGGGATATACCATTTCCTATACCATATTCTGTGATCAGTTCTCCAAACCACATAACGAGTACTGTGCCGGCAATCATCGTGACGATAATTGTTATGATAGTTAAAGGATCTGCGTGAGAAATGATGCCTTGATTTTTAAGAAGTGCATACATACCAATTGCCTGAAAAGCAGCCAAAGGAACGGTAATCATACGAGTGTACTGATTTATTTTTTCTCTCCCATATTCTCCTTCTTTTTGTAATTCTTCTAAAACCGGAAAAACAATAGTCAGTAGTTGCATGATAATTGAGGCGTTTATATAAGGATTAATTCCTAAGGCTAATACGGAAAAATTTACCAATGTGCCGCCTGAAAAAATATCCAAAAGACCCAAAAATTGATTTTGAGAAAATAATTGAGCAAGCTTCGCGGTATCAACCCCTGGAGTAGGGATGTGAGCAAATAATCGAAATATCACAAAAAGAAATGCTGTAAATAGTATTTTCCTTCTAAGTTCCGGAGTTTTCCAACTGTTTATGAGTGGAGACAGAATTGTATTCATGCTATGTACTAGCGTACTTGAGTTTTACTTATTTCTCAAGGACCACAGATCCTCCAGCACCTTCAATGATTTTTCTGGCACTTTTGGAAACCGAAACCGCAACTCGGAGTGGTACTTCTAATATTTTTTTACTACCGAGAATTTTTGCAGACTCATCTCTTTTTTTCATAAGCCCTTTTTCTTTCAGGACTTCCAGTGTTATCAAGGTGTCTTTTGGAAAAACATTCAATTGTGAAACTTCAATGACTCGTGCCGACATCTGAATACTCCCATTTTTACTTTTTCCTCTCAAGAAAGGTAACCGTCTGGTTAAAGCAAGTTGTCCACCTTCAAAACCAAGACGCACTTTTCCTCTGGCTTTTTGGCCTTTGGTTCCACGACCGCTCGTTTTTACTCGCCCTGATCCATGACCGCGACCGAGTCGTTTTTGAGATTTCTGCACTATTTTTTGTATTAACACTGTTTTCATACAAGACTCCTTTTTCGGATTATTTATGTAACTTATGCGCCATCCTTTGTTTTCCTTTTTCCCCAAGCAGCCGAAGGGTTTCAATGGTCGCATAAACATTTGATGCTTGATTTTTAGTTCCTAGTATTTTTGAAACGATATCTTTTATGCCTGCGGCTTCCACGACAGCCCGGACAGCACCACCTGCAATAACACCAGTCCCAGGTGGAGCCGGCTTGAGAAGAATTTTAGCAGCCCCAAGTTTTACATACATTTCAAAGGGAATCGTCGTACCTTTCATCGGTACAGTAATCATGTGTTTTTTTGCGTACGTAACTGCTTTTCTGACGCTGGAGCTCACATCCGGAGCACCACCCAGTCCAACACCGACTTTCCCTTTTTTATCTCCAACAACAGCTAAGACCGAAAAGCCAATCTTATTGCCGCCTTTAGTTTTTTTGGATACCCGATTTACCTGAACAATTTTTTCCTCAAATTCAGAAACATGTCGATTATCATTCATCATATAGTAACTCCTCCTTCTCGCACCGTATCAGCCACCTGCTTGATTACACCATGATATTTAAATCCTCCACGGTCATATACCAATTTCTTTATAGATTTTTCTTTACAAAAATTTACGATAGATTTTCCCAATTCTAATGCCGAAACAGTATTTGTTCCTTTAGAATAAAAAGACTTCAATGTAATATTTTTTTCGTCATCTATGAGTTGACCATACAGTCTTGTATGAGATCTGTGTATAGCCAATCGTGGGCGTGCATCAGTACCTTTTAGCACTGCGCGAATCCGTGCTACCCGTTTTCCTCTTCGCTGTTTGATAGTATCATGTTGTATCATACGTATTCCTTTTTATTTTGAACCGCCTGCTGCTCCGCCTGCTCCTTTAGCTGATTTTCCAGCTTTTTTACGGATATGTTCCCCTTCATACATAATCCCTTTTCCTTTATATGGCTCAGGTGGTTTTATTTTTCTAATATTAGCAGCAACCTGTCCCACTACTTGTTTGTCATTTCCGCTAACCACTATTTTCCCTTCTGTTATAGTAAACAGAATACCCTCAGGCGGAATTATGGTAACCGAATGAGAAAAACCAACAGTAAGTACTAGATTACTTCCTGACAAAGCTGCGCGATATCCAACTCCTGAAAGTACCAATGTTTTTGTCCATCCTTCACTGACTCCGTGAATCATATTATCTATGTGAGCTCTGACCAATCCGTGTAATGCATTTATCTTTGAATTATTTCCAACAGCCTCAACCGTAATAGTCTGGTCTTTCATCTGCACTGCTATTCCAGAAGGAATGGAAAAAGACAAGGATCCTTTAGGTCCGATCACTGAAACCAGTGATCCATCAATAGATACTTTTACAGTTGATATTAAAATAATTGGTGATTTTCCTATTCGAGACATATATAATCCTTTATTACCAAATTTCACATAATAATTCTCCGCCGACACCGGCTTTTTTCGCTTGATATCCCGTCATGACCCCTTGGGAAGTCGACAAAATTGAAATACCAATATTCCCCATAACTGAAGGAATGGAATCTTTATTGACATACAGTCTTATACCTGGTTTACTCATCCTTTTTACCCCATCAATAACATGAACACCATCTGCATAACGGAGTACAATTTTCAATTTAGCGTAAGGCAACTCTCCCACTTTTTCAATTGAGTTTACATACCCCTCTTTTTCTAAAATTTTCCCAACAGCTTCTTTTTCTTTTGAAAAGGGAAGAACAACTGTTTTTTTGCCAGCCATTCCTGCATTTTTTATTTGAATTATCATGTCACCGATTGGATCACTTACCATATAAATATCTCCTTTTTTACCACGATGCCTTTATGACACCAGGCAATTCGCCTTTGTACACCCGCTCACGAAAACATATTCTACAAACACCAAATTTTCTCATATATGCTCTTGATCTTCCACAAAGAGAACAACGATTTTTAAATCGAACAGCAAACTTTTGTTTTTTATGAAATTTTACAACATCAGATAATTTTGCCATACATGTATTGACGCGTAGATGTTTAGTTTCACGAAGCTTAATACAATGTCTATGCTTCTATGCTTCTAAACCTCTCTGCTTCTTTTTACTCATTTTACTTTTCAAACGGCATTCCAAGTCCCTCAAGCAATGCTTTTCCTTGTTCGTTGGAAATTGCTGTTGTCACAAACGTAACTTCAAATCCTCGAACTTTATCAACAAAATCAAAATCAAGTTCAGGAAAAATTGTCTGCTCTGCCAATCCTAATGTATAATTTCCTCTTCCGTCAAATCCTCTTTTTGGAACTCCCCGAAAATCATGCACTCGAGGCAAAGCAATGCTCACCAGTCTCGTAAAAAAATCCCACATCCGTTTTTTTCGGAGTGTAACCTTCAGTCCTATTGGGTCTTCTTCACGGAGCTTAAAAGACGAAATTGCTTTTTTTGCTCGTGTGGTAACCGGTTTTTGTCCGCAAATAATGAGAAGCTGTGATTCCATTTTTTCAAGTACTTTTTTATCTGTAAGAGCTTCTCCTAATCCGCAATTTATCACAATCTTATCAAGCTCAGGAATCGCCATCGAATTTTTAATATCGAATTGTTTCTGAAGAGCCGGATTTAATTCTTTTTTATACTGATCTAAAATATATGATTTCATACTTATATTTTCTGCTCACATTTTCTACACACACGCACTTTTTCATTTTTCACATTTGTATATCCTATTCGTGTCATAACTCTGCATGAAGGACACATAAGCATAATTTTGGAAATATGAATAGGCCTTGGTACACTCATAATACCACCTGGATGTTTATCATCCCGACGCTTTTTGTGACGTTTAAATATGTTTATTCCAGCAACGAGAACTGTATCGGCTTTTGGAAATACTTTTTCAATTTTCCCTTTTTGCCCTTTATCTTTTCCTGTTGTCACAATGATTTCATCACCTTTTTTTAGTTTCATAGTATTCATGTATTAATACATCTCCATAGCCATACTGGCAATTTTATCAAATCCACGTTCTTTGACTTCTCGTGCTACCGGACCAAAAATTCTTGTACCTCTTGGATTTCCATCTGCATCAACAACAACCCCAGCATTATCATCAAACCGAATATATGAACCGTCAAATCGACCAAATTCTTTTCTCGTTCTCACAAGTACTACTTTTACTAGCTCATCATCCTTTACGATACCCTGCGGATCTGCTGTGCGAACGACACACTGCACAATATCTCCCACTCTTGCAAACTTTCGTTTTGACGACCCATAAATATGGATAACCGTCATACTGGTGGCTCCTGAATTATCCGCAACCGTTAATTTTGTTTTACGTTGTATCATAAATGTTAATTAAATTTTCTTCACTATAGAAAAATATTTTGTTCTGCTCATAGGTCGAATTTGACATATCTCAACAGTATCGCCAAGTGCTACATCCGTACGTTCGTTGTGACACGCAAATCTTCGTGTTCTATTTAATGCTTTCTTATACAATGGATGCATTTTTACATATGATACCTCAACCTTTACGGTTTTTACGCCGCTCATGGCCATAACAGTACCTACAAAATTTTTCCCTTTATTTGATTGTTTGTCATCCGCTTTCTTTGTTTTCATATGCCCTTTCTCCTACTCGATGTTACTTCGAGATTTTTTGTGTCATATATGTCTTTATGATTGCAATTTTCTGTCGAATAATCCGAACTTCACGAGAATTTTTTATCTGTTTTACATATCGCTCAATATTTATTTTTTTCAAGGTACTTTCCAGAGACTCTACTTCTTTAGTAAGTTCCTGTAAAGTTGATTTAGAATAATTTTGTTTTTCCTTGTATTTCATATTCGTTATTTCACAATAAACCGAGTTTGTATAGGTAATTTTGCTGAAGCAAGTCTCATAGCTTCCTTCGCATCCTTCTCCAAAACACCGCTCATTTCAAACATAATCCGACCCGGTTTTACGACTGAGACATATTCATGAAAATCTCCTTTTCCACTTCCCATTCTAGTCTCCGGTGGTTTTTTTGTAATTGGCTTATCAGGAAAAATCCGAATAAACACTCTCCCTCCACGTTTAATAAAATGTGTCATTGCCTTCCTAGCTGCCTCAATTTGACGAGCTGACACCCATCCATGAGTCATCGCCTTCAAACCAAATTCACCAAAATCAATATTACTCCCACGGATGGCTTTCCCTCGGCGTTTACCCCGAAATGTTGTTCTATATTTTGTTCGTTTTGGTTGCAACATACATTATTTTGCTTTCTTTTTACAAATCCACACTTTTACTCCAATGTATCCTGATTTTGTAAGCGCTGGACTTATAGCAAAATCTACCTCTTCACGGATAGTGGATAGAGGGATAGATCCTGCTGAAAATTTTTCACGACGGGCAATTTCAGCACCATTTATCCGACCTGCCAAAAGTATCTTTACTCCCAATGCTCCTGCATTCATAACACGTTCCATTGCTTGATTGCATGCTCTTTTTGGTGGAATTCTCCGAACTAATTGATCAGAAACCGATATCGCAACAAGTTGTGCACTTAAATTTGGTTCTTTTACCGGCTCTACCACTATTTCAACTTTCAACTTCCCGGATTCTTTCCAGAACCGAGAAGCAGCATTTTTCTGACGTACATTTCTAAAATTGATCAAAAATCGCTCAATGGCTCTTTTCATATCTTCAAGCCCACTTCCTCCTCGGCCGATAACGATTCCAGGTTTGGAAACATGTATGATGAGTTTCATCTTGTTAATAGACCGTTCAATTTCAACTTCCAAAAATCCAGCCATTTTTAATTTTCTCCCTAAATATTCCCGAAGCTTAGCATCTTCCAATAAAAATTCTCCGTATCTCCGGTCATTTGAAAACCACCGTGAACTCCAGGAATAAACACCTCCGAGTCTGAATATTTTTGGATTAATTTTTTGTCCCATGATTATTTCCCTTCCTTTTCATTTAGCTCATCATCTGTAAGTATTACAGTAATATGTGTCATACG